>Ga0179593_1704163_pt1 | contig 18226 bp, 24 predicted proteins | sample CZODoug2_1_08_16_FD_185931 | JGI IMG/M metagenome (GOLD analysis project Ga0179593, IMG submission 185931) | Vadose zone soil fungal communities from Angelo Coast Range Reserve, California, USA - CZODoug2_1_08_16fungal (PacBio error correction) | ecosystem: Environmental > Terrestrial > Soil >... | reverse complement strand
AGGCTTTGGGTTTGGGAGGTGAGGACTTTCCCGAAAAACTCCTTCGGAATGGATCGGGTCTGATTATCTCTTCAAGTACAGATTTTTGAAGTTTTCCTTCCTATCCGCAGCTTATTTGTCATGGCACATCGTCACGCACCCTACCACGGAATCTACTTTTCTACTGCACTTTCTAGGTTTTATTCTTGCGGGGGTCATCATTGCTCTGCTCCCTCTTCCCACCCTTTCTTGACGGGATTGAGACACTTCCCTTTTGAGGGTTCCCCAATCAGATCCGCTGGCAGGTAGGGTAAACTCACCCCTGCATTCCTTCGGCTCTCGCTGGAAGAGACTTAGGCCCCGAGTGAGGTGGCCTGCCCCTCCCCTTTTCCCTTTTCCTCCTATCCCGACGGGCTTCCCCTGACTACGTGTCGTCGATCAGTTACCCCCTTCCCGCTTACCCTAATTCATTCCTGTCTGGAGTTTAAGGTCGTCGTTTCCGCACAAGGGTGTCGTTTGTTTGTCGCTCGGGAGTTGGGAATGAGAAATCCCATAGGTTTTCTTTTTTGTATTGAAACGAATACGCGTACACCTCGGCGAGCAATACCTTTCTTCTTCCACTTCCGGCTCACTCCTTCATCTTTCTCTTTCTCTTTTTTTTTTTTCTTAGTCTTCAGGAGGTGAGGTTTTTCGTCCAGGTAAGTATCGGATTTCTTTGTGGGGTCCTGGTTACGCCCGAAAATCGACTGCGAGGTTCTGGAGCAGCGTCCTTTCCTCTCCCCCGAGCCCCTGACAGCCCTCCTTTTTGCTTCCCCTGACCCCAGAAGGCCGTCCTCCATTCTTTCTGGACATATCGCTCGAGTCGATAGACTCACTGTTTTTTACGCCCGATCGCGAAGACTCAGGCCTGGATGTCCCTTCTTGGGCAAGAACATCCACCTCTATCTCCAGGCTAGTCCCTCCCCAGGATCTTTTCTTGAGTTGGAAGCCCCCCTCCCTTCCTTGGTATTGACGCAGGCGATCGTCTTTTTTCTTTTTGTAAGCCTGCAGAAGGTCACTAGTAGACTTTTATCAGGTTTTCCCAGCCCCCCTCTCCTCATGAAAACTAACTTGCCCCGAGTCCCCTCCGGCTCTCTTTCCTATTCCCACGTACGTGTTTTGAACTTCGGGTTTGGCCTTTCCTGATCCTTTTTTTGACTGTTACTAATGGCAGTAAGCCACTGGTTATCTTTCTTCCATTCCCGGGAAGTTCCTTTCGATTTTTTTTTTTCATGCTCCACCCCCCGAAACTTCCTTCACCCTTTTTCTGGATTCTTTAAAAGGATTCTGAGGGGTGGGTTGTTGCAGATATTCTTCCATCTACAGTAGATGTTCCCTTTGGAAGACCGTTCTTTTTATGAGGTCGCTTCACCTGTTAATAGATTGCAGTCCTAGAAGCTCCCTTCCACCGTTCCATCAACTTCTATCAGTTTTTTCTCTGGGCTATGAGAGGATCCGATGCCCTCAGCGTCCCTTTCCATCCCGGCTTTCCCGGTTTTCCCTCTGGAAACTTGTCACCTCAACTACGATTTTGTCTTAGTTCCCTTGCCCGGCTCGCTAGCCTGATCATCGGCCCTACTGCTACCACCATCCTTCCGAGGACAGTATTTCCCCATTCTCCTCTTTCCTTCTTTACTTGTTGGCTGACCCCGCCAAGAGGAACGGGGTGGTTTCCGATATGCTCCCAAGACCATTGTCATGTGGTACCTCCTTTATAAGTACCTTTCCCTTTCTCTTCTTTCTTGACTTTTCCCTTGTGTTCGTCCAAACCATTTTTAAGAGCCTGATGATGTTGCAGGTTTTCCCTTTCTTATTTGTTCTACTAGATATTACCTTTTTTATGTTCCTAACCCAGGTCAGTGTTTTTCTTTTTTTGTTTCCTACATCATATCATACCTAGTATTCGTTATACTCCATTCACCCCCTTTTCCTTTCCCCTTTAAATTTAATAATTTCCTTTTCTTCCCTCAGGTTGAGGGTCGAGGATAATCTTCTTTTTAGTACTGATTAGACTGTGTTTTATAGGCTTGGTGCTTCTTTGCAGAGAAGATCTTGTCCTTCATTCTCTCAAGAACGGACTGGCTTACCCGGACGGTTCTTCTTTTCGGTTTGCAAGGCAAGTCTTCTCCATGGACCCCTCGAAGTTATAACAGTGTTTTACCTTTTTAACGACCTGCCTCTACGAGAGCCCCCGGTCCAGCTCACAGTAGGGTTTCTCCCCCTCCTATCTAAAGGCCTTTTACCTCCTCTTCCCCTTCCTCCTTTTTCCCTGGTAGTCTCTTTTCCAAACGCTCAATTGCAGTATTTTGTCTGGTAGTGGGAACTAGTCGTCAGGAGGATTCCGTGTTTTTCGACCTGGGCCATCTTTGTATCTCGTTATACTTTTTTTCCCCCTGTCCTGGGCGTTGAATTTTTTCTTCTGGGATTCTCGTGAGAAGGGGCCTCATTCTTATCCCGGTGCATTTTTACTGTCGACGCCTCGACCCTTCTTTTTCCTCTAAGGCGACCGTTTGCTTCTTTTGACGTGTCGTCAGTTAGTGAGTTGTCGGTCTTGGCCGCCAATGCGCTTGAGAAGTGTACGTTTTTATCACATTGAATAGCACGGTCCCCCCCCCTGAAGGAGACTTTTTGGCTCTTCATTTATTTCCTACCTCAATAATAGGCTCTCCCTCGTCGGTTTAAGGTCATTCGTTGTCGGGCAGTTATTGTTTGGAGTTGTGATTTTTCTCTTTCTAATGGAGCCGTTTCTCGACGTCCTTTTTTTTCCGGACGATAGTTTTGTAGGTGAAGAAGGTAAAACCCACCTGGGTGCAAGTTCTCTTTTCGGGGTTAATTACACGGGCCGATGATTGCGCCTATGAGGAGAGTTTCCCGTTTTTACAGGAGTAGCCTTTCAGTGAGAGGGGGTTGAGCTTAGGGTGTTTTGGTTTTTTTTTTTTTTGTTTCTTGGTTTTCCGGTCCTTTTTGATGGTTTATTTTGTTGGCGCGGGGGTTTTTTATTTTTTTGTGGTCGTGTTTTTTGGGGGGTTTTTGGGGGGTGGTGTGGTCGTTTTGGGGTTGTTTTTTCTTTTTGGCGGGGTTTTTGGTGGGGAGGGTTAGTTGTGGTTTTTGGGTTTTTTTTTGGTTTTTGGTTGGGGGGGTGGGGGGCGGGTGGTTTTGAGTGGGGGTTGTTGTTTTTTTTGGGGTTTTTTTTTTTTTTTTTTTTTTTTTTTAGAGTCTCCTCCTTTTCACCCGCATAATGACCCTTTTTTTTTTTCCCCGATGGAACTGCCCGACGGGAGATACACTCGAATCCCTTGCTCTTTTTTCATTTTTTGGGAATGAATTCGGTTCGTTTCCAGATTACTTTTCCTTTTCACGCCCTCCTAACGCTCCCCTATTTTTTTCCTAGCAGAATGTTTGCCAGGGAGGGTCCGAACGTTCTCTGCTCCTTTTCATCCGTGGTGAAGTTACCTGCCTCCGGGGAAGCAGTTCCTCTTAGTTCCCTCGAGGTGCCTTTCTTTCTCCCTATTTCTTTTTCCCCACTCTGATTTGATTCGAGCGCTGGCTTGTTTCTAGACCTGTTTCATCTAAACCCGGTTTTTTTCTGGGTTCATCGATTGATCCATCCTTCGTCCAGCCGTCCTTCCTATTCATCCTTCTCTTTTTTTTTTTGTAGGATTCATGTCTTTAGTATACACCGTCGATCCAAAAACTTTTTGGGCTCCCCCCTGCTAAGACATTGATTCGTGACACCCGAGGCTCGAGACCCTCCGTCCTGTGATAGGCCTTCCCCCTTCTTCCTCAGGTACTTCCCACTGAGGGAGGTCAATCCCGCCCGTGACCTTAAAAAGGTAGTTACTACATGATATGGTTTTTATGGGAGGTCGGAATCATCTTTCCCTCGTTTCTCCCCATAATTGCTCGAGTTCCATTGTAGTTCGGAGGTTTACTGGCCCGGATGACCGGGATATCCCTACCCGGTCTCCGGTCTTCAACTACTTGTATCCTCATTCTCCTAGCCGTCTTCTTTGTGCACCTTTAATCTTGTGCAAATAAGAGTTATTTTTTCCTTCCGTGGGACGCCGACCCCCAGTTCTCAACCACCCCCTGGCAGCCCTTTTTTCTGATTGTAACCCCTCTGACACTTGCTTTTGGATGCCCGCTCCGGAGTTTCTTGCAAAAGGGTGAAGCAACGACTCCTTTTCCAAAGGTTATTCCCGCCTCCATTTAGCGTTTTCTCCCCCTTCGTCACCTACCCCATTTTGAATACGGGGCACACCCGGCTCTTCTATTCATTCCATTGGTTCAAGTCCAACCGCCACAGAGACAAAGAGTCCCCCCCTCCTTTCCCCCCACGCTGGTCCCGATTCCCCCACCCTTTTTTTCTTTTTAGACGCCCCTCCTATGATCAGGATGAATTTAGTGTCTTTAGAGTGTTCCCATCGACATGCTAGACACATACTCTTTCTTCTTGGACTCGTGCCGATCCTTGTTTCTTCCCTTTTCCTTTTTTTGCGACTCGAACGTTCTTTTCAAATGCTGAACTCCACCTTTTTCCCTCATCTACGGCTGGAGAGTTTCTCCTTTCTACACCCGGTCGCTGCTTGTTTGATTTTGGTACTCAGTTGCTCCAGTGAGAATGACCCCCTTTAGCTAGAAATTCCTCGGTCCTTTTTTTTTCGATCCCTCCTCCGTTCTCTCCTTTAGCCAAATGAGGTTTTTACCTTGGAATTTATACACCTCCCAAGTTGTCAAGAGGTCAAACAGGTTTTACAGACGGACTAATCACCCCTAGTAGTCACCTACTACCATCTGATTCTCGTTTCAGGGGCTACGACTAACTTCCCACCGCGCTTCTGAACTGGATGGAACATTCCTTCGGTAGCTGGTAGCGACAGAGCCGACGTTGATTTCCTTTCTCATTTTCCCCGGCTTTTCCCTATCTCTTTCCTTCTCTTAACTTTCCCTCCCAGGGTAATGCGACGGGGGCCCCCTACTTCCTTGCCCACCTCCACCCCTCTACCCTTCCTTTCCTAGCATCCGGCTGAGATTTCTTTTTGCGAGTTCTCGGTCCAGACCGCCCATGCCTCCTCGCCCCTCCCGCATAGAGTTCCTTCTCAAGTTCCCTGACTCTGAGTGGAACCCTCATTCAATTTTCAATATCAAACTTCCCCCATCCCCCCCCCCACATTTTAATCTTTGTGTTTCTAACTAACACCATCCTGAGGATGATCTTTTCTTGTAAGCCCCCCCCCCCCCCTCACCCCCCCCGCTATTGGGGAAACCCTTCCCCCACGTGAGAAATACACTCAATATATAAGAACACCCCTCCCCCTCCATTCCCTTATTAGGCTGGGCACCTTTCACCATATTCTTCTTTTTTTTTCTTGTATGCCTTCTTTTACCCCCAATGCTAATCAACCATTTCCCAGGAAATCTCTTACCCTTCTTCCACATTACTATCTTTTATTTGAGGCCTTTTCTTTCTGTCCCACCCCTCCCCTTATCTGTGATTGAGGGTCACACCAAGTATTTACTACTAAGTGGAGTATTGAATACTGTCTCCGTCTTTTCCTCTGTAGTTATCGACCATTGCCTCCCTTGGTTTCTTTCCGTGAATAAGTAAGCTTCGCTGTCAAACAAAACTATCTCTGCGATAGCGGTTTTTCCGGGAGTTTCTTCTCTCATCCCCTTCTTTCTGCTCCTTCGGGAATGCTGTCCGCGACCGGCAGCATTTGCTGATTCCGGCGGAGTAAGGTCTCTTCGAGGAAAAGCCACTCCCCCCTTTTGTTGCCGCCTCTCCCGGTCGCCCTACCAGGGATTTCCACCGTGCGAAGTCGGGAAACAGGACAAAACTTAGATAGCTTGCCCGGTTCTTTCATGTTTCCCTGAAGGGTGATATGGGTGGCTTCTCAGGTCCTAATTACCTCCCTGTACTACAAGAATGACTTTTCAGGAGGGATAGGGTAGACTATTTCCGGATTTGCCCCCTGTTCTAGATCAGTGCGTCCCCATTGAAAGCGGGTCAGTTCCCCCCACTTCGTCCGCAACACATCCCGACCGCATGAGCTAGACGTTTCGGGATAGGGAAAGTTCAGTGTAATTCTCAAGTGCTTTCTTTTTTTTAGTCAAATGCTTTAGCTATACCACTTATGCCCTGTCTTTTTGAACCTTCCCTTGCCTTGTACTTCTCTGTCAAATAAAGATAAGAGGTGAATTTGGTTCCACCCCCTATCGTTTAATAATGTTCGCCTCTTCTACTTAGAAAGTTATTTCTTTCATCCTTGGAGCTTTCTCCTTCCCAGTAGTCCGTATCCCTACTTTCATCCCCCAGTGCCGGATTTCGCGCGACGTGAGATGTTCCTGAGGATCTTGTGCATTCGTCCTTCAGGTTTTCCCTTTTCTTTATTGTTGCAGAACCGTCGCGTGCTTCTGTATCCCTATTTCTTCCCCTTGGGGAGACCTAGTCCATCCCTTCCTCTTGTTTCCCCTTAAACCGACCGTTTTTAACTGCTCTCCTTTCGTAGTACGGCGCCTCCGTTGCCCTTTTCCCTTTCCTCTTTACTCTATCTTTCTTTCCTCTTTTTTTTTTTTCTTGTCGCTTCCTTCGTTCTTTCTGGTTTCCCCTCTCGCACGGTTCCCCGCAGCCCAAGAACATCGACCGGCGATTGGATTTTTTTTGCCCCCCCTCGTTTTCAGAACGCCCGAATTTTCTTTTCCTGAACCTCCATACCCCCCCCTTTCCCCTTCGTCAGATCGCTTCTGAATCATCGCCTCCCCCTTCTTCCCTCATCATTCACTGCGTCTTCTTTTATGCCAAGGAATCATGTAAATTTGTTTTTTTTGCTGGGCCCAGACTTACTGCCGTTTCAGCTGCTTCCCTCCGTTCCCCCGAGACCACTGCTCTTTTTTTGCCTTAATTCCCCGACCTGGCTTCTGTTTCCCTTTGAGGAGATTTGACCTTCCGGAACTTTTTGGAGCCCGGGCCAGAAGGTGTTCCTCTTACGACCGATCACGTTGCAGAACCATAGCAGTGATAACGGCACTTGTCCGGAGCCATCCGCCTTTCTCCGATCATCCCGTTGCGTCTTCTTTTTCTTCGTCCCTGTTTCCCTCCCCGATTCATGACCTTTTGGTTTTTTTTTTCTCTACTACAGGGGGCAGAACCCCGCTGTATGTTGGTTCTTCTTCCTATACAGCGGTGGTCCTCGTGAGTCGGTTTTTTTTTTTTCGTTTTTTTTGTTTTTTTTTTTTCCTCGGGCCCTTCCCTTCCTCTCCCCCCCAGGGAAACGCTTTCCCGTTAAGGCTTACCCTGGTTCTTTGTAGTACGGCGCCTTTGTCTCAGATGTCAAGTAACTTGTCCTCCTGCTGTCCTTCCTTGGACTTTTTAATCGGCTTGCCTTAATTCCTTAAGGCCTCTCAACTCATTCCCAGTCTGATAGAACTCTCCTGACAGCTGCGGGTCCCCCCTTTGGTTGGGTTTTTCCTTGAACGGAAACCTCCGGCCCCCCTCCGTCCACGCTTACGTCTTGTGCGAATCTGCTTTTCTCCTTCTCCCTCCGACTCCCCCCCTCCTTCCCTCTTTTTTCCGAGAATTTCCCTTGCGAACAGCTTTACCCCTCCTCCCACTCTTCTTTTGACTGCTGACCCACTCCCCGTGTAGAAGTGGAGTTTTTTGCTTCCGTCTCGACTTTCAGTGTGCGAAGCCAGTTTTTTCCTCCTTGATACTTGAAGTCTCTTGATGGAGGTGTTATTATCATGTGTTCCTTTCCCCCCCAAAAAATGACCAGGCCTCCAGCAGCTTTTTTGCATTTCGGTCCCCGCATAATAGTGAACTTTTTCGTCTGTTATTCTCTACTCGGTCTTCCTTATTCTCTTGGGAGTTCCTTTTACCGCCTTTTCTGTTGGTTGTGCTTGTCAGGCAAAATTATCTAGTGGTTCTCTAATCCATCCCAAACCCGATGATAACATTTTTGTTAAATTACTAAGTTTTACTTCTCCTTTTCTTTTCCTTGTTCTAGGTAATCCCAGGTCGGGCCGTAGTACTTCTCTTCCCTTGAGGAGATTCTTCGTCGCAGGTGCGGATGGCTCTGCCGTTAGTTTCGTAAAGATTTCCTATTCCTAATTCATCCGGATGATCGCCCCGGACTGGAGAGTCGTTCCTCCTTTTAAATTCAGTCTTACCCAGACAGGTTCTTTATGGCCCTTTCTCGTTATCCTTTATTCTCAAGGTCACTACTCCTCCCACTCGGGGGAAATGTTACTCCCCCTTTACACTCGGGCCAAATGCCGACCCGCTTTTCTGTTTCCCCTTGGCCATCCCTTGGACTCTCCCTTGCGTGGTTGAGGGGCTGCGAATTGAAGTTCTCTAGAAGTGATGTGGTCGCGTAAGTAGGCTCTTTCCTTCTTGGTGAAATGGGAATTCTTTTTTTTTCATGAATTCCTGGTTTGGCACCCGCCCCGCATTTTCTCCCGAATTCTATATTTATTCTACCTGGGAGAAGTTACTAGGAAGCTTCTTTCCGTACCATGTTCGCTTTCGAATTCACCCTCACCGAAGATCCCCCTCGAACTGTTTGGTATTCTTTTCGCACCCTTGTTATTATTTTTTGCCTTTCGAGCTTCTTGAAGGAAATGATCTCCCCGTGTCTATAAAAGTAGGTGGATCCACCATGGATAGGAATGCCAATACCTACGGCAGATACCGGTTTTTTTTCCTTCTATGCCCCTCATACTCAAAGCAGCTAGCTCCCTCCCCTTCTTAAGATACAGTCGTCAACCAAATGGTTTCTATGCCATATTTTTCGTTCTTATTGTGATCCTCGTCATGTAGGGAACGGTAAGATTCACCTTGTTTCATGTGCCTTTCCCAAGGATTCTTTTTGTTTCATTTTCCTAACTCCTCCCATCTTTTATTTTTTTTTTGGGAGGGTACCCTCGCTATGAGGGTTCCTTTGGTAAACGATGCTATCTTCTTCCGTAGGATCTATCTTTCCTTTTGTGCTTTTTATATACCCTGAAGGTGATTTACCCTTTTTCCGGTCCTTTGTCTCACTCGGATCCCGCCTGACCCCCGGAGGTCTGTCCTTTATCTGAATGTCAAAACCCTTTTCACCCTTCCCCCGGGCTGAATGCTCTCGCATTTATGCTCGTTTTTATCCCTATTTTTCCTTTACTCCTTTCTCAGTTGTTAGCCCTTTACCCGCAGTTGGAGATCCTCAGACTCTTCCCCTGATGTAGTGTCTATCCTCATGGGATTTGTTTCGGTTATTCTCCTTGATTACCGTCCCCGCCAAGACCGATAAACGGGCCTCCCTGGACCTCGGGGTGCATTGTGGACTTGTTTTTCCTTTTATGGAAGCTTTGCAGGGACCGTCCGGTCCCCCCCAGTTAGTCCAAGCCTATCCCCCCCCCAGGCATAGTGGGTTTCCGGGTCGTACAGAAACGGTTTTGATAGCTACATTTTCAAGTGTTCTCCTTTGATTAAGCTCGCCCGCCATCCCTCCTTTTCCCTTCGTTTTGGGTGTTCGGATCATGGCTGCTCTTTGCTCACGTATAACCCACCTCCCCCAACCTGTCTCGCCCCGATGGTCTCCCCCCTTGGTCCGCCCAACTTGTTAGGTGATCACTGGCTCCCATCCTTAGGCATAGAGCTCCCAATTCTTCTTTCCCGAACTCCCACCGTCCCTCTTCCTCGGTCCGGGCTTTTTTGTGGGACTGGCGTTTTTCCCCCTCGACAGTCGGAACTACCGTGGCCCCATTTCATTGATGACGCGCCTCCTTAGGTCGCTGTTTCTCTCTTCGCCATTGTTTCCCCCCAAAAAAACCGTTAGGTTCACCTCAACGGATCCCCCAGGCCAGTAACTCTTTCTTCCAACCATCGTTATAGATCATATCGCCGTCGGTTTTTTCTTGGATCCTCGTGAACCTTTTTTTTTTTCCTAGCTGCTGCGGTTCTTTCTTTGAGATACTCACCCGCATGCAGTCCCGCTTCTTTTCGGAAGTGATCATGCCCCCAGATGACTGCTCTGCACGAATCCGCATCTTCGGCGTGTTTCCCCCCCAGGGAACCTTTCAGGTTTTTTCTGAAATCCCGCAAGACAATTTCTCTTTTCCCCTTCGATTCTTTCGCCTCAGGTCCCCCCAGTACAGTATCGTTGACGTTCTCCCCGAGCAGGGGACCCCGCCTCCCCCCCTGACACACCCCTTTTTCTCCTCTGGTACAGATTCACCCCTCCTGTTGTGACAAACGAAGAATGAGTGAGTCTACCGTATGAGTCTCCCAGACATCCCCCCCTTTTCTTCCTCCCGTAGGAGTTTTTCCTTTCTTCTCTGGGACGGGGAAGATTCCGTATCCTCCATTTCACCACTCCTGTCAGAAATCACTGAACTGATCCGTGATGGTGATACGTCTGTCAGCCCCCCCCCCCTGGTCGCTGTCCCTGGTTTCTGACCGTTTTAGTTGCCTTTCCCAATAAATTCACCGTTGTTCCTAGATTCCAGGTCCCGGTCTTTTTTTTCCCCCCTGATCAATCTTTTCTCTGCTTTAGTGCCACGCCCGGGACCGTCCCCATGTCCGCCCATTTTTATCTTCGCCACAATGACAACGCCTCTGATCATCCTTCCATCCTTTCCCCCTCCATCTCGCTGACGGCCGGATAAAATAAACTCCGCAATCGATTTTCAATTGTGTTCCCTGCCCGGGGGAACTTCGGTTCGGGCTTTCCTCGTAAGCCGAAGTGAGGATTAGTGGCTTTCTGTCCCCGGATGGTGGCGTCTTCCGTGTACTGGCTCAATGACACGTCTCCAGACGTTCCCTCCTTTGCGGTCCGACCTGTGCACTTGATCTCACCCCCTATGGTGAGAACTCTCTTGAGTTCCGTCGCCTCTTACGGCCCGCACCCTGCCGATAGGCTTCCTTCTCTTACTTCTGTTCCTTCCCCGTCATGCCCGAACCCAGGCAAAATGATCAAATCTCAACTAATTCAATACATCCTTTTTTTCTTTATGATTATCCCACACCAAACCGGTATGTATCCTGTTTTACCTCTGATGCCCCAGCCCCCACCCATGTTTTCCTTTTTTCCCACACCAGAAAAATCCCAAAAGTTTTTCCCCAAATTAAAATAGCGACTCCCGACATTGAAAAGTCAGCTGTCCCCTTCCCCTCATTCGCTTAATGCCTGCAAACCTTTCTCTCTTGTCTTGCGAACACAGTCCTCCCCCAACCTCCATCAGTAGAGACTTTTTTTCCTTTACGTCAAAATGCTTACACATTTCCAACTTGTTTTGAGTTTATGTAGCTCGGTACATCCCTGCTTCGGGTCAGCCTCGAATAAGATGAAAGTAGTATTTTTCTTCCCCCCCTTTGGAAATTGTTCTCCTTTCCGTTTTATTCTTCGCCAATTTTATTTTTTTCGTTTTCTTCGTGATGGCAATCTCCGTCCCCGGTCTTTCTCAACCAAGACGTCAATTCGTTTTTTTTTTGTGAGATTGGTTCCCCTCTCTGACGGAGGTTTGAAACCTTTTCTCCCGACCCTGATCTTGAGCTGTCGTGAGGAGGTCCCCCTTTTTCCCCTCCATGAGCGGCTCCTGACTTGTCTTCCTGAGGTTCCCTTCTCTTCGAGCCCACGCCATTCGGGTTCCCGACGAACGCCTTTTTTTGATCCCAGTCTTCTTCTTCCTCCTCTTTCCAAGGATCTTCACCACCTCCGCTCATGAGCTACCCTTGCAAGTCCTCCCCTCCTGAGGGCTCTGGAATGCTATGGTTTGGAGGTCCTTTGCCGCCCCCACTGCCCGCGTTGCATGGAATAGGGTCGAGCCTCCTTCCCATGGACAGAGTGCCTTTGGTTTCTTGATAAGAGTTAGCACCAGAAGTGTTCAGGTTTCAGAAATCGGCCCATCACTGACTTCCCTTTTCCTTTCTCGCCGCCCCTTCCATTTCTTTCCTTTTTTTTTCTTACGGGACGATGGGCTTTTTTTTTGCACTGCTCAAATTGATAGCCTACCTTGACCGGCCGCTTCTACCCTGGATCTTTCCCTCTAGGCCTGTCACTCTCCTTGCAAGGTCGGGTTTTCTTTTCATCAACACCCTTTCTTGCGTTAGAATGGAGAAGCTTAGACGTAGAACTGGTTTCCCCAAGCCTGGCTCAGCCGGGAACCCTTTTTTCCTTTTCCGACGGCCGTACATCTCACCCCCCCCCCCCCCAGTAATTGACGTGTAGTCGATTCGACTATTTCTCTCCCTCTTGGGACTTCGGCTTTTCTTTTTTTTAGTTGCAAAAGTCGTGTGTTGGTTCTCGATCCTTGGTGGTACGGCCTTCGACTTCCCCCCCTCTACGTCGATGGTTTGGCTGATTTCCCCGACCGTTGGACGTCATTCGAGTACACGGGGCGTTTTAATTTCTGCCCTTGTCTCCCTCCTGTTTCTTTTTTTCTCCGGAGGTGAGGCGTACGTTTCGTGCCGGTACGTATCGTAACAGCCCTTCTCTTTTGATAAGAGTCGGTCCGCATCCCCCTCCCCGAAAGGCTCTGTCGCCGTCGTCCACCAGTGGACTTTCCCCGAATCCTTCACTTGTTCCGGCAACTACTACCGGACCCCAGGAACTTCTTCCTTTCCGAAAGCCGCTTTGTAATCCTAGTCGATGAAGACACGTCAGTCATTGTTCGGTCTCCCGTTCTGAGACCTAAGTCCTTTTTTTTTTTTGCTGCTTTTGAACATCCAGTTTCGAAGTTCAGTCGAGACAGTACCTGCGCTGAAGTGTGAGATGTCCTTCTCCCTTTTCAGCGGATCTGGATTGAGCAGTTCCCCCCCTCTTTTCCCTCCGCTTTTGTTCCGGGGCCGAGGTGGTCATCGTATCCTCTAAATTTGCCTTTTCTACAAGAACCAGCATCGATCCTCCTTCCTGAATGAGCCTCCTGCCTTGTCGATCATTCCAGTGCGTCTTGATTCTTTTTGCCCTGACCCTTTTCCCCCCCTTTCGATATCCTCCAGGGGCAGAAACGCGTTCCTTTTTTATTCCCCGAACCCCCGATTCTTTTTTTTCTTTTTTCCTGGTCTTTATCACCCATAGCACCTTCCCAATTTTTTCCAGGTTCTTCCTTTCCCCCTACCATGTGGGAGGGTTGTGCCGCTTTTCTTTTCATCTTTCTCCGAATGGGCAAGGGCTACCGTGCCTTCTTCCGTCCTTGGAATTGTCTGCTTACTGGCATCGGCGTGTTCGTCATCTAAGGAGAACATCACCTTTCCCGGTACACAGAAGGCTACTAGTGAAGGTCAATCGGAATGGACGCGGGCGGTAGCAGAGGTGACCTTTTGCCCCCCTTTTCCCGCACCGAAAGCCCCCCCCCCTTTCTTGTTGAGAAATCCTGGACGGCGACTTCGCCTCTTCCGACCGACTTAGAAATGGTGCACCCCCTTTTTTCTCGGACCACACTTTCCAATTGACCACGATTATTTTCCTTTTTGCTTGGCGGACCCGACCTCCATTTCTACGTGAGGGGTTTGGGCGCTCTATTAAAGACCTTCGAATTGACGGGAGTTCCTTTTTAGATAACTTGATGGCTTTGATAATGGTGTTCGCCCCCCACACAAGTTGGACTTTTTAGTCCTCCATGATGATGTTCTGTGACTTCTTTTGCTGTTTTTTTTTTCTATTAGTAATTGTATGTCTCACTGGGTTTTCTTTTTTTTTCGACAAGGTTTTTTTTTTTTCCTAATCCACATTATCATACATAGTATTTTTTTTCCCAAACCCACTCTGATTTTCAATGATTGTCTGACTTTTTCTTTTCTTTCTTTGTGACGTCCCCGAGCCTTTCCTTTTTTTGGAGCGTAGCGGACGGTAGACTGGCTTTTCTTTCACTTTCCTTTCATGGTCGGTCAGAGACCCGTGACTTCCTAAGCGCCAGGAGCACTTCGTCTCGACATTGGAGTGCTTGGGAGTTTTTTCATGGACAAAATTCGGCCCCGCTTCTTTTCTCATGGACCGTATATACTTTCTTTGTCGTTAGCCCAGTAACCTCCAAAGCCTTTCATTGAGCCCCCACGGCCAGCCCGTCTTTTGCGGGGTCCCCGAACGCGTACCACCCTCCCTCTAACAGGACTTTTTTTTCCCAAGTGCAGAAATTTTAGTTTTTTGTTTCGTATACTGAAGCGACGCTTTCCTCTTTTGTTAGTTCAAGCTTCGGCGTCAGCGGGTGCTTTCGGCGCCCTAGTTTTCCCCCCTTGGAACTTCTTAGAATGAAATGGGCGTGGACCCTCCGTTTATTCCAAGAAGGAGTGCCGGGTCTCTTCTCCCGTGGGCTCTATTTCATCGACATTTGCTATGGTTTCTCGTCTCGCTCAGACGTATACCCGCTTCTTCCACCGCCGGGTGGTTGCGTATCCAGGTTTTTGTAGTTGTGCTTTTTTGTTTTTTTCGACGAGAGTGTCGCTTCTTGGGTTTCTTCACCAGGATCGGAACCCCACCTCCCTCCGGAGAGAGGTTGTCCTTTCGCTTGCACGATCGTAGGTTTTCCGCCCACTAATTTCTCTTTTCGCTTTGGCTGCACCATGGGGTGCCTCGTGAACCCCTTGTTGTAGGGTCTTGTCCTCTTTTGAGTTTGTTCGGGCGGTCTTTTTTAGCTGCCGATACTCTTCCTTCGGCGCTTAATGGACTCAGTTTCTTTCCCAAACCCTTTCCTTTTTAGTGCGGGCGGGACTTCCCGGCTTTAAGTAGGGTCTTCCGTGCTTCCCAAGAATGCCTTCTGCTATGTAAAGGAGCAGGACTGTTCTTTTTTGACAGTCATTGCTCCTTCTCTTTCTAGGGGTGTACGTCACGGGTCCCAGCTCCATCCCCTGAACAGAAGCAAGAAATTTGACTTCTGAACGGTGATTACCACGGTGTCATTGCTCCCCCAGGAGCATGTTCCCTCGGTCCTTGGACTTTTAGCCCCTTGTACCCCCTCCCGTTTATCAGTCTTTTTTTCTTTTTTACAGCGCCAACGATCAAGATGCGCTCTCCTTCCGGTTGAGCCTGCCCGGTTGACCGTCTGATGAGTCCGTCCCCATCCCCCCTTCGCAAGCAGGTAGTTCCAATGAAATTGGAAGCCTTGGGTTTTGAGCCTCCCTCAGGTGTTTCGCCGTCCGAGGCCGCCCCGTGGTCAACGCGATCACCTCCGCACTCCTTTTTGTAGGCGATTTGTTTTCCCAGAAAATAGGGGTAGATCGGCTGCTTGTAACGTGGGATGACCGCGTCTCCCTCCCCATGATATCTCTTTTCTACGGTTGTTGTGTTGAGAGAAATCCTTGCGACCTTTTCCCAGTCATCCAACCACCGTCTATGATCGAGCCTTCCACGAGGACCCCACCCGTCGGCTCGCGCCCACTAGGCTTTTTGATTGCTTCAATAAATCAGGAAGAGAAGGCTCACCCGTCCCCTGCTGATTAGGCACCTAAAGTACAAAGTCATCCTCCCACGCAGGTGGACCCCTTTCCTCTCTGGTGACTTGGTTGGAAGGAAGACTTTTATCTGTTTGGCCCCCTAAAGTGGCTCCCCAATCTCTGTTTTTTCCCCGAATTTTATGTTTTCTGCGTTCTGCCGGTCGTAGCCATGCCTTCGGGAGCCGTTTTCCCGCCCGGCGTACCAAGGATTCAGTCGGGGAAATCGAACCTCCTTACTCTTATCTATTCGCAGTTCGGTCGTGGTGATCTCTTTCCCTAGGGACCGGCCCCGAGTTTTGCCTGCTGGTGTTTATGTTTTACGTGCTTGAAACCCCCCTTGCCCTACGATAATCTTGGACGATGATTCCCAGCATGCCGATGTTCTTTCCCCTATCCGCATAGCCGCGGCGTTGTTCGTCCGACCCCTATTCAGGACCCTTTCGGAGCCCCCCTCCATCCCTAGGGATATTGAATCACCTTGATAGATCTGGCCCGAGTATATCCCGGGAAGGATCCCAGATCTTTTCGGAAACCGCCGGCAACATACCCCCGGAACCATCTCCCCTTTGCCGAGGCACCTGTGTTTTTTTTCTCCGAACCTTTTCTTTCCGGCTTTTTTGAGTTTTTTTCTATCCCGGTCGTGGACCCTCGCCCAATCTTTTCGCCGTCGTCCCTTTCATCCCTCGTTGGACGCTCCTGGTCTTTTTCCCCCTACGGGAAGGTTTCTTCAGCCAACATTTCTTGCCACTCCCTGCCTCAAGACTTCCTTATTGATTATTCTAAAGTCTACAAACCATTCTTCTTGGTCTTTCGGTTATCCCCCCTTTTTTGATAGTTACCAAGGGTAAATCCTCCCACTAGCCCGGGCCGATTTTCCCTTTTTCCCCTTAGTATCCACGGATCATCCCCCATTATGGAGGCCGCCACTGGGTCCCCTGTCCCCCCCCCACGACCCAGAAGTTCTACACTCCCCCTTGTACGATGCACCTGTGTTCGAACTCCACCTGCGATTTAACCTCACGACCTTTCTTCTCTTTTTAAGGAAGGAGCTAAGTGTTTCCCAGCCTACGCATTCCCCCCTGTTCCCTCTTAATTGAACTTCGGTTTTCTCGCGGTTTTTAGCCTGCGAAGTGATTGCGGCAGGTTTATAAGCGGTGGCGACTGCGTCGGTTTGACCCTGATCAGGACACGGGCTTACCATTTTCCCCTTTCCATTGAGACCGCATCGGGTCGACTTTGCATTTTCCGCCCCAGCCTTGTTCGATCCCCCCCCTCTGATTGAGTTTTTTTCTTTGCCGTCTCCCCGCCAGCTTCCCTGCGACTCGACTTTTCCTCACTCAGAGACACGTCCTCTACTTTCTCCGGTAGCCTCGAGTCAACCTTTTTCTCGACAACCGCCATTATCAAATCCCTTTTTTCGACCAACAGGTTAGCATCTTTGCTATTTTCCACGAACACCTCTAGTCTTTAAGGTTCTGCCTCAACCCCCGCAAACCCTTTTGTTCTCGGGTTAACGACCCCAAATCTGAGAGAACCCCCCCCCTTCCAATATCTGATCCTCCCCCCGACAGCACCTAACATCTCGAGGCTTTTCCCGGGCAACTCATCATCGTCGTTCCTTGGTTTACAACTTTTTTGTTAAATGGCCTTCCCCCCCGAAGTGACGGAAAGTTATTCTCACTTTGGATCAATTGACTCGCTGTTTTGTTGTCAGTTCCCCAACCCCTACACGTATCTTTTGTTTGCCATGCACCCTACCGTTAACGTCCCCCTACCTCGTACTTGGAACTACAGTGACCTCTTTTTTTTGATGATTGTTCTTCGCCCCTTGCCTTCCCGGGGTCGGTAAGGATCCTTCTCCCTTCAGGATGCCCCCAAAGACTCTTTTAGGTGGGTGCGGCCTTCTTAGGAGTTCTCTGAGTCCCCTTCCTTTCCCTTTTTAATTGATCCTTGCCGGCTGTCGGGCTCCCCTTCCACTGCGACGGTCTCCTTATTTGCATACCTTTCGGCCGATTTGTTTCTAGGAAACGCCCTCCCCTGCTTTCCCCTTGGCCTGACTCCTGCGTTGCGCCCATGCTTCCCTTAACATAGCGGCCCTGGGCAAGCCGGATGACCCCCCTCATGTCCAGCCTTCCTAGAGAATCAGGTCCTTTTACTTTTGGCCGTATTGTTACTTCGGGCAGGTGCCCGCCCGGACCCTCACTAAGACTTACTCAGCTGGATCGGGTCTACTGTCCACGGACACCTTTTTCCTTGGTATTTTCCCCCTCGTCTTCGTTCAGTTCGCATTTTTGAAGCGGGTTACAGTTCAAGAGTCTCCACCCTTGCCGCACTGGGACGTGATTTGCCTTTCGGTTGTTTTGGGCCTCCGTGTTATCCGGTAGTTGAGCCACTGCTCAAATGAATCTTTCCCATTATAAGGTCTTCTCCCCCCTTTCGCCGGCTTCAGAGATATAATGCGCCTTCCGTCCCCCTGTGGAAGTCGGGAATATCTTACCCACATCGGCTCCTTTTCTAAGGCTTTCTTACGCTGTTTTTTGCTTTGCCCTTTCCCCTCCATGGGCACTCCCGGAGCTTCCGCATCCCGACTTCCCTTAGGACAGTCCCGCCTTTACGTAGTCGTCTTCTCTATGTCTTACCCTCCCTTTTTTTCCGTCATGTCACGGGTTTTTGGTAGGCGTGCAGGAAAAATTCGATTTTTTTTCGACCCCTGTCCCTTTGTGCCTTTGAGACGTTTTCCTGTTGGGCTGTTTCTCTTTTTCGTTCCCTATTGCGATACTTCTATATGGTACGCCCGGCCTC
>Ga0179593_1471197_pt1 | contig 18226 bp, 27 predicted proteins | sample CZODoug2_1_08_16_FD_185931 | JGI IMG/M metagenome (GOLD analysis project Ga0179593, IMG submission 185931) | Vadose zone soil fungal communities from Angelo Coast Range Reserve, California, USA - CZODoug2_1_08_16fungal (PacBio error correction) | ecosystem: Environmental > Terrestrial > Soil >... | reverse complement strand
TTTCCCTACTTGGGTAACCCCACCATCGGGAATGATACTCGCTTAGGATTTTCGGTAACTTTTTTCGGTTCCCCGTTGCCCGCCCCATTTGTATCTTTTCCCAACGTAAGTTCTGCCCCCCCAGCACGACCCCTTTGCCATTTGTTCCAAGCTTCCTTCTTGTGGATTGTTTTAAGCTGGCCCCCAGTCCCTGCTGGTCAGTCTCTCCCTTTTTTTTCCTCCATCCCCCCCTTGGGCGTCTCCGGCTGGCTTGGTTTCCTTCCCTGCGTTCTCCCCGATCGAGAGCCCTCTTGCTGGATAGCCCTTTCAGTTTCCCCCCCGCTCGAACGGTCTAACCACCAAGAGCTTTGACCAGTGCACCGCTCTTACTCTTCCCCCGGGTTTTTTTTTTCCGCGTGATTCGCAATCCTTGCTTTTCCGCTTGAGTCCCCTCCCCCCTGTTTGGATTTTTTTTTCCATTCTCCCACTGATTCTTTCGATTTTGACGGTCGTTTCCCTGCACGAAAGCGATGGTTCCGGTCTGATTTTGACAGTCTTTTCTTCTGGAGTAGGTCATTTTTATTTTCTCTCTCTCCCTTTTCCCCCCCCCTGTTGTTGTTTTTCTCCTGGAATCATACAGTGCCTCCGTTCTTTCCCCTTCAGACCTTCTCTATTCCTCCGACCGTTTTCGAACGCGGCCCCCAGTTTTCTTGTCTTGGTTTTCTTTGCACTTTCTCTACATTTTTGGAGTCATTTTGCCCGCGATTGAGAGGGTCAGGGTAACGTAGTTCCGCTTTCTTGAGTCCCTTCACGGCGGCAACCTTGTTTTTCTTGCTTTCCTTGAAATGCAGGTGTTCTTTTCAAATTCTTTGACACCCCCTTTCGAGTCTGTTCTTTGTGTTGGCAGACAGCCTGCCTAGTTTTTCCTCTCGATGTTGGTGCTCCTCCCCAATTCCCCTGATCACTTGGTGGGCTGGGCGTTCTTTTCGTGCTCTTGCCTTTTTCCCGTTTTTTAGTCCGGTTGATGCGATGGACGCGCACGCGGCCCACCCCCAGGAGTTTCGTTTCTTTGCGGCTTTTTTCACACTGTCCCCCTTTTTTCCGGCATTTCCTGTTCCCCCCCTCCTTTGGCTGTTGGTTCGTCGTTCCGCCCACGGCTGTTTCCTTGTTTTCCCCGCTTTTGGTTCAAGGTGGACCCGGTCGCGCTTACCTTCTTCACTTTTTCCTCTTTCTTTTTATCTTTGTTAATTTTTGACCGCCGCGTACCCCCTTTTTTCTTGCGGTGCTGGTCTCCCCATAGACGGGCGGAGCCCCACCAACTTAGGTTTTTCCCGCCGATTGCGCGCTATCCGTTTCCCTTCCTTACAGCCCTGACTCTTTGGGCGCCCGGTTGTAGGTCTATCCCCTCCTTCCGTGAACAACCGGTTTCCCCTGACTAGTCCTGACCCGTTGCTTCCTTTGCTCCCGTGGCCGTACCGGTTTTCCCCCCCCCCTCTTGTTTTGCCCTTATGCACTTTCGGCTCCCGTTCGATATCCGTTTTTCTAGACGGCATCTTTTTCCAGACATCTTTCCTCGTGAAGGTTCACCCGGCTTTGACCCTACTTTCCTTACAACCCCCCCCGCGTCGAATTCTCGCCCTTTCCTTTTTTTACTGGCGACTTTTCCCCCTCCTATTCTTCCCTACAATGCCCGATATATCATCCTTTCAACACGTGCCTCCCCACGTTACAGAAGTAGCCTCGTCCTCTTTCTGAGTCCCTGCTTTGACCCGAGGTGTTCATCCCCCTTCTTTTCCCGAGACCCCAAAAATACCTTCTTTATCTTTTCTGGCCTCTGTTGTTTTTTTTTTCTTCCCTATTTATCGGCCGTCGTTGTTTTCCTCACCCATTTTGGTGCCTATAACGGACCCACTCAATCGTTGCGTGATGGGGAGTTTTAGGTTGCTGGACCCGTATTTACACCCACTTTCCTCGGTCCCCCCCCCGCTCCTCTTTTCGCTCGACTTTTCCGGACGTCCTTTTTGCTTATTTTTCGACACCCCTCACTTTTTTCTCTTGAGTTGGGAATTCCACCCTTTTTTCCGTACCACCCTTCTTCTCCATTCCTCCCTTTTCCTTTTCAACCATTCGGGCCCGTCCGGCCACTCCTCCCGTCCTTCGATGGAGTCCCGTTCACCCAATTCCTCCGTGACACATCGCGAGTTTTTTTGTTAGTCCCTCTTTTCCCCCCCCCCTGGCCAGCTGACCCCCTTCACCCTTTCTCAGCAAGGTTTTCCGCTACGGCCTTCCCTTTCACCGCAAGTTTTTTTTCTCTTTCATGAAAGCCTTCCCTGTGGACTGTTTTTCCGACTTTCCGCCTCTGCTACCTGACTTTTGGCAGGCTGGCTCCCCTCTCTGGGGCGCTTCGTCCTGCGGCCCGCGCCCTCATGTGCAGACCGATTCCTTGTATGGCTGAGCAACATTCGCCCTGTGGTTGCATGTTTGCGGTTTGCTCTCCAGACCTCTCAGCTCTGAACCGTCCCTTCGGAGGGAAAGCCCACTTTTATTTCTTTTTCCGTTTCTCTATCTTTTCCTTTCTTGATAGGAATCATTTTTTTTCCCTTCCCTTTCGGCATTCAGCCGGCAGGCCGTGTCTGTCTTCCCGCCTCTCGCCCCTAGGCCCCTACCGAACTGCTTTTTCGTGTCTTTCCCTTCGTCTGTTCTTCCCCCTTACACCTCGGACCGTTCTTTTATCCCCGTATAAACAGAATCACCCTTGAATTGTTTGAGGCAAGCCAACGTTTTCCTCGACAACCGCCCAGGTTCTCCGCCTCACCGGTTTTTGATCCGAAGGATTGCCACATCGCGCGCCTGAGGTATTGTCTGCCTTTGACGGTAGCCCGGCTCCCCATTTACCTCCTGTGCACGAGGCTGATGGGTGTCCCCCTTCCCCCTTGTCTTCGCACTTGAACATGATTTGTCCCCGGTGATTCCCACTTTTTTCGGAAGCCCAAGGGTTCCACGCGTCCCCATTCGTTGTGCTAGGGCCTTTGCTTCTTACCAAAAGGGATGGCGCGCGACTTCTTAGTTTTATCTTTTGGCTCTGCATTCCCTCCTTCCTTTCTTGTGGATGCCTCACCCTTGGACCCTTTTCCATCGTCCCAGCTTAAGGATGTGGATTCAAGGCGCCAACACACTATTGCCCTTCCCATTGCCCCGCGCCAAGTGTTATTCTCACCCCTGTTGCGAAGTTCCTCCCACCAAGGATTTAAGTCTGAATCTGATGTTTTTTTTGGCTGGTGCAATTCTTCTCAACAGCCCTTCAAAAGTCGATTTATGTCAGGTGGAACACCTGTTCCCTTTTCTATTTCTTTTTTTCCTTTCTACTCCTTTTTGGTTTTGTCTCGATCTTCCCCCCGTCTTTTTTTCTCCCCCTTTCCGTTTCCGCGTGAGATCATTGACAATTCCCCGGCCCCCAGCCGAGTGTCTGATGGAATTGTTCTTGTCTACTGCGCGGGTCTGAAACCCCCAAGGTTTTCCCTCGTCGAAAGTAGGCTTTGTTTTTAGCGATGGTTTTTTTTTCCCCCCTCGTTTTCCCGGCCCCCATGAATTTCGGTCGTCCTTTCCGGTTGGGGTTGAGCATATGTTGTGCGGTTTCTGGCACTCGCGTTTCTGTCTAGTCGCGTTCTCCACCCCCCTGTTCCCTTAAGTTTGTCCGTTGATGATCAAAATGGCGCTGTGCCCACCCCGTGGCTTCCACCCCCTGACTTCCCGTTCAGCCTTTCAAAGCCTTTGTGGCTTTCGGTCACGTGACGTACTCAACGGCAATCGGTCCTCGGCCCTCTCCCAATTGTGGTTTGCCGACCTTGGCAGGTACCCCTCAGGGACCCCGTCCCCTCTTCCTTCGGGAGGTACAGTTGGAAACTGCCCTGTCGCAGGCTCCTTCCTGAGGTGCTCGGCCGGTTTCGAGTCCCTGTCGTTGTACGAGGGACGGACACATGAATGTGTGTATTTCGGAATCTGGCTCTTCCTCCGAACTTGGTCATCCTTTGAAGTTACGTGTTCCCCCCCCTTCTCCTCAAAAGTCCCAGATAGAAGGGCCTTTTCTTTCCCTTCTCCTTTTGCCTACGGGCTGTCGTTTCCCCCCTCCTCCAAGGCACTTGCATATGTGGAAAGCTGTGGAGACCTTGTAGTCCCGGTAAGATAATGGACCCCCCCTCCCTAGGTTTATCTGATTTCTCTTTTTTCTTACCTCCTAATTCAGAACCGACATTTTCCTCTAACAAATACACGCCCTTTGGGCATTTTTTTCGCCGGAGCGTTTCTGGACATGTAGATCCAATCTGGTCCTTTTCAACAGGTTTCTCTCTCGTTTTTTTGCCCGGCGTCCTTGTTCCTTCATTCCCAGACCTTATTTGCTAATTTCCCCAGACTGACCCTTGTTTTGCGGTTTGCCGGGAATTTGACCCCTTATTGCCTCCTCCCTTTTGCCTCCCACATTGGTTTTTCCTCTCTTCCCCCTCTTCCCCATTTTGATCCTTCCCTTCCACACCTTGCAGGAGTATAGGGAGGTCCCCCCATTGTCTTTGGTTGGGAACTCCTTCCTTTTGCCCTACTTCTTTTTGTTATTCTCCCGACTTCTGAGATCTTCCTTTTTGTGTTGTCGGCTTGAGGTGCCTGTTTTTAGGGCTTTTAAGGTAGATTGTCTGTGTGTGTGCCACCCTGACTTTCCTTCCCATTCGGCCTGACTCTCCGCTTTTTTTTTTTTCTTCACCTTTCCCCACCTGTCGACTTTAAAAATTGTTGTATATGTTGCAGTCCCCTCCTCAAGACTCTCCTGAATCCTGAAAAGACCCAATGCCCATCATCCCCCGCTTGGCGGTTGGCCTAGGTCTAGTTCGCGTATAGAAAAGACTTCCGCTCCGTGTAGGAGTTTGAACCATAGGCTTCCTCCCCCCAGAAAAGTTAGTTCCCTCCTGTACGTCCTCGGGGACAGTGCTGCTGCCAAACAGCTTTATGTCCCCTTTTCCAGTTTCCCTTTTCCCCTTTTCTTCTGATTACCCCCGGAAGGATGTCTTGAGTTGTTTAGTCCTGGTATATCGATCGGGTTCGTTTCCGCATTTCGTTTCAATGCGTTCCCAGCCGGACCCCCCGGTGGGCACACTTTGGGTTCCAAAGCGGCCCGTTCTTGTTTAGTTCCCCTGTATTTACTTTTCTCGTACCTTCCCAAGTCGTTTTTATCTTCATAACTTGCCCCCCTTCCGTAGTCAACCTTCTTCTCTGGCACTTCTTTGCACCTTCCTCGGCACCTTTTTTGCCCTCGGAACGAGTCTCCCGACCCTGAGGCCCCACGAAGTTTCCGCGAACCCCCCCTTTTTTCTTCCCCCGATACGCGTTTGACAAAGGTTTTTTCACGGGCGGCTCTGGATCGTCCATGGGTTTGGCCTACTAACTTCTTGCGACCCTGTTCCCCTCTCACGGGAGCTATTAAACAGCGCTTTTGATTTTTTTGGTCCGTCTGCCGCGGTTTCGGAGTTTCCCCTCTCAATCACATTGTTTGGTGTTGTTCGGAAGTTTAAACTGTCCTTGCGTTTACCTTCCCTTTTTTTTCCTCCGTCATGCGGCGGCATCCTCCGGGACCTTGGTCCCCCCCCTTTTTCCTTTCATCATGGGTTGCTCGCCCGTCATCCAGGATGGAGCCCCTTTTTCCCCGTTCCCTTGTGTCACCGTTTCCCGTGTCCTCCCCCTCCTCTCTTTGTTTTTCAACGGTTTCCTCTCTTGAGGTTTTTGGCGTAATTCTTTCCCTCCACCCCTCTGGCAGTTTTCCCATTTTTTCCCCAGCGATTCCACCTTGCCATCCACCTGTTTTTCGGTACGGATTCTTGTTTACGCCGCGTCTCCAGATTTTTCCCCCCCCCGTTTCTTGATCGTTTTGTCCTCTTTCAACCCGCTCCTCCTTTTTCCTGACCCTTCTCTACACATCCCTCCTTTCATTTTTTAGTCAAGGAAGTTCCATCTTCTCGTGTTTGTTCCCCAGTCCCCTTGCCGTCTTTTCGTCTTCTGGTCCTTTGTCTTTGTCTTCTTCTTTTCATTCTCCAGATATGGGCGGTTTCGCCCTGTTGCCTCCACCCTCCCGAGACCCGAATGGCCGTTTTCTGATTTCAGGTATGGTTGGTGGCGTGTACGGAACCCTGCCCTCCTTCTTTTTGGCTTTTTCCTTCCCTCCTTTCCCCTTTTTTTTTTGGTGAGTCTCATTCATAAGGACGAGGTTTCTTCCTACTCCCGCCTTGCGCGTCCTTTTTCCCCGACCGCTTGTTCGAAGAGGCATGATTTCGGTGGCGATCCCCTGTCCTACTGCAATATCTGTAGATCCCGACCTTCTTGCTTTCTTTTCGTTCTTTCCTTCTTGACGTTCGGCGATGTTTTCGAGCCTCCGTCCACTTGCTCCCCGTACTTGGCGGCCCTTCATGCCGGTGCTGTTAATCTTTTTCGAAAAAGTTAGGTTTAACTTTTGCATCCCCTACGAGTTCTCTATTCTCTGTTCTTGGACCTCTGTGGCCTCCAAGCAGCTTTTTTTTCTTGTGTGTACTCCCTCTTTGTTGATTTTTGTGACGCCTGGCTGGATGATGCCTCTGTTGAGGACTTCTTTGATGGTTGTTGCCCCCCCGTTACCCTCCCCCCCCCCGCTTTGCACATGCCAGGAGTCTCCTTTTTTTCGTCCGTTCTGTGATGACCTTTATTTGCATGTGGTCGATGTTTTTTGGCACGGGCCCCCCCGATCCTTCCCCCCTGTATCCCCTGTCTTTTTTTTCTTCTTTTGGTTTCCCCACTTTTCCCCCCTTTGCGCTCCCGCAGCCGCGGACTCGTTTCCCAACTCGGCATTTCTTTATTTCCATTGAAATTTCCCCCCCCGGATTTCTCACCCACCTCCTGATGTTTTTTTTCACAGTCACTTGCGGCTCGCCTCAGCCTCTTGGTCGCGCTTTGCTCGCGCTTTCCGTTTAAACGGTTGCAAGCGTCTCTGACGGTACACCCCTTTTGGATATATTCTCCCGCCGAGAATTTCCGTCCCCCTTAGTTTTTTTCGGAACTTTACAATTCCGGCCCGGATGCGTTGCTCAAGTTCTCAGCTTTTCGCCTTTGCACGACTGTGCGTGTGTTTTTCCCGTGAGCTTCTCGCATTTTTTTCCCTCCCTTGAAATGACGGAATTTCCTTTAGTTTTTTGTCACTTTCTTTCTGGACCCACTTACTGTATACACCCTCCTTCCCCCCCCCTATTTTTCCCAGTTTTTCGGCTGACCACGTTCCAATCACAGCGGGCTTTTATCTTCCTATCTCTGTAGCAAACTTCCCGGACGTCTCTTTCCCGACCTCTCTTCTGCATCATCTTTCGAGGAGATGCCTCTTTTTCCAATCCGCTTTTTGTGGAGCCCACTCAATAAAACCCTCTGGATAGTTCATTTTGTTTATCCATGATTTTTGTCTTCCTCCCCGTTTCTGCCTGTTTCTGTTTGCCGTCTTCCCCGTCAAGGCCTCCGGCAACGCCTCCCTTGGGTTTACTATGGGCCAAAAATCTTTAGTTTGCTTCGCCAGTCATCAAAAGTTTCCGTCTGTTGACTTCCGACATTTCCCCTCCTCTGCTCCTTTTTCCCCCTTTGCAAAGGGTTTCATTTTTGCATCCTCTGCCCCTTTCCTTTTGACTCCGTACTTTGACGACCTTCACCTCTCGACCTTTCCAATATCGACTTATTTTTCCTTCTTAACTGCCCTTCGTTCCTTTTACGGCCGGGCGGTCCATCATGATTCTGGCCTCATTTTGCTGACTTCCCAACTTGCCTCCTCGTTATAGTTTTCATGTTATTGGTTGGGGCAGGCAGAAACCCTCGGACGTCTTCGATCACCCCCCCCCCCCCCCGTTGACTAGCAAATGGGCTGCTCACCTTTCCCTGCCCTTCCCCCGGTACAAGTTTTCTACTTTGCAATGCCGGAGTTTTCTGTCTCTACCCTGGCTTACTGCTGTTTTTTGGAAGAATTTTACTCCTGTTTATCAGGAATGTTCTCGAGCCGTCCGCTCCGCCCGCCCGGAGAACTCCCCCTGCCCCCCCTACCCTATAAGGTGGGTTATTGTTTGCACATCGCTCTATCTCCAGTTGTCGTTCCGTCTTCCCTTTGCCCCAAGCCCGTTTTTCACCCTTACATCTCGGAAGGTGCCAGGATTCTCCTCTCCTTCAGGGTCCCATCTTTTCCTCACAAGAAGGGGGTGTTGTGGCTTTTTGACACGACCGCTGACCTCTTATCCACTCCCTTCCTTTTTTTTTTCCCTTTCTGTTGCGTCTTTTCCCGTAGCGTTCCCCTCGGACGTTTTTTATTTCCCGCCGTTATTTCCCGAGTTGGGATGTGTTTCCTGCTTCTCTCCTTTGTTTCGGAACGTTTCGAAGCCGCCGCGGAAGTTGTTGGCCATTGATTCGTCGTTGCACCGTCTGCCGCCCGATGGAGGAAGGAACGCTTTGGCGTCACAATTGAAGGGGACATTTTTCTTTACCCCTCATCGTTCCCTTCTTTTCTCAACCACTTTCCCTAATGTCTTTTCCCGTCTCTTCTTTTCCTGTTTCTTATGCCACGGGGTCATTTCGCCCCCTGTGATCGTCTTTGCTCGGGAAACGGGATGGTTCAGGCTTACGACTTTAAGACTTTCGTTTCCGTCCCAAATAATATCTTCCCTCCTGGCCACATTTTTCCCCCTTTTTCGTTCCAAATAGTGCCGGTCGGAGCGAGCTTCCTCTGGCTCGGTTTGCCCCCAAAAAAAGATTTGCCTCCCGGCGCTGCCCCGTGTTGTTCGACCCCTGCGCGTTTTCCCCCTTTTTTCTCCTCCTCTTGGTGGCCTCTTTTTCTCGTTTTCCAAGATAGTCAACCTCGGCAACGTTCTTTCGTTCATGAAAGGATTCTCTTTCCTCTCAGGTTGGTTTCCCGGATACCTTTCCTTTTTTTCCATGAAAAGTCCCTTTTGTCGGTCCTGCGGATCCTATTGGACCCCCCACTCCGATTCTTTAAAAATATTTTCGAGGAGCTCCTCGGTTTGAAGCGGCGTTTTTTTTCGCCCCCCAACCCCAAGGGTTCTTCCCCCCCCCCCCATCTGTCCCATGTCGCATATTTTTGGGATCCGATAGCTTTTCAATCGTTCGGCTTTTTAGACTTTCGCCCCTCTTTTGTCCATCTGTCTTTTGTTTTTTTCGTCTTCAGCCTTCCGGAGGGCGTTAGTCCGGGATGTCACCTCTTGACTTCTTTTCTTGCCCATTTTCCCGATTTCGCTAGTACAACCTTGGGCTGCTGACCCTTTGGCTAGCCCTTCTCCTTAGTCAACCTCCTGTCCCCCCGCCGTTGGCCAGGGTCGGCAAACTCATCCAGAACTTGGATCTCAACGTCGCGGCACCCCTTTGTTTTTCCCCCTTTTTTGCCAAATTTTTTGTGAGACGGATCCCCTACACTTGTTTTTTTACTACTTGTTCCGTGATGAGTGAAGCTTCTCAGTGCCACCCCTTTCGTTCGTTTTTTCCCGGGCTCTTTTTTCCTTGTCTGAAGCATGTTCCCGAGTCTCCGGGTCCCCCAATCATGGGATGTTATCTAGGAAGGATCGTTTTTTCGATCAGCATAAAGGGTTATTTTTGCGGACCCTTTCCGTTTCCACTCCGCCAACGCGTCTTCCCGTTTTTTTTTGTACGTAGCGATGAGTGAGGACCTTCCTTTTCCCTCTCGGTAGGTAGACCCTTGAGAATTTTTTTTGTAGTGCGATTTTTGAAGGAACCCGAGGCGACCTCGGGGTCCCTCTGACCGTTTTTCTAAATCTTTCCCTAGTGTCTTTAATGAGCAGTTAATTTACTCTCCCCATATCGGAATAGACCCCCAGTTTTTCCAATTCGGTCCTTATTTTTTGGGCGCCGGCCGGCGGATTTTTTGGGGGGGCGACCCCCTCTTTCGTTTTTCACCAGGTCCCTGCGGCATACTTTCCGCGTACTTTTTTCTTTACAGTCATCCGAACTTTTTTTTCAGATCCAACCATTGCCCGGTCCGGCTACGTATGCCTCGCACTTTTTCTTTCGTTTTTCCACTTTTTTTTTGTTCCGATTCTTGTTCCCCCATGTTGGATCGTGCCTTCAATTTCGTTTTGAGTCTTCGGGAGGCAAAATTTTGATTCTTCGCAACATTAGACTGCTGTTACAGATCAAGTACTCGGCCCTCTTTTGTTTTCTTTTGCGCTTGACTTCCATTTGAGTAATCGTTTCGGGCGGTGTTTTTGTAGCTTCTTTTTTTTCAAGCTCTTCACGGATTTCCCACTTTTTTTCTTGATTTGCGACCCGCAAACATGATTTTTAAATTTTCCCACTTTTCCGGCCTCCCCCCGCTGATTTTTGGTTTCTTCACCCTCCCCCCCGGACGTTCTTGTTCCTACCATTTTTTGAACTGTCCCCCCAGTTACATCAGACTGTTCCCCTAAACTTTCCCAAATGCCCATCCTCCCCCCACGTTCTTTCTTTTGTTGGCGGTGAAGGACCTTTGAGGATCGTAACGATTTGTCGATTTCCTTCTAGTGATGTGACCCGGGAGGCCGCCAGGACCTCTGACTCTATCGTTTTTTGACATTGCCTTCTTCCAACATCTTGGGATGGCCCCTTTTCCAGCGCTTATTGCTTGAGTTTTTCTTTGCGGTGCTTCCTGTGAATTCTTTTTCCCTGACATGCTCAGCTTTTGGCTCTTCTCATCGTTGATTGTTTTTTCCTTTGGACCGCTTTTAGGGGGACGTTCCCTTGTTGTCTCCCCCCCCGTTCTATTTTTCCTCCCGGTCCCGGTCCTTATAGAAAAGTCCTTTTCTAGCTCTTCCCCTTGGTTCGAACCACCTTCCTTTCCCCCTTCGTCCAGGCACCTTCAGCGTTTTGCACCGTCTTTTCAGTAGCCCGAGTCCCTACCTGCTGGGTCCCCTGAATGCATCGTGAACATGTATATCATAGTCTTTAACCTCTTTTCCCTTTAGTTCAATTTCTTTTTGTATTGGGGATTGCATCGTAAGTTTTTTCGCCGCCGATCACTTTTTCTTCCCCGGGCAAACTTCTGATCGGGCCCTGCGATTACTGTACCGGGTCCGCCAGCTCCCGATGGTGCTTTTTCTGCCCGCGTGATGCCAATTTGCGCCCAGTTTTTTTGTCGCGTGCCTTGTGGTAAATTCCTTCGCGTTTCTTGCCTTCTTGTTTCCACTTTCCTTCCTTCGGGTCTCGAAACCCCCGTTCACTTTAAACCACAAGGAGGCCCCCTGCAGCGGGGTCCTGGCTCGCCGGACAGCCTTTTCTTGGTTTTTTTACCCGGCACAACTGCTCAAGGTATTCGTCACGCGGCTGCCCAAGACTCCTCCTTTAAGTGTTTGTTACCGAGTGAGTGGTGAGGTCCTCCCTGCCATTCACCTTTTTTCCCCAGACCCAACCCACCTCTGCCTTTCACCTTTTCCCTTCACGCCCTCCACGTTTGCGGCTCCGGTTTGCTTTCTTCCCCTTCATTTTTTCTCCCCACGATTGGCGCCCAACTTTTTTAGTGGGAGGTCAGGTCTTCCCCATTTGACCTTTGCTTTCCTCACGTTTTTTTTGGGTTCGATTGACGCACGGTCATCCTTTTCATAAGCCGCCGACGGTTCTTCAGTTTTTTCCGTTCGTTGGCAGTTTCTCGAACCAATCTTCTCTGGGTCCGGAGCGTGAAGGCTGGATTCATCTCCCCAAATTTGATTTTTTTTTGTTGCCGGCCCCCCCTTTTAACGAGGCCGCACGGCCTCCGCCTTTTTTCCCGCTCCTGTTAGTATGTTTTTCCCCTGTTCGCGCAGGCTGTTAGTTAGTTCATCTTGACCTCTCTTCGTGGATATTAGAAAGAGCGGGGTTGTTCTTTGTCCTACTTCCCAGGCCTGCGCGACCTTTGGCCCTTTCCATTTCATCGCCTTCGTTTGGTGCAGGTCTTTCTCCCTGTGAGCTGACCTGAGTGATCCTTTTTGGGCGCTTTGCTTTAGTCTTTCTCGGACTTCGGGCGCCTGAATCCATCAGCTCGTCGCCTCGGCGGCTAAAATTGCTTGCTGTCCCTCTTCCCCCTCACCGTTTCTCGGGTCCGCCCCTGTTTTTTTTTCATTGGACCTTAGCCGTTGCAAGATTTGCGATGCGGGGATTTACTCCTCCCTTTTTTCGCCCCTTCAGCCTCCCTTTTTTTTTCGGCGTTTGTTTTGTGCTTGGCCCCCTTCTCCGTGTTGTTAAAAGGTGTATGGCGTATTCGTTGACCTTTTGCTGCACGGGGACCCTATTTTTTCTTGAGCTTTTATTTTCCACAGACCCCTTTCCGGCATTGGTTCCATCTTTTTTCTTTTACCTTCTTCTCCGGGGCCAAGTATCACCTTGTACCTTCTGTTTTGGTTACCCCCAATCTGACGTTCGGAGCAGCGGGTCCCGTCAACCTCGGTCATCTAAGCATTTGTTTTTGGACCATCCGAGTCACCCCCCCCTGTTTCTTGCGTTTTTCTCCCCAGCGCGTTTGTCTCCCCAAATCCCGCTTGGGGTGGTCAGAGTTTGAGTGAGCGCCGCCTCCGTTACTTTTCGTCAAGACGTTCCTTGGGTTTGCGCGGAAAACTTTTACGTTTCACCTCGCGGTTTTTGGTTCTTCCCACGACACCCTCTCTCTTCAATACCCCGTTCTCCCGGTATTTTTGTTTTTTGCCGTAAGGTCGAATTGTAGTTCAGTTTTTTCCTAAGGTGCCAGGTTTTTTTGGTGTCCCCTCGATCTTTTTCTCCCCAGTGCCGTCTCGTTCTACGAACGGCTATGATAATGGGGCACTTCGACCATATTGGTTGACACCCCCTTCCTTCTTCCGCTTACCTTTTTTAGGTTTCTGAACCCCCGCACTTCCCCCTCTGGCGTGATTTTTTCCTCCATGACCTTTCAACCCCTTCCGGGAACTCCGAAGTCTCTTTCTATCATACGGGACCTAGTCTGCTGAAACGAGTGTTTCTTTTCATCTTTATTCAAGAGTTCTTCGCTTTTTTGGGCTCCGCCTTTTTTCCCCAACCTGTATCGCCGTCGTTGTGATAAGCAAGGGACCCCCGTTACCACGTTTCCCCAAGTTTTTGGGCGGGTTGATGTTCTTGGGTTCTGCGCAGTCTCTAAAACACCCGTTCTTCAGTCGTTTTGATGTTGACCTTTTTTTTTTTTTTTTTTTTTTTTTTTTTTTTTTCGTCACTCTCCCCGCCGCTTTAGGGACCGTCAGTTGTGTGACTATAGAAACTGGATCCGTCGCTTTCCCGTCCCCAATCCAACCCCGCGCTTGCCCTATTTCCTTTCCCTCAACCCGAACAATTTTTTTCCCTAGGCTGTCCACACGATCGTCTCGCTGCGTCCCGAAAATTTTTTGCCCTATGATCCCTTGGTTTGCCGTTTTCCCCTCACTCTTCCTTCTTTTTTCTGTTGATCGTCCCCAAAGTGACGATGTCCAATTTGTCTATTAAGGTCTGCCCCCCCGCACTCATGGGGTGCGCCAGTGAGTTCTTGATCCCCCGCAACAACGTTTTCCGATTTAGGCAGCTATTCTCCCCCCTTGTTTGTTGCTTCTGATCGCTGTATTTTTAGAGACAGGACTCTTGCTTGCTGGTCTCTTGAGGTTCCTTGTTCTAGGGTTTTGGCCACCTCGTGTATGTTCGATGGGCGGGCGTCGGGAAATTCCCGAATCATTCCCTTGAACCTCTCGTTCTGTAGGATCTTTCCTTCCCCTCAGGGCTTCATCGGGCCGGCCATACCTTTTTCCTTCTTTTTTTTATTTCTGCTCTCTTCGCCCCCTTCTGGCCCTTCCCGACAACAGTCCCTCCGGGGTTTTTTCTGACGGTTTCCTGTTTCTTCCCTTTCGACCCTTCTTGCGGGATCTTCCCTTCCCGGCTCCTTTGACTTGGGACGGCCTCTACTTTTTTTGGAGCCTGTGTTCTTTTTTGGAGCACGCCTCTGATGTGATTTAGATGGTCCCCGTCTCCCCTCTGATGAATTCCCTCCCTTGCGGTACCGTCCTTTCACAATTCTAAGTTTTGGTTTCCCTGGAGGCCTTTGGTCCGCTCGTGCATTCCTGCAGTGTACAAACGGTCCTTTGCCCTTTTTACTCTTGTTCCTTTCTCTTTTTCCTTGCCCTTTCTTTCTCCGTGGGGTTTTTTTTTCTTCCCATGGATTGTTTGACTTCTAGGACTCCTGACACTTCGTCGAGTGCAATCTATTCCTTGACGTTACCTTGCCTAAATTCTGACAGAAGGGTGGTCCTGGCGATTTGGTTTTTTCCCTCCTGGGCAATTGGATCGGCTCCCCCCACCAAATCTTTGGAAGGCCGTCGTCTGCCTTGTTTTTTTTTGAACAAGTCGTTTTCCCGTTGCTTCTTCATCTATCTTTCGGGGGGAAGCGCTTTGTTGGCAGATCGCCCGGCCCCGTCCCTAAAGTTTCACTTTTCTTCCCTTCTATACTCTTTCCTTCTTCTACTCCTTTTCTGTTTGTGATTCTCATCTCATTTTTTTCTTCAGTATTTCGTCCAGTATGGTCCCTCTCCTGCTTCCCCCTCTTTCCGTCCTGACACGCGGATCGGCTCCCCCCCCCCCCCCGGCACTATGGATGCTCCCTGAACTCGGTCTTTTTGCGGGCGTTGTTCTAACAACCCTTGCGGGCAGGGGTCTCCCTCTTTTTTTTGTCCTGCTTTACCCGCCTTCCGCTCGTCTTGTGAACAGTTTTTTATCGTATTTACTTGGTTTTTTTTACGCAATCTCGGGTTTCTGGCAGATTTTTTCTCCTTTCCCCCACTCGTCGGAATTCTTTTTCAGTCTCGCTTCCATCCCTGTTTCCCCCCATAAGTCCTTCGTGATCACCCCCCTTTGAGCTCAACCGTTGATAGAAACTCAGTAAGAACCCTGCCCACTTTTGGTGTTGGGCCCTTTGCTTCATGTGCGAATTTCACCTGAGCGTTCCCCCACTCCCCCTGAAACTTCGGTGACCCTTTCTCATGAAGGTTTTTCGCGGCATGAAAGAACCTTGTCCGACCCCATTCCTTCCCTTGGCGGCTTTGCCCGTGCTTTCGTATGCCCCTCCTGGCCGTTCTTATGCTCGCCACGGGGTGAGTTTTCTCTCGAAAGGGCCTTTCGGTCCCTCTTTTGTGACTTTTCTTCTTTTTTTTTTACTTACTGGTTGATCTCCCGCCAGCACTTGCAATAGGGTTTCACGGTCCCGGCCATCTCCCCCCCTTTTTTCCCTCTTTTACGATTTTTGAGTTAGGGCCCCTCGTTTTGAGCTTGTCCTTTTCGAACCTAACACGAATCTTTGCCTGGATTTGGATGGAAAGCGACCTGAGTTGCGATATCATGTCCCTTCCCCCCCTTCTTCCCGTTTCGTAATCTAGGTTCCTTTCCCAAGATTTTCCTTCGTTCCCATGGTTCGACGGTCCTTATTTTTTGCCCTCTCCCAAACCTCCATCTTTCTTTTATAAGCCTCGACTGAGGGTGGCTGAGTCTCAATCCATGCGTTTATCATGTCCCTTGCCCGTGAGCGTTGCATGACCCCTGTTTCGTCCTTTGTTTCCTTTTTTCCTTCCCCAGCCCTTCCTGGTCATTTTTCAAGTTTATCTGAATTTTTGTGGGTCGTGTTTTCCTTTAATTTTTAGTGCCCATTTTTTGATAGTCCTTTGGCCGATCTTTTCCCCTTCTTGCCATTTTGTGTCCTCGTTTTGCCCCCCCTCGCGGTTGAAGGTTCTAGTTGGATGGCCTTGCTGTCTCGCATAGCTCCTGCCCGGCCTTTTTTGGACCCCTATTTTTTTTGGAGTCACCCTTCTATTCTTTCTCTTTTTTCTTTTTTGTTGTCGAGGAGTTGTTGACTTCCTCAGGCCCTGCGTTGGTTGTTTTGATCGCAATGGGCAGTATTTCCCCTGTCGTTTTTCCGCGCGTCTTTGATTTGTCGTTAATCCCCTTTTCTTCTTGTACCCGACCAACCTTGTATTCACTTTTTGTGACCTACTCCCCCCTCCCCCACCCCCTGCCCATCCCTCAAACCCCCGCTTTGGTCGTCACCGGATCGTGCCTTTTGGATCGAGCACTTTTCGGCGCTTTGGTCGGAGAACCCCTTCGTGGGTTCCCCCCCCATCCCCCCCACTTCCAATCCCCTCCCTCGACGAATCTCTGGTGGAACATTTTCTTCCTTTCATGCGTGGATTTTAAAACCCTCGTTTCCGTTCCTCCCGCCTTTTCTTAGCAATTGCCTTTCTTTCGGTTTTTTGGCCTGGTGGAAATTTCGCATTTTTTTTTTTTTCTCGATCGGCTCCTCCACTCCTCTTGTCATTTTATTGGCGGGCAAGTTCTGCAGAAAGGCCCCCCCCGCGTGTTTCAGTACCCCGGCCCTTTTTTTCTCCCCGTTTTTTCCCTTACATGTCACCCTTCCTTTCCTCTTTCTTCGTCGCGAAATCACCTCTCTCCCAAACGACTCTGGCTGCGCGTTCACCTTCTTTCCCCTCCTGTTTGGCAGTCCTCCTTCGGCCCTTCCCCCTTTGCGGCTCACGGCCAGGTTGCCCCCCCTTGAGATGCCCCGCCCCCTTGAACCGTCTTCGTTGAACACCCCGTTTTGTCACGTGCTTCACCTATTGATCGTCCCCAATTTGTTCTTGTCCTTGCTTTTTCACCGTGTGTAGAGGGCTCTTCGTCGCTCCCCCCCCAGCCCGCTGATTTTTTTCTGTCCTGCCTCGCGTTTTCTTTCCTGGGCCCCCCCCATTTCCGTTGTAATCAAGGTGTTTTTTTTGTCGTGTGGGTTTTTAACCACCCTGTCTTGTGCCATGCGGTTTTACTCTTCCCCCCCCGATTTTTTCAACTTTCTCGCGTTTTTCCCTTTGACCTGGCCGGGTCTTTTTTCCACCAACCAGTTCTTTGCCAATGCGGTCGGGTTTCTTGCCTTCTTTTTTTTTTTTTCTCTTACATCTTTATGGACCGGTCCATGCCTTTGAAGAGGTTTCTTTTTTACGGACGATTTTCTCCTGGTGAAGGGTTTCCCGCTTGAGGTTTTGCAGTCTGGGCCGTCCCATTCATTCCCTCACCTGTGTTCTGCAACCTTTTTTCATAATCTCCAGCGCCTCATCCAGCCCCAAAAAGGGCGGCTTCCGTCGCGTGCTTTAAGTTGTTCCTTCTTCTTCCCCCCGACTTCTCTCCGCTCCCCCTCGTTGCTGACCGCCGAGTTCCATTGTTTCCAGGCGAACTCTTCTCCCTTAAGTTGTCCCCCTCACTGTTTCCTTCGAACCCCGACCGTTTCTCTGTCTCCCCGTTTAGTTTTTCCTCTACCTTTTCGCCTTACGTCTCCTTCTCGAACGAAGTTCGTGGCGTTCTCTCCTCTTTATCACTCTATTGGGGATTTTTGCGTACACCACCGCCCACCTCTCCTACTTTGCTCGAGCCGTTCTTTCCAATTCGGCAGGATGAGTATGGTCATTTCCCGTTGTCCCCTTACTCTGATCTCTTCTATTTTCCATGGTTTTTTGTTTTTGCTTTTAGTTCGATTTTTTTGCGTTATTTCTTCCCGCTTCTCTCCTCCCTTAACGTACTCCTAATTGCCATTCTTTCTTTCTTTTCTTTTTCCGTTCACGGTCTCGCCATCCTTTCTAACGTCTCCCATCCGCGGTTGCCCCTGGCGGACGGGTAGTCGCGCGCTGTTCTGTCTGCCCACTTTACGCGCAGCTTTTTTTTCATTCCCTTTACGGTGCTTTGTCCCATTGTCTTTTCCCCCGTCCCCCCCCTTTTTTCCTATTCGTTTTTCTTGGTCCCCATTTCCCCCGCGAGCCCTCCACCCTCGTTGAGAGATTAGGTTGATTCTTGTTTTTTTTTTCCTAAACTTTTTCGTTTCTTTCTTTTCTTCCTGCTTTTTTGACTCTCTTCCCGATGTTGGAGGGACGTTTTGATGTCTCTTCTTCCCGAGGCACCCTCAGCCGGAAACCCCCAATGCAAAGGAGTCCTCAGTTCTATCTGGAGGTGAAATCAGCTTTTTTATCATTGAAGGAAAGACATGCTTTGCTATCTTCCCCCCTTCTTCTCACACCTTTTTTCCTGATGGTTGGTTTTTTTTTTTAACCACTTTACCCTTGTTCGCTTCTCCCCTAGCTGGGGACGAGTTTTCACCCTAGGCAATCCGCATGCCCCCCATCGGGATCGTCTCCACCACCCTTTCTGAGCTGGCCTCACTCCCCTCTGGAGTCGCCACAGC
>Ga0179593_1581455_pt1 | contig 18229 bp, 29 predicted proteins | sample CZODoug2_1_08_16_FD_185931 | JGI IMG/M metagenome (GOLD analysis project Ga0179593, IMG submission 185931) | Vadose zone soil fungal communities from Angelo Coast Range Reserve, California, USA - CZODoug2_1_08_16fungal (PacBio error correction) | ecosystem: Environmental > Terrestrial > Soil >... | reverse complement strand
TTTTTTTTTTTTTTTTTTTCCTTTTTTTTTCAAAACGCGGTTTCACCAATTGCCTTCTCAGAACCACAAAGGGAATTGAGGGTACATGCGGTGGGTTTCCCCTTTTTTTTGTTTTTTTTTTTTTTCCCGTGGGAGGGGGATGGCTTGTTTTTTCTTTCTTTTGATCGGACCTAGATGGAAAAGGATGGCTGGACGTTCGCGGTGGCGGTCTTTTTTTTCCTTTTTTTTTTCCTGTCTCCGTTAGGCATGATGGCCGCATCATTTTTCCGCAATGGTTATCTTGCTTTTTTTTCGATACACGGTGGTTTGGTGCTTTTTTTTCCCCTCCCCTTCAGTATTGGCGAGTTGAGCATTTGGACAAGGATGGGCTGGAGCCGAAGCGTCTCTTTTTTCTGATTTTCGATGTAAATGGTAGGGTAACTTTTTCTTTCCCTTTTTTTTCCTTAATTTTCGTGCAAGGGACTTAAAGAAGGATGGAAGAGCAAATCCGGGCGGTTGCTTCCCTCTTTTCGGAGACCGCTGAGCTGGCGGGATGAAGCCGGGCTTTTTTTTTTTTTCTCTTTTTCACTTTTTCCTGAATTGTTTAAAATGACTAGGGCTTTTGGCGCTGATTTTGTCCCCACCTCTTTTTCCTTGCGGATGGGGTTTTAAGATTTATAAAGAAGAGGGCTCGACTACATGACAGGAGATTGTTCCTTCCCTTTTTTCCCCTTTTTTTTCCTTTGGTTCCTTTCTGGCCGGATGGGGAAGATTTACAGTTTACGAACATTGGTTTTAGGGAGGTTTTGTGGGCTAGGTTTACGGCCCTTTTTCCTTTTTTTTTTTGCTTCGGCCTTAATGGAGGAGGGCGCCGGGCCCGAATTCCCTTTCTTGTCGACGCTGATGCGGCGGGCGCTTGAGGAATGATCTTACGCTCGAGGAAGTGGGGAAGACCCTGTGGTCTCCCCCCTTTTCTTTTTTTTTTTATACCTCTTCTTTTTTTTTGCGGATGGCAAGATTACGGATGCTTTTTTTTGGTGTTCTTTGCGACGACGGAGAATCTCCCCCCCCCCTTTTTTACCTGGGGCACGGCGGATTTTCTGATGGTTGTCCCCTGTCTTTCCTCTCCCTTTTTTCTTTCGGCTGTGGGGAAAAGTTCTGACGGAATCTTTTTTTTCTTCTTTCCTTTTCCGTGGCAGCTTTGACGCGCAGAAGGCGATTTGCGCTCCTTTCCTTCCTGGGTTTGGGAAGGATGAAGTCTAACCTTCCCTTTTTCTTTATGGGTCTCCCTTTTATGTGGAAAACGCGGATCACAAAGCTTCCTGCGGGCTGCTTTTTTCCCCTATCCTCGGTAAGTTAAATTGATTTACTTAAATGAGTTACTTCCCCTTTTTCCCCTTTTTTTCCTTCTGTAGTGGGTAGATAGATTCGCGGAGGTGCACAGGTAAGGCTTTTTTTCTCCCACCGTTCAAAGTTGATGGTGGCGGTTGGCCCACCCCCCCCTCCCCTTCCCCCCCTCCCTTTCGTTTTTTCTCCTTTCGGATCATCCAGTCGCGCGTTTGGTGTTGGGCGTGGTGTTCCCCCCCTTTCTTGCTTTTTTCTCGCGGGGCAGAGGCCGTCGTTTCGCCGCGCCTGGTCCTTTTTTTTGAACCAGCTGTTTTTTTTTTTTGACGAATTGCTTTGGTGGTGTTCCTTTTTCTCCGACAGCAAAAAAGGGGGATTGCGGTTTTTGGTTTGGGTAGATTCGTCTTTTTTTTTTTTTTTTTCCCTTTTTGGGGTTGTTGTGGTGATGCCGGGTTGGTCCTCCTGAAGTGTTTGTCCTTTTTTTCTTTCCTCTCCTATGGCCGGCCGGATGATTAGCCTTTTAGGAGGAGGGCAAGACGGCGATCTCAGTCAGTTTTTTCTCCCTTTTTGGGAGAGCCGTTGGGCCGGGAGCGACCGAGGAAAGTATTTTTTTCTTTGGGTTGTTGTTGAGAGAGATGCGTTTTGTGTCCTCTTCTCTTGTGTCGCCGGGCCAAACGGAGACATTCCCATGGCGCACCCCCCCCCCCTTCTTTTTTTCCCTTTTTCTTTTCCTTTCTTCTTTTTGTTCCTTTTCTTTTTTTTTTTTTGCATCTGGAGATATCATCATTATATTATGAAACCTCCTCCCCTCCCCCCCCCCCCCTCGACACTTCACGGCTTGAAACAGGCATCACACAAAACCCCCCCCCCCTCCCCTTCCCCGGCGAATCAAACGCAAATCCCTTTTTTGCTTTATAGAGAATGACACCCAAAGCCCTCCCAAGGAGCGGTCCCCCCCCTGGCAAAGCTGGTTTCAACCCCCTTTTTTCCTTCTTCCTCCGGGCTCTGCCCACAGAGAGCCAACTTCCCTTCCACGGAGAGGGAGCCCCCCCCCCCCAAAAAACGCTCGATGGATGATCGAAAAAATTTTCCCCCCCCTCCCCTCGCCAAAGAGCTTTGTCTCAGGTATGTTGTTTCCCCGCCACATAACTTTGGAACGGTTTTTTCCTTTCCTTTTTACCCTGTGCCCACCTCGCGAATCTATCTCCCAATCGGCCGCCGGTTGCGTCGGCTTGGCCCTCTTTCTTCTTTTCCCCTCATTTTTCCCCTCGTACCGAGTTATAGGGCCGATCCGCCGTCCTTCTTTTTTTTCCCCCTCCCCCTTTCCTGCTTCACGAAACAGAAAATTTAATGAAGTTTAGTACTTTTCCCCCCTCCCCCCCCCTGGGGAAGGAAATTCAGCGGCCCTTCTTCCCTCCAAAGCTCCCGTAAAGTAGAGTTTCAACCGGCGCTTCCTCCCAGCATCCAGTCAGAACGGGTTCCCCCTTTTCTTTCCTTTTTTCAATCCCCGTGGCCAAAAGGGGCAGATCTTGGCCCCTGTTTCCCTTTTTTTTTTTCCGGAAAACCTAACCAAAGTATCAGGCACGGTTCGCCGTCCCCTTCTTTCCCCCCGCAAAAAAATAATAGTATTTCCCACGTCTCGTTCTTTCTTCCCCCCTGGTTAACTTCATCGAAAGAGTACGAAGCATTCCTCCCTTTTTTTTTTTTTTTTTTTCTCAGCGTTCGAAATAGGGAAAAAAACCGCCGTTCCCACTTCCTTCGGCCCTCTCCCCCCCCCTCCCCCATTTCGCCGTGTCCTTGCTGATTGACGAGCATTTCCATGGCCCGGAAAACCTCTCCCCCCCCCCCTTCAACGGACTTCTCCCAATAACGGCGCAACCTCCCCCACATGTCAGTTTTCCGTGTCTCATGAAATCCAATCTGCCGTGTCCTTCTTTTTTTTTTTTCCCCCTCATTCTCCCCATCCCGCCGTTCGCTTTGCCAAAAAGCGAAAAAGGGGCCCGATCACCCAATTTTTCCCGGAAAAAAAAAAAGGTTCGCCCTGATTTTTTCCTTTTTTTTTTTCTTTACCTGCTGTCATCCGCAGAGAAATCGGTCTCGTCCTTCTCTCCCTCCCCCCCCTTTCTTTTTCTTATCCAGTCCGGCTGTAAGACTTGACAATTCCTCGGGAAAACCATTTCCTTTCCCCTTTCCTCGCCGAATTAAGAAAACCGGCTCTTTTTTTTTCTAGCTTAAGCAGCGTGCACATGCGCATCGCAAATTTTTGCCGAGTCTTTTTCTTTCCCCCCCTTTTTTTTCCCCCCCCACCGCAGCTACCATGCGGAAAAAATGAGGAGGACATCATTGCTCGGTGTCCCCCTTTCCCTCTTTTTCTTAATTGCAGACCCTGCAACTTACAAGGAAGGGGCCCGAGGAACACTCTCTCCCCCTCCCCCGCAAACGATCGGTGTGGCCTCCCCCCCTTTCCTTCTTCGCCGAGCTAGGCGGGACGAGAAACACCCGGAATGTAACTCCTTTTTCCCCCCCTTTTTATTCTTCGTCAATCCCCCCAGAAATATCTCTCTTTTCCCCTTCCTCCGTTTTTTTTTTTTCTTTCCTCAGATTTAATTTTGCTGGGGGGATTGCGAAGATTTCCCTTTTTCCCCCCCCTTTCCCCCCTTGAATTCGGACATGCGGTGGGTTAGGACAGGACTCCCCCCGATGGGCGAAAAGCAATCTGCCGTAGGTGGATGGAGATTTGTGGAGAGTGTAATCGTTCCCCCCTTTTTTTCCCTTTTTTCCCTTTCCCTTTTTGGGGAAGGGCGGGCTCTGTAATTTTTTTTCCTTCGGGTTCAGATGAAGATCCGGGAGCATTTCCTTTTTCTTTTCTTTTTCGGTGGGTGGGGGGCACGAGTAAGGCGGGTTTGGTTTTTTTTCCTTTGTAGGGCACGGCCTGGCAGATCCAGCTTTTTCCTTTTTTTTTTTTTTTCTAGCCGGAGTAAGAGAGCCGGTGTGGCGGATTCGGGTCCCCTTTTGGTACCATTTTTTTTTTTTTTTTTTCCTTCTTGGTGTTCGACTGTGGAAAAAGGGAAACGGGTTCCCCCCCTCTTTCCCCTTGTGCGCTCAAGGCTTACAAGACGGGCTGGAGAAGCACATTCCCTTCTTCCCCCTCTTTCTTTTCTTATGCAGAGGCAATCTCGCGGCTCTTGTGAAGTTTTTGGAAATCTGGCGAACGTTTTCGTACCCCCCTTCGGGGCTCTTTGCGCTGTTTTTTTTTCTTCTTTGTGCACCGCTTTATTCACGGACGCGCGGTGCTCGACTACATGACGGGCTCTTTTCTTGCCCATTTTCTTCCCTGGACATTTTTTGCGCCGGATGGGGAAGATTCGGTTACGCAACCATTGGTTTCCTTTTTTTTTTTTTTTCTTCCCTGCGCGGCCGAATCAGCCGTAGCGAAAATGGGGGAGTGGCGTGCTTTTCCTCCTTCCCGTGTGGACTTTGCAGTGCCGATGCGACGCTTTGCCGTTTTTTTTTCTTTTTTTTTTCATTGTCCCTCCCCGCCGCCCGAGGGAAGTGAAAAAAGACCCTGGGTCTACGAGGGGCCCCTCCTTTTTTTTCCTTGTGACTCACATTCTTTTGCGGATTTGATGGGCAAGATTCCGGATTGCGTTGGTGGCGGTGTTTTTTTTCACGCCGGAGAAGTGTGAGGTTTATGAAACATGGAAGGGGTTCCCTCTCTGATGGAGGCCGGGTCTTTTTCTTTTTTTTCTTTTTCACCCGGTTCTGCCGGGGATGCGGGGAAAGCGCATGGTGTGACTCCGTGAACGAAGTTTTTTTCCTTTCTGAACGAGAAGAAGGCGATTGGAGCTGATTTTGGCGGCTGAGGTAGAACATTCATTGATTGTGCTGTTTTCGTTCCCTCCCCCACGGATGTTGGAGAGTTTAGTGGCAAACTTTCTCCTTTTTTTTTTCTTCTTCTTCCGGCCCCTCTACGCGGTAAAATTTATTTTTTAAATTACTTCTGCATCTGATGGCACAAGGCCCGACGCAACCCTTCTTCTTTTCTTTTTTTTTCTTTCGAGTGCCAAAAGGTAAGTGGGGCACTCTCCCCCCCCCTTTTCCCAAATCTGGTGGGGGCGGTGCCCACCCCCCCCCTTTTTTACAAAGATATTGTGGAGCGGGCACCTTTTGAAGTCTTTTGGAAACTTGTTCGTTTCGAATTGTGTAGGATTTCATCCCGTCTTTTTTTTTTTTTTTTTTTTTTTTTTGTTGGGCAGTGCGGGGCTACCTTCTGCGGGGAGTTGGCTCGAGGGGGGTCACCTTTTTCCTTTTTTTTTTTTTTTTTACCAGTTTTTTGAAACCAAGAGTGCGGCCTTCCTGTTGAGGAATTGCTTTGGGTGTTTTTTTTTTTGAAAGCAAAAAGGCGGGGGGTCTTTTTCTTTTTCTTTGCTGTTCTTTTTTTCCTTTTTCCCTTTCCCCGGGGGGTGTTGTTGTGCATGCAGGACGCGCTGTGCCTTTCCGCCGTGGGTGATTTTCGGCGGTTTGCATTTAAGGATGAAGATCTTTCCAGCTGCCCTTTTTTTTTTTTTTCTTTTTCCTTCGGCTCCTCAGGCCAGTGAAGTGAGCAATGGGGAAGCGGCCTTGGCCCTTCTCTCTCCCTCGAAGCCCCTATTTCCAAAACCCACCCTTCCCCCCCTCTTTTTGTGTTGTTGAGAGGAGATGCAGTTGAATCTTTCTCGGCGCTCTCCCTTCCCCCGGCGCTCCCATTGCGCAACCTTTTTTTTTTTTTTTTTCCCTAAACAAGCTGATCATTCCGGGAGGAATATTGGGAGATTCTTCATCCCTGATCTTCCCCTTTTTTCCAGCGATAAACCAGAGACAATTCCGGCTTCCCGGGCCTCTTTTCCCTCCCTTCAGAAAAAAAAGTCCCCTTTTCTCCTCCCCTCAATCCCCCTTTTTGCTCTTTCCCCCTCGCCCCCCCCCCCCCCCCCTCCCGAAAAAAGGAAGGCTTTTTTCCCCAAAAACTTGACCTGCTCAGAAAATTCTGTCTCCTTTCCCCCCCCCCCTTTCTCCCCCTCACGCTCCTTTTCCCCCCCAAACGTGCGCGAATGGGATGATAAGAAAATTCGCACAAAACCCTCCCCCCCCCCCCCCTGCGAACACCAAGGGGGAGATTTGTTGATATCATGTTGTTTTTTTCCCCTTTGGCAAGGTGGGAGATGGGCCCCGCTTACCTTTTTTTTTCCCCCCCCCTTTTTCGCGAATATATCTCCACTCGCCGCCGGTTTTCCTTTCCCTCTTTCACTCATTCAATTCGTACCAGAGTAATAGGGCCGTCCCTCCCTCCCTTATTTTCTTCAGCGTTTTTTTTCCACATTAAAGGCCCCCCTTCCGGCCCCCCCCCCTCTTTCCCCCATAAGAAGGTTTAGACTTCATTTTTTTTCCCTTAAGAGAAATAGCCTTCGGCGCGTAATTCCCCCCCCCTTCCAAGAGAAAAGCTCCTTTCCCCCCCCTTTGGTTTCACGGCGTTATTTTTTTTCCTCCTCCCCCTCAGTACGGTTCCCCGCCGAAAGAAAAAAAACCGCATCTTTTCAACCCCCCCTTCCCATGATAGTGCACCTGTAAGGTTCAGAAACTCACCCCCACTTCTCCTTTTCTTTTCCCCCCTCCCAACCGCATCGGAAATATGAAATCCGCCAAAAAAACATCCTCGTCTTTCCCCTCCCTTTCGTGAGAGCAGACCAAAGGGTCGTCACTTCTCGAGCTTTTTTTCCTTCCCCCTCCGCCATCAAGAGTAGACATAGGCAACTCCTTCCACTTGTCCCCCTTCCCCTCCGCGACAGCCATTTAGCAAGAAGCTGATCTGCCGCGGATTTTTTTCCCTTTTTTTTCTTTTCCCCTTTTCCCCCCCCCCACTGTTCGTAAAAAGGACGCTTCCCATCCGGCTCCCCACAAGGGAAAAAATGTACGTTGCCCGTGTTCCCCTTTTTTCCCTTTTCTTCGAGGCAAAAGAGGTAAGTGGATATAAATCTTTTCCATTCCTCCTTTCCCCCCAGAGGTCCAAAGAAAAGAGCAGTTTTGCACCCCCTTTTTTTTTTCTTTCTTACCCTTCCTAGAGAATATTGCCACGTGAAGCGCGGTCTCCTGTCGGCCAAGTTTAGAAGACCCATCTTTTTTGAGACGATTGGGACATTTTATCCGGCTCAGCGACATCGGGTCTCCCTGCCTTATTTTCCTGGAAGGTGTGATTCTACAGCCGGCTGGTACTGCTCCTTTTTTTTCCCCCCCCCCCCCTTTCCTTTGTCCACAGTCGCCGGCATTTTCCTCACCATTCCCCTCTGGGCCAAATCCGCACAACCGGCGCGCCCCTTTCCTTTCCTCCTCCCTCGGTGGCAATTCTGCCCCGAAGGCGTGGGACCGAAAGCAACCACCACCCTCTTTCCCCACCCCGCCCGCTCAAAAATGCGGAATGAGCGGCCATCTGCTTTTTCTTTTTTTTTTTCCCCCCTTTCTTTCCCCCCCTGAGGCCCGCCGCACCACCGGCGAAACCAGCATTCTGTCCATCTCCTTTTTCCCCTCCCCCGGCTCTACGATCGCCCCTTTTTTTTTCTTTTTTTCTCGCCGCGAAAAAACAACACGAATGTACCGCCTTTTTCCCCTTTTTCTCCCTCTTTTTGTACACGTTTTTAAACAAAAAGTGAATATCTTCGCCCCCCCCCTTTTTTTGAAGGAGGAGAATTTGAGGGGATGACGAAGATCACGTGTTTTTGTTTAACCCTCCTTTTCCCCCCCCCTCCTTTCACAACGAATGAGGTACATTGCAGGTTGGTTTTCGGCGGCGCACGTATCCTTTTTTCCCCTTTTTTTTTTTTTTCCTTTTCCCTTTTCGTGATAGGAAAAGATATTTTCCCTCTTCCCCCTGGGTCAGGTTTGTGAGGAGGGTGCTCCTTGTTCCTTTTCGGAGCCTCGTCCGAAGGGCAGACGGAATCCGGAGCCCATGCTTTTTTTTTTTTTTTTTTTTTCCTTTCTTGGGGTGGCGATCAGAGGTTGGTGTTGATGTCGGGCCTCCCCTCCTTGTCCTATTTTTCCTTTCTTCTTCCCGGCACCCGCTTGCTGAGAGACGAAGCGACCCGCCGGTGTGCGGATTCCTTTTTTTTTTTTCCTTCCTTCCGACTGTGGAAAAAGGGAACTTTTTTTTTTTTTTCCCCTTCTTCCCTTTTTTTTTTTTTCAAGGCTCCTCCCAGAAGGGCTGAGAAGCAACATCCCCCGGCGGCCCCCTTCCTTTCTCCTCTGGGGCGGATGCCGCATACAGGGACATCTCTCTCTGGAGGACGGGCATCTGTTCCTTCCCCCCCCCCTCCTGCTTTGGCGCTTTTTTTCTTGGGGGGGGGGGGGGGGTTTTTTTTTGGGGGGACTGTTGCAAAAAGCGGACGGCGGATTTTCCTTTTTCTCCCCCCCCCCCCCCTTCCGGAGGATTTGGATTTGGAAGGACAAGGCACCTCAGACTTTTCCTTTTTTTGATTTTGAAGATTACGTTTACGAACATTGGTTCTTTTTTTTTTTTTTTTTTTTTTTTTAATGCGCAGGCAGCTCATTCCTTTACCCCGAAAATTTTTTTCTTGCCGAAGGGAAAGTGGGACGGGGGCTTTGCCTCTGTCCCAAGGGGGGATGGCGGCGGTGGTTCTTTTTTTCTTTTTCCCCCTCTCGAGGAGTGGAAGGAACCATGTGGTCTTCCTCTTCCCCCTTTTCCTTTTTTTTTTTTTCATAATTATGTTTTTGCGGGGATGGGCAAGATTCCGTATGTTCCTTTTTTTTCTTTTCCCTCCTGAGAAAGTGGTGAGTTTATGACCCCCCTTTCCTTTTTCCCCCGATTGGGGGGAAGGGGATGAAAGATGCGTTTTTTTCCCCCCCTTCTGACGGAGCTGAGGGAAGCGCCAGTGAACGAAGGGTCCTTTTTTTTTTTTTAGAAGGCGATTGGCGCTGGCTTTTTCTTTGGTGGCTTGGGGAAGTCTAACCCTCATGTCTTTTTTTTTTTTTTTTTTTTTTTTTTTTCCTTTTTTTTTTTATTGGTGGCAAAACGCGGATCACAAAGCATCCGTCCCTTCTCCTTTCCTCCGCGTCTATTGTAAAGGAGGTTCCTGGCATTACGCTGGTCCCTTTTTTTTTTTTTCCCTTTTGAGTGGGAAGATAGCCTTTTTTTTTCTTCTCCCAACCGTGCCAAAAGGTGATTGGTGGGGCCTTTTTTTTCCCCCCCCCCTTTTCTACAACCGCTTCTTGGCGAGGGAAATTGTCGGTGTTGCTCCTTTTTTTTTTTTTTTTTGTTTGCGAGTGGGGCTAAATCTGCGCTTTTTCGTTGTTGCTGACGCGGGCAGGAGCCCTTTTTTCCTCCCTTTGTCAAGTTTTTGAAAAACAAGGCGTGGCTTTTCCCCTTTTTTTTTCTCAATTGCTTTTTGTATGGGAGAGAAAAGCAAAAAGGGGGATTGCTTCTTTTTCTCTTTTTCTTCAAAGGGGGGGTGTTGTTGTGGATGCCTTGGAGCCTTTCCTTTTTTCTCTTTTTCCTTTTTCGGTTTTATAAGGATGAAGATCTCCATATTTCCTTTCCTTTTTTTCTTTTTCTCAGACCGGCAGATCCTCAAGGAAGTTGGGTGGAGCAATTTGTCTCTCCTTTTCCCTTCGCCGGAGTACGATTCCCTCCTCCCACGAATTCCTTATATTTTATAATAATAAGTTGTTGTTGTTTGTGGATTATCTCCTCTTTGCATATTCTACGGGGAGAATTCGCCGTTCCCTTTTTTTTTCCCTTTCCCATGCGCAAAAAAACTGGACTGAGTTATTTTTCCAGTCTGATCACGCCGGAAAGTTCCTTTCTCTTCCTTCAAACCGCCCCGCGATCAAAAGCGACACTAAGGATTCCCGGTCCTTTCCCCCCCCCCCCCCCCCCCTTTCTTTCCGAAACACGGCCAGAGAAATCTAAACCTTTTCCTTCTTTCCCCCCCATGACACCCAAAGCAATTAATCACACTTCCCGTTTTCCTGCACCGATGGTTTCACACCACCTTTCCCTGATCCCCCCGAAAATAGGATATGCCCCGTCCTTCTTTTCCCAGAGAAAAGGTAACTCCCCCTTTTTTCCCCCCCCCCCCCCAAAAGCGAGACACTGTGACTTCCCTTCCCCCCCCTTCAAACACGACAATTTTCCGCTCCCCCCTCCTCTTTTTTTCATGGGGGGGCACCGACACACCATCACTTTGGCACGTTTTTTTTTTTTTTTTTTGATGGAACCAGCTTACATGTGCCCCCTTCCTTTCCTTTTTTTTCTTATATATCACAACTCGCCGGCCGGTTTGCTTCTTTTTTCTTTTTTTTTTTCCTCGTAAACTCATTTTAAATTTTAGTAAAGCGGTATAGGTGGCCTCTTTCCCCCTCCTTTCCCCCTTCCCTCTTTGTTTCCTTTTTTTCCCTTTTTCAAAGATCCATCCTTGGCGGGAAACGAACAGCAAATCATGGAAGGTTAGGACTTCCTTCTTTCCCCCCCTCGCCCATCCGCCTTTCTTGAGAGTCCAAAAGACTCCCGTTCACCCTTCTTTTCCCTTTTTCCCCCCCGGAGCTCCCTCGAAGGTTCCAAGCCAGAAAGAACAACGCATCTTTTTTTTTTTTTTTTTTCCCATGTTTCAGAAACTCACCCAATTCTCCCGGCGTCCGCCGGACCCCCTCCCCCCCCCCTCTTCCTTGCACCGAAAAAAAGAATAGTATTCACACGTCCGCCCTTTTTTTCCTTCTTTTTTTTCCCCCCTTCTCCGTCGAGAATTCATTAAAGAGAACGCCTGCCCAATGTGAGAAAAGCGGCACGGCCCTTTCCTTTCCCTCAGCCTCCCCCCTTCCCCCTCCCCCCTTTTACGAAGATGATATGGCCCGGCGCCATCCCTTTTTTCCCCTCTCCCCCCCCCCCCCACAAAAAAAAACACGGCATAAAAAATTTTCTTTCTCTTTTCATCTTCATTACGGCGACAATGACAAATGTTTTTTCCCCCTCCCTTTTCCTCATGTAGGTCGAGGCAAGAGTTCCGTGATGACCCCCCTCCCCTCCCCTTTCCGCCGTCTTCTTTGCCAAAAAAAAAAAGGCGCCAAAACCTCCTTTTTTCCTGAGCAAAGTTTGAAACAAATTCCTGACAAAACCTCCTCCAGGTTGAAATTAATAGAGCTTAATGACGGCGGCATCAAGACCAGCTGTCCTTTTCTAAGCCCTATGATACGACGGGATGTGGCTTCTCCCCTTTTTTTCCTTCCTCTGGGAAAACCTTTCACTTGGGTAAAAAGTTACGGTCCTCCATTTTTTCCTCCCCCCCCCCCTCTCCTCACCGAAAAAAACGGGCGCGTTTTTTTTTTTTTTTTTCAGCCGTTGCATTGCGACTCACAATCTGCCTCGTCCTTTTCCCCTTTTTTCCCACACCAAGATTGATCGCCCACCCACCCCTGTCCTTTCCCCTTTAATGATGCGGCCACATCATTGATCAGGATACGTAAGGCTTCTACTCCATTCCCTCCCTCCAATTCCAGAGCAAGACCGGCACAACCGCGACCCTCCCTCTTTTTCTTTTTCCCTTCCCCCACGAGAAAGAACTTTTTTTCCTCCTTTTTCCTCTTTTAGATTAGACGCGCTCGGGCGCTTTTCCCCCCCCCCCTCCCCTTTTACCGCCAATTCCCGTTTGTTGCTCGAGGGTGACCCTTTCCCCCCAAAAGTGTACGTGATTATTAGCATCCCCCAGGCAAAATTCTTTTTTGTTGTGTTGAGATCCTCATTTTGTTATGGGGGATGCCGTCCCCTTTTTTTTTCCCCCCACCTCGGGGTCACCCGCAGAGCACAACGGTGTTCTCATGGAAATGAGGTGGTTTATTTTCCTTTTTTTTTTTCGAGCAGAGCGCCTGTTTTCCTTTTTTTTTCTTTTTCTTCCTTGGCGTGATCGGGACCGAGATGGAAAGGGGATGCTTTTTTTTTTTCGCTTTTTTTCTTTTTTTTTTTTTCTCTTGAAACTGTGGCAGGAGAGAACTTCGTCGAGCTGACGTCTTTTTTTTCTCCTTCCCCCCCCCCCCCGGGCATGGTGAGATGGAGGTGGGTGGTCTCTGTTTCTTTTTTTTTTTTTTTCGTTGTTGTTGCTTTCTGGCACCGTCTTTCTTTTTTTCCCCTTTGTGGGCACGCTGACTGAGAGGCAGAATCTCTCCCTTTTTTCTTTTTCGGATTAGGAGACATTTCTTTTTTTTTTCCTTTCGGCGGAACTGTGGACAAAAAAGGGACATTTTTCCCCCTTTCTCCCCCCCTTCCCCTCAAGGATTAAAGAAGGCTGGAGAAGGCACACTTTTTTTTTTTTTTCCCCTTTCTTTCCGATGAGATGGAGGGGATTTTTCCTCCCTTTCCCCCCCTAGTAGGAAGAGGAAGGGGTCCTTTTTTTTTTCTTTCCTTTTTTTCACTGCTCGGGATTTGAGAGTGTTTGTTCCCCCCCTTCCTTCTGATTTAAGCTTTATAAAGGACCCGCGTGCTCTCCTTCTTACCTGATTTGCAGAAAAGGGAAACGAAATTTGTCATTATCCCTTCTTTTCCTTCCTTTTTCCTTGTACCGAAAATTGGTATGAGGGGTTTTGTGGGCTTCGTTTTCCGGCATTTCCCTTTTCCCCCTTTTCTCCCTTTTATTCGGCGGAAACAAACAGGGGAGGGGCGCGGCGACCTTCCCCCCCTTTTAGTGAAGATGTAGGACGTTATTCTTTTTTTTCTGGGGAGGCCTGAGAGAAGAGAGAGGGAAGTGATTCTTTTTTATTTTTTTTCTTCACGTGTGAATAATATTATGTGGTTGGAGGGGATGGCAAGATTTTTTTCTTATCCGCCAAGGTGATCGGCATTTTCTCTCTTTTTTTCCCCCTTTTTTTTTTTTCCTTTTCTTCTTGAAACCTGGACAGGGGACAAGATATATGGATGGTCCTTTTTCTTTTCCTTTTTTTTCTTTTCGGAGGGCCAAAGTTGTATGAAGGAGCGGCGTCCTTTTTTTTTTTTCCTGTGGAAAGAAATGTTTACACTTTTCTTTTTTTTTTTGGACGAGGCACTTTTTTTCCGATGCGGCTGAGGTGCCGTCCTTTTTTCCCTCTTTCTTTCCCCCCCTGATGTTGTTCCGTGCCGAGGTTTTTTCTTTTTTTTTTTCCCCCCCCTCGGATCACAAGCATCAGGGGCGGATCGTGTTCCTCTTCCTCTGGTACTATTTACAATTGAGTTACTTTCCTCCCTTTTCTCCCCTTTTCCCCTTCCTGGCGAGTTGGGGGAGTAGATTAGCTGTATGTGGAAACTTTTTTTTTTTTTCTCCCCCCCCAACCGTGCCAAAAGTGCAGAGTCCTTTTTTTCGGTTCAAAAGACATGGATACAAAGCTTCTTGGCGTTTTTTCTTTCCCCCTTTTGAGAATTTCCTTGGATCATCCTTTTTTGTTTGGTGTGGGGAGTTGGGTCTTCCTCCCTTTTTTTTTTTTTGGACGTTGAGTAGAGGGGCAAGGCCGATTTTCCTCTTTTTCCTTTTTTTTGGGAAAAAATTCGGGCGGGCCAGCTCCTTTTCTTTTCTTTTTGTAATGGACGAGGAGTCTTTTCCCCCCCCCCCCTGGGGGGGAATTGCTGTTTGTTAGGGGTAGATTCGGCGGGGGGGCGGTGTTGCTTGAAGGGGAGGCAAGGGGTTTTTTTTTTGTGATGGCCGGGGTCCCTTTCAGGACTTTTTTTTTTCTCTTTTCTCGCGGCTTTGTTACATATACAGGATGAAGGATTCTCCAGTCTTTTTTTTTTCTTTTCCTCTTCTTTTTCGGACGGAGAAGAAGGAGGATAATTAGGCATTTTTTTCCCCTGGGGGGAGAGGACCGTGGTCCTCTTTTTTCCCTCTCCCCCCCTCAAAAAGGAAAAAAAAGAAGTAGCTCTCCTTTTCCTCTCCCCCTCCCCTTTTTTGGTTGTTTTTCTTCTTTTCGTCTCCTTTTCATGGTATTAGGATAGGCTTTCGCCTTCCCTTTTGCTGAGATCCCTCGCACCCAAATGCCTTTTTTTTTTGGATTTCCGGCTGCTCCGCCGTCCCCTGGCTGATAATCCTTGGCGGCTTTCTGGGGGAGATCTTCATCCCTTTTTCCTTTTCCCCCCACGCAGGATCAAATTTTTTTTTTTCCTTTCTTTTTCCCGGCCCGCATCCCCCCCCCACCCCATGGACCTCCCTCAGCCACCCCTTTCCCCCTTTTTGCTTCTTTGCCATGACACCCCAAAGCAATTCTCAACCCCGCGTTTTTCACCCCAAGGGAGCTTTTTTTTTTTTTTTCCCCCGCTGGTTTCAAAAAAAACTTGACCTGCTCCGTCCCCTCCTTTCTTTTTTCGCGAGAAACGCCCGCGCAGGATGTAGCCCCCCCTTTTCTTTTTTCTCCGAAAATTCGCAAAAAGGACAATTTTTTCCCTCTCCCCCCCCCCCCCCCCAAGAGATTCCCCGCCCCCACCTGTTTTGGGCACCGACACCCCCCTTTTTCCCTTTTTTAAAGTTTTTTTTTCCTTCTTACCTGTGAAAGCGCGAATCTATCTAACACCTCCTCCCCTTTCCTGGTAGGACTGGCCATCCTCCCCCCTTTTAAAATCGTCCCTCCTTCCTTTTTATCGGGTTCCGGATGAGTGGTTGATCCGCGTTTGCCCCCCCCCCTTTCCTTGCACAGAACAGCAACAGCATGCGGTTTCGTGCCTTCTCGCCAACGTACTGGCCCATCCTTCCTTTCCCCTGCCTTCTGCGCTTTTTTCCCCCCCCCTCTTTTTCCGTAACTGGTTGCAAGAGCTCCGGCCAGCTCCGTCCTCTTCTTCCCCCCCCCCCCCCCGCATTCTTCAGAACCCGGGCCCCAGTCCTTCTTCTTTTTTTTTCTTTTTTTCCGGGTTTCCTTAAAACTCAACCAACTTTCTCCCCTTTCCCCCGTCACAACAGCAAAAAAGGCCCTCTTCCTCCCCAAACGACAAAAAACATAATACGTCTCCCCTTTTTTTTTTTTTTCCTTTTTCTTCACTTACATAGAGCGTCGCTTCCTTTCTTCCCTTTCCCTCATTAAGGAGTCGACATCGTTTCTTTTTTTTTCTCCCCCCTCCCATTTCGCCGACGATGATATTTTGCCGCTTCTTTTTCCTGAAAGAGACCAAACAAAAACCCCCCCTTCCTTTTCCCCCCTCCCTTTTCCCTCAATGACAAATGGTCGTTGCAGTGTCCTTCCCCCCCTTTTCTTTAGTTAGAGAACCGTCCCTTGACTTCCCCCTTTTTTCCCCCCAGCGCAAAAAGAACGAGCAGTTTTCCCACCCCCCTCCCCCCCACAGTTCGAAAGATGCCCTTCCCTCGTCTGTTTCCCTTTTTTTCCCCTCCAGCGCATAGGTATAAGAATGATGATAAGACGGGGCTTTTTTCTTTTTTTTTCCCCCCCCTTTTTTTCCCATTCCCTTGTGAGAAAAATTTTTTACTCGGGAAACCATTCCTTCTCCCAGTTAAACAAGACGCAGGAATTCCCCCCTCCCCCCCCTTTTTTTCCCCTCCCCTTTAGGCTATAAGAAGGAGTTGGCCCATTCGCCTTCTCCCCCCCCCTTTTTTCCTCAAACACCCAAAACAGATGATAGAACAAAAAACACGCATTTCCCCCTTCTTTCCTCTCTCCAATTTGGATAAGGATAAGTAAGCTTCGAAGAAAGTGTCTTCCCCCCCCCTTTTTTCTCCCACATCCTTTCAATATCGGTAAAGATAAAAGAGAACCCTCTCTTCCCTTCCCTTTTCGCAAGCCGGAGAGACGGTCTCCCCTTCCCCCCCCCTTTCCCCCTTTTTTCCCGTTTGATCGGAGGGTGACCGCGTTTTCCACAAAACTTTCTCCCCCTTTTTTCTCCCCTTTCCCCCCCCCCTTTCTCTCTTCACTAATACTAAGTTTGGTGTTTTTTAGGGATGGCGAAGATCACGTTTTTGTCCCCCCCTCCCTTTCCCCCCCCCCCCCCCCCCCTGGAATGAGGTACATGCCCGGTTTTTTTTTTTCTTCGCGGCGCCGAGCGGCGGCAGACTTTTTTTTTTTCTGGGGGATTGGCGATGCGTGCGCTTTGTCTCTTCTCTTCATCTCTTTCCTTTTTTCTTCGGGTCGGAAGTTGGAGGAGCATTTCGTCGAAGTCTTTCCCTTTTTTCTTTTGATGGCCCCTAATTTACGAATGGTGATGCTGCGGTGGATTTTTTTTTTTTTTTTTTTTCCCTTTTCCCCTTCTTTGCAGGGGGGATTTTTTCCTCTTTCTCCTTTTTTTTCCCCTCTTGCAGAGCAGAAGCGCGCCGTTTTTTCTTTCCCCAGGTCGGAATGGCGGAGACTGTGGGAACAAAGTTCCCCTTTTTTCCCAGGATTTTTCCCCCCCCTTTTCCCGGGGCTGGGAAAAGCACATTTCCCGGCGGATAATAAAGTCTTCTCCCTTCTTCCCTTTTTTTTTTTTTTTTTCCGGCCCCTCGCGAGCGTTTTTTTTCCCTTTTTTCCCTTTTTTTTCGGAATTGTTCAACTGGCTCGGGCTTTTCCTTTTTTTTTTTTTTTTTTTTTTTTTTTCAAATTGGGCGACGGGCGGATGGTCACAGTCCTTTTCCTTTTCCCCCCCCCTTGCCGGAGGTTGGATTGCAAGGAAAAGGAAAACGACATTTGTTCCCCTTTTCTCCTTCTTTTGAAAGATTCACAGTGTTTTACGAAACCATTGTTTTTGTTTTGTGGGCTTCCGGGTTTCGGGCATGACTTTCCTCTTTCCCCTGGGTGGGGGGATCAGCGTCGGCGGACCTTTTTTTTTTTTTCCCCCGGACAAGTGGAAGATTCCCCTTTGCCCCGCATTTTTTTTTTTCTCTTTTCTTCATGCTCGACGCTCGAGGAAGTTGACTCCTCCCCTTTTTTTCTTTAAGAGAACCGCGGAAGTGTGAATACTATTCTGTTTTTTTTTTCTTTGGATGGCCAAGGGAATTCCGGTGCTTTTTGTTGTTTCCCGGGACGACGGAGAAGGGAAGTGTGAGTTCTGCCCCCCCCCCCCCTTTCCCCTTTTTCCTCTTCTGCTTCAGGGGATTGCCAATAATTTGTGCGTGTTCCCCTTTTTTTTACGGAGCTGCGGGAAAAGCGCTTTTCCTTTTTTCCCTTTTGCCCGGGGCTTTGACCTGGCCTGTTTTTGATGGCGGCCTGATTCCCTTTTCTTTTTTTTCTCAGTCCACTTCATGATTGTGCTTTTTTCCCTTTTTTTTCCCTTTTATGTGGCAAAAACGCGGATTCACCCTCCTTCTTTTTTTTTTTCTTGCCCTACGGCGGAACGTACCCGTCTTTCCCCCAGGGCCGGACCCCTCCCCCCCCCCTTTTTTCGTTGGTGGGGGAGATAGAGTTCGCTGCTTTTTCTTTTTCCCCCCGTGCAAAAAAGTGATTGGTGGGTTCCTTTTTCCCCCCCCCCCCTTTCCCTTTTTTTCTCCGGGGAAAATTGTCGTGTTGCGCACTACTTCTTTTCTTTTTTTTTGGTGTGGGAGAGTGGGGCTTACTTTCCTCTTTTTTTTTTTTTTTTTCCTCTGGACAAGACGAGTTTCGGGGAGCAGGGTTCCCGTTTTTTGCCACCCCCTCTTTCCTTCTTTTTTCCTTTTTTTCCGAGAGAAGAAGGCAACCAAAAGGGGAGGGATGCGGTTTCGCTTTTCCTCCCTTTCTTTTTTTAAGGTTGCAAAGGGGGGTTGGGTTTGTTGTTGATTCTTTTTTTTTTCGGTTGGATTCGGGAGGCGGTTTTCATTTCCCTCCTTCTTTTCCCTCCTTCCTTCTGACGGGATGATAAAGGCTTTCGGTCTGATGGTTTTTTTCCCCCGGGCAGTGGGTGCGCATGGGAGAGCCGTGGCCGGCGCCTCCCCCTCCCTCTCTCTTTTTCCCCCAAAAACGA
>Ga0179593_1335906_pt1 | contig 18229 bp, 22 predicted proteins | sample CZODoug2_1_08_16_FD_185931 | JGI IMG/M metagenome (GOLD analysis project Ga0179593, IMG submission 185931) | Vadose zone soil fungal communities from Angelo Coast Range Reserve, California, USA - CZODoug2_1_08_16fungal (PacBio error correction) | ecosystem: Environmental > Terrestrial > Soil >... | reverse complement strand
GAGATACCCCCATTTTATTTCGAGGCGCCCCTGGCTATGCGAAGGGTTTTCTCCCTGGCCTTTGAACTTTTGTTGGCCCTTGTTTTTTTTTGGAGGTGTCTTTTGCAGTTTGTTTTTCTTTTGCGACGGGATCGTTTTTGTCCCGGCGGAGTAACACCCCCCCGCCATTTTTCAATTTTTTCAAGGACTGAAGGATGTTTGACCCGCCCGTCCCTTGGCGCGGGCTGTTTTCGGAGCTTTGAGCTTGCGCAATTCTGATTTGCAAACTCCCTTTTCATCCGCCGGCTTTGACTCTCCAGGCTGCTGTTACATGACGTTTTCTTATTCCTTCGTTGGCAACTGGTTGCCGATCCCTTTTTTGGCGAGGCACCTTCGCATGCATGTCTTTTCCTCCGATTTCCCATTAGTCTCCTTTGGAAAGGAGGACTCTTAACCGTGCTTGACCTTTTTTTTCATGAGGGCCACCCCACGTCCGTTTTTCGAATTTTTCCCTTTTGGCCAGTTTTTCACCCCCGCCTTTCCCTCCTTTTACACGACTTTTCACTACCCCCTTTCTAGAGGATTTGGCTGCGTCAATTTGAATGCGGCAGCGACCGACTCAACTTTCCGAATTGCAACTACTTTGACTCTCCGAGACCCCCCACCCCGGACCTCCCGTGGTTCACCCTTGGTTTTTCTGTATCTTACCTCCCCTCCGCTTCTGACTCTCCCCGGACGAGCTTTTTACGTAACGACTCTCTAGCTTTTGGTTTATCCGATGGGATCATCCGGAGGATGTCTCCTGATATTCTCCGGGTACTCGTCTACCTTCTTTCGGTCCCTTTCGGCGGGAACTTAAATTGTGTTTACTTGAATCAAAACCTGGTGGTTTTCTCAGCGGTTGATACACTTGTCTTCCGTCCTTCTCAGCCGTCGAGAACTTTGCGGTTCCCACTTTATGGCCGAGGACGTCTTGAACTTATAAGAGAATTTTTTCGTAGATCCGGTTGCGGCTTGAGTTCCCCCTCCCTGCTTTTTTGATCACTGAAGGCCTCGTTGCTTTGGAGGTCGATTCTGTCTCCCCCCTCCTTGAGATGCGCCCTTCTCCCACCGTTTATCCGCAGGAAGATTACCTGAATTTTTGCTCTGGAGATGTTTTTTAGAAAACCAGTGGCCTCCCCCCCATTTCGTCGCGATCTTGACGAATGCCCCTTCGTCCGGCAGGTTTCCTTCCCTGCACTGAAACGCATTACGCTTTATGGTCCCTTTCCACTTCTGCGTCGGGCGGACTTTAAAGAGCCCCCTTCCTGACTGTGCAGCACCTGATCTTCCCATGCGGAACGCTTTTGACGGATGGAATGGGTTTCTTACTGGTTCCAATCCTCACCTCCTAAGAGGAGCTTTTCTGCCCTTTTCTCTTCATGAAGTGCCCTGTGCCTGAATCTTGGTTCGCTTTTACCCTCCTTCAAGTGTCCCCTTTTCCCTCCAGTCCCCTTAACGGGAATCTCCCTCCCAACTCCGTAGGACAGGGCCGGGTTTGTTGCCCTGAAAGCCAAATGATCGCGCCGAGGATCCTGTTCCTCAAAAAGACGCTTTCCTGGTTTTTCTTCCGGTTTTCTTTTGTTTTGCTCCGTCCCTTGACCTTGCTGTCCTCTCCGTCCGAATCCGACGACGGAACGTCAGTTGCTCTCTTCAACAAACGTTTCTTGTGGAAACCCCCTTCCTCCCACCGCCATCTGGGTTTCCCGCAGCCTGGCCCTCTTCCCTTTTGTTAAATCCGCCCTCCTGGACCTTCCCGCCCCCAATGTTCCCCGGTCCTCCCACTATGTATCATTGGTTGGCCCCCCTTTTGACATGGTTTGTTGGTTTTGACAACTCCCCCCTTTTGAACGCGCGTGTTCCCCATCCCTCGGAATCACTTTTTTGTACGGCTTTTTTTCTTGTTTTTTCGGCGGCGCTTTTTTTCGTGTTTTTGCACAGCGTCTTCAGTCCGCTTTTTCTTTTTTTTTCCTCACCTTGATTTGGGGAGATTTGCGCGTCGTTTGCCGGGCTCCGAACAAAGCGGTCGTCCTATTACGCCTCAAGTCTTTATTGGCCTGTTTTTTCATCTGGCTGCTTTTTTTCTGCCACCTGCTGTTTTTATGGACGATGTTTCGTCGTCAAACGATTGGATCAGTCATGAGCCTGTCTGCTCAAGGCCGGGAAAAGTCCATCAAAAGTGACTAGTTCGCCGGGCACATTGCCTGGACCCCCTTTCGATTCCTTTTTACAAATTTAAGGATGTGCCGAAGATCGATCCATTGGTATAAGGGAATCTTGACCCCCCCTTTCGGAAAAAATTTTTGTTGTTAATGACCATCTGTCCGCCGCTCGTCGGATAGGAGTCGCGACCGCACTGCACAGGTCCCCCGTATTTGGAAGACATCCCAGGCCTTGCGTTTAGGTTACAGTTGAGTCCCTGACCTAGCTTCCTTAATTGGCGGTTTTTTGAATACCCAGTTGATGGGCCTGACGGCGGCGCAATCACTCCTCGTCCTTATTCCTCTATATGGACCATACCTCGACCATGCAAGCGGTTCTACTGAAATTTGTTTTCAAGTTTCCCTCCTATTTCCTCATAGTTTTGAGAGCTCTTTCCGACTGTCTTACTCTTCTGCGTTCGGGACCCTTTTTGCAGAAAGATGACCCTTTCTGTATCCATCTCAATTCACTACCTTCTCGGTCATTTTTTTCGTCCCACGGCAAACTTTCCACTAGTACTGTTTGCTCTCCCCCTGTCAGAACCTTCCCCCCCGAGCATCCCCCATAAAGGATGAAGTGAAACTAGGTATTGAATTTTTCTTTATCCGCCCAGCCTATCCTCCTGCTTATGGCTGCCCCCTGTTCATTAACCACCGTTTTCCCTTTTTTTTCCCCTCTCCCCGTATACGCACCGTTGTATACGGTATCCTCATTTTTTGCCGACTGATGCATAGGCACGTTTGTCCTTCCCTTCCGCCTCGTATTCACTTACCTTTTCCTTTTTGAGCCTCCTTGCTTCTGATCCCATCTTCGCACGCCCTCCGTCTAATGCTTCCTCGTTTTTTTCCCTCCCGGAGCGATTAAAGACCTTTTCCTTTTTTTCTTGAGCTTAAGATTTCGCCGCGTGTTTGACGCCCGTTGAATACAAGCCGCGCCAATATCAGTCAAATCCATTTCTCCCCCTGTCGCCTCGTCTGGTCTTGTTTTGCCCCAGCACACTTGACAGCCGCCAGAAACCCCCCCCCCCCCCCCTAATCAGCAAGTAAAGACAGCCCTTTCTCATCGGTGAGACTAGCGCTTTTCCAAAAATTGTCTTCCCCTCCTCCCAACCCCTCCTTTTGCTTTTGTGGCCCAGGGGCCTGGTTGTCTTGTAGCTTAAACCACTTTTTCATTAACCCCCTCGGCCATGCGACCCTTTCTCCTTTACCTCGACTTTACCTTTACCCAGATGCGGGTTTTGTTGGGGAGGAGAGTGTGCGTGTGTTTTGTGTTTTCGTTGTTTTTTTGTTCCTTTTTGGTGTGTGTGTGCCCTTGTTTTTGAGGTTTTGCGGTGGCTTTTTTTTTGTTGTTTTGGGGTGTTTTTTTTTTGGTCTTCCCGACTGGTTTGACAGTCATCGTGGTCCTCCGGCGGACGGTCATGTTTTTCTTCTTTTATTCGCGCTTCAGCATTCACCGTTCTTATTTCACCACCCCCGACAACCTTCATACACCAGTGAATCCTCGTTTGTGACAAATGATATACTGCGCTCTTGGCTTTTAGTTCCCCCTGTTCCCTTTTACCCCGCCTGTCACGGCGTTTTGCTCCGATCAGTCATTGGCCGCATGCGGGAATTTCTCGAAAGCCCCAGTTCAAATTCCGTCCTGAATCGCGTGCATATCCGATTCGGAGTTTCGCTGACCAGGACCATCAATTCCTCGTCTCATTCCTTTCCGCCCCCCCCACCTGGTGTCCGAAGCATCTTGCTGAGCTTTTTCTCTTTGCTTAGTGGCCCTTTTTTTTACGAGCTCCGCTGCACTTACAGAGAGATTCCTGCGTTTCAGTGCTTCCCTTAACCGCCGGTATGCGTCCGTCAATCTTCTTGTGCATGCTGATCGTAACTTTCAGAAAGCACAGCGTAGACTCAGGCTAGTCTTCATGCGATTTCCACTGGATGATCTTTAATTCGTTCCTTTTTCTCCTACCCTCTTTTTCTGCTACGAACCCGCCTGAGCCCCCTCTCCCCCCCGGAATAATGCGGAAGTGACTCATCTTGGATTCCTTTCAAACCTCCCCCCCAGTTCTCGCCTGCAAAACCCTTTCCAGGGCCTGAGCCCCGTGCGTTTCTAATCTGACCCCCGGTTGATTTCTCGTCCACATACGCATCCTCCTTCTCCGTTTATTTACCACCAGCGTTCCCTTCTCGTCTGCGTCGGCCTAATCCAAATCTTCCAAACCCAGCCCCCCTTGATGCTTCGACTTTCGTCCTTCTTTCTGATGTCAGGCTGATCGGCCTTATTTTCTCTGCAAAAATTAACAGCGTTTTCCTATTGTCATTTTTCTCGAGCACCCTGTAATTTGCACATGTTACTTTCGGCTCTTCCCGCTCTTCCCCTTCGCCCATTCTTAGAAAAGTTTCTTATGTCGTTCTAATGACGGATGCACTCCCTAAACGTTCCCTTCTCCACGCAGCGGTTTCATACTAGGGGGCAGCCCCCACCCACCTGCCTTCACTTCTTCCTATTGGCCCGCTTGAAATTTCACATCTGATCCCTTCATTTATTTTGTCAAAACCCCAAGGACCCCTTCTTCGCCAGTTGCCGCCCGTAGCCATCCGAAAAAACGTCAGGTCAGCCCCATCCGAGATCCTGCGGCGGTCATTCCTACATCGGCCCCAGAATTTGCTCCCGCCCCGCAAGTCGAAACATCCTGCTCCGATGACAGTTCAATTTTTTGCGTCCAGAACCACCCTCTTCTTCCTCCTTGAATTGACTTGTTTGTTGGGGATTATCATCCGGGCAAAAACCCCTCTCCCTTGCACCCTCCAAATCCCCCCGTGCCGAAATTACCAACGTTCCTTCACCAAATTTTTCTCAGTCCTAGCCGACGAAAATAACCATCGTATATAGTATTTTTAATTTCCCCCCCTCCCCGTTGTTGTTTTCGAGTCTCTGACCCTCTACCAGGTGTTTCGGGATTTTTGTCGAGCGGGCTTTTCGGGCGGCGCGGATTTTGGAGGGGGTTTTTCGGGGAAACTTTTTTTAGGAAGTGCTACTGTTGGTGAGGAGTTCCTGTTGTGCGTGGATCGTGTTGCCCCGCGATTGAATCCAAACGCCTGCACTTCTGAAGGATTTGCTTTCTCACCCTCCTTTTCGCGGCTTTTTGGCGGGGATTCTTTTTCAATGTTTTTTAATGACACCCGTTAAGTCATCCGCGCGGAAGAGCGGTCCCTTCTTCCCCTGGTTTGGAAGGAGCATGCTTTTTCCTTTTTTCCAGCGATTCTTTTTAAAATTCCCAGGGCGCGTGTGAGTTTTCACCGCGGGCAATTGACTATGTGAAAATGGAAATGGAATTACGCCGGCAACTTTGCCAACCGAGATGGTTTCTTTCCTTGAAGGTGCTTTTCGGTCACCGTACTTGGTGGACACGAACTACGTCCCCCCTTTATTCTCTGCGAAGGGAAGACGAGGAATTGCCTTCCTCCCTTACGTCAACGTGGGCGAATTCCCCTTACTTTGGTCACTGTTTCCATTGGACATTCAAAGGGAAACGGTTATTGTGCATCGCAAAGCCTGAAGAAGCACCCCCTAGCCGAGTCCCTTCCCCCCTTCAACTCCTTCATGACGTAATCTAAGCCGGTGCTGTGGTTTTCATCCTGGTCTTCCGGAGATGACCAGTAAGATCTTAACCCGGAACGGGTACTCGTCGAACGATTGATGTCGAACCTTCTGCGGTCAAGTTTTTTCGAGGATCAAATGTTTCTCCGATGGATACCCGCGGGCTCCGGCACTGGAGCCATTCTTCCGAGTCGAGAACCACTTCGGTTTCCTCTCCCATCTGTGCTTTGACGGAGGCCTATAAGACTGGGTTTTGTGATTTCATCCCCCCGATCAGCCGGTTGAGCAGAGAATTGCTCTGGTTTCGGAAGAGCAGCGGGATTCCGTCTCCCCTCTTTTTCTCGCAATTGTATCGTCTTCCGATTCTGAGCTCTTGCTGATGTGGAAATAGCACCGGGTTGGCGAGCGAGAACTAGACTCTCCTTGAACGTGACGTCTTGCCTTTTTCCTTTCCCTGCAAAGCAGACGCGCGTGGACTGGCAAATAGAGCGCGGCGGTCTCCCCCCCCTTCAAGGAAAAAGTTTTTGAGACATACATGCCATCCGGATCTTCGGCCACCAGTTGTCGGAAATGCTTAGGCCTTCAGGTAATTGGCTTTTCATCGGTCAAATGCCACGCCCTAGCGTTTCCTTTTCTACGCATCCGTCCTTTGGCCCTGCGATGAAGAGTTTTCCCCCGACGAGAAATTTCTCCCCGCACTTAATATTTTTTAAATGCTCCCCCACTACAGTAGACAGGGGAATTTTTGCTTTCGGAACTGTCAGCCCCCCCCCCAAATCTGAAGACGACTAGAGATCCTAGCTCCCCCCCGCCTTAGGGACTTGGACTTTTTCGTTTGCCGCGACGTGTAATGGAAGTGCTGCAATTGCTCCACGAGAAACCCGATTTGACCGTCCGCGCTTTTTGACAAGATGAATTGCCCCCCTTTTACCCCAAAACTGGGTTTGGTAAAGAGCTTTAACCGTCGTAAATTCTTTAAATCGAAATTTCCCTCTGGGACTTGTCCCCAATGTGTCCCCATGTACTCCCACTTCCTTTTTTCCCCCGCTTTGCCAAATTTGAAGTCGGTTTGGAGGAAATCACTTTGACCGCGACGTCTAAAGCGAGGCATCACTGGATTTTGGTTCCGTGTTTGCTTTTTCTGACCTTCGGTTGAATGCTAACCTTGACGATGGCGGTTTTTCGCAAAATTTCTTTTGACGTGCTATATTGCGCTTCTTGAATCCCTTTTCCCTCAACAACGCGCGTCAAATGTGGCGGCTGGTTTTTTTATATGGCGCGGGTTCTGACAACTGTGAATGCAGTATGACGCTGTTCTTCCTCCAACTTGTGTATAATCTCAGAGCGGCATCGTCCACCTTTAAAATTAAATTTCATGGCGCTTTGTTTTAACTGCTTGTTTTAACTTCTCGCCCATTGCTGGATGGCCTTCAGATGATTACACTGTGAGGTCTCCGTGGAATATGGGAAAACCCTTGGAAGAAACCTTTGTGTTTTTAACTCCCTCTGCCGCCCCCCTCGGCGGATCTGGGATTAAGAACTTTTCTTTTTTCACCTTTATGGGGGTCACGTTGCGGCGTGGGGGAATAGCACCTTCCCTTTTCGTGCGTTTGAAACCCTTTTTTTGGACCCCCCTCAGCGGCTCCATGACAATTTCAGTTGATTTCAATACCGCAGTGCGCTTAGCAGCGGTCGCCGACGCCGTGCAGCGTTCCCTTTTTCCCTTCTTTCCCTTTCCTCCGTTGTATTTTGAGCGTCTCTGTCCTCCCTCTTCCCCCTCCCCTTGCTTCTGCGGACGTCGGCGACCCCCGTGCAATTTTGTCCTCAAAATTTTGTGCTTTTGGGCGTCTTTCCTTTTTTTTCCCAGACGTTAAAAAGCTCATACGGGCTATTCACGTGCCCCACCCTTTTCAACCAGCTTCCCCCAATCCAGTCACTTTCGTGTATCCACATCGGTCTTGCTTATTTTTTCTACTAAGCAAGCGGGCCAGTCTTGTTAATTCCCAACACCCTTTACCAGTTTTTTCCCCCCTATCCGTATACCGGCGTTAGAGATCTCTTCCCCATCCCTCATTTGTGAGTTTCATCGGTCACTTCCTCTGTGTTTCACCATGGTAAAGTTTAATCCTTCCCCGGCCGTTAGCGGCCTTTCCATGCTGGAGCCAGTACCCTTTGCCCCCGCCCGCGTCATACCCCTTGTTGTACCTGACCCCCTTTCCCGATCGCTAAAGACCCAGCATCCGCTACTATTTCCTCCCTTTTTATTCTGCTCACGCTCGTCCCCTCCCGAAACGTCGCTCGTTCGGGTGGTCTCTGTGCCGCGCACCCCCACCAGTAAGTCCCTTCCCTACCAAATGACATCAGCACGTCCCCCTATCTCTTGAGACCGACGCGCACTTTGGAGTTCCCTTCACAAAACATCCCTGGTTTCAAATTTTGTGGCCCACCTTGCCTTTTGTAGCATCGTGGGCTCCTAGGCACATTTGGACAGGTGCAATGCCGATGTAACGGAACCATTTCGCGGCAAGGCGCTTTACAGACTGCGGGTGGTCCGTTGCCCAAGTTGCTCGTTTGTCCTTCCCCTTCTTCCGGTCCCGTTTTCGCCGCTTACAACCCGTACGGGGAACACCAAGAAACATCCATAAATTCCAGGCACACCCCCTCTTCTTTTTCTTCTTGACGTCCATTTCTCGGTTCCCCCCCGCTCTCTTTGCTTCCTCAGACACCCCCCCTGTTCTACGGATAGCGATTACGCTTTCATTGGGGAGTTTTGGAAGTTCTTTTATTTCTAGAACCGTCTTCGCACACGCGATGGCGTTTCCATGCCTTCTTCTTTTTTGAGCTTTGTTCCCCAGGACAATCACTATTCAGGACAACTTACTTTTCTCAGTGTGAGCATTTCGCCTTTTTTTTTAAGTGGTACGCCTCGCCGGCTCGATTCTTTCAAATCGTCTCCTGCCTTTTATTTCATGTAAACGCGGAGCGTAACTCAATTACGGCGAGTAGGCATGATCGCCCCACCATGTCTCTAAGCCCAACCCCCCCGAGCTCCTTAGGTACTTCTTCTGGATGCCTCGCGTTCCTCAACTTGCTAATAGCGACTCTCTTTAGAAACCCAACAGAGTGTTCCCTAATCTTTCTCCCCTCAAAAATATCATGACTATTCCTCGTCCTGTCTCCCTCTGGACTCCCCTCCCCGTTCTCGACCTTCCTTTTTTTCAACTTATTCGTGCCATTTGGAGATACCCCCAGGTTTTCCTCGGAACCCCCTTTCCCGCAGACCTTTCCCCTTGCAATCCAGTTTTCTCGGTACTTTTCCGTCTGTCCTTCGTCTTGGTGAATTCACACCATCGATACCAAAAACCAGCTCTGCTAGATTTCCTTCCCTGCTTCTTTCCTTTAGTGGCCGTCTCTTGTCTCCTCACGGCATTAGCTTTGACCACACCCCTCTAGAGTTCCCCCCTTGTCCATTTTTTCTAGGTCCAGGTAATTTGCAATTTCCTTGAGTCGCTGCGCCTTTTGGTACACTTCTCCGCCTCTCGATTGCCCCGGTCGTTAGCAATCCGGATGCAAGTCGCCGACCCCAAATGTCACATCAACGGCGCGCACGGGTGGGAAGGTTTTTCCCAGCAAGCAGGTACCTTCCCCTTCGTAAATAATTTTTCCTTGCTGAACACCATCGTTTCTCCTGATTCCCTTTTGGTTTTCCAAAAAACCCCCCGCTTTGCCGCCCGGCATTCCGAAAAAGGTCATGCCAGGAAGCAGGCGCTGCGTTACCGTTCGTGCCAGCGAAATCCCGCGCCCCCTCCTAAAATCGCTCCCAATCCCTCTCCACCTTCTTCTGTCCAAAATTTCTCTTAAGGAATTATTGGTCCTTCTTTACTCAGCAGGGCAACAAGCTCCCTTCGCCCCCTTACCAAATCCAGGGCGACCACTTCCACGCTTCCGCGTCCCAAACCTCTTGCCGCATTAGCGGAACTAAACCTTGTTTTTTCATCGCATTCCCTACCCCGTTGTTGTAGAGATGCGATACAAGTTTGATTTCCGCGTGCGCCTTTCGTATGCTGCAGGAGTTCGGAGGACCCTTGGCCGTTCCTCAATTTGGATATTTGGAAGTGGGCGCGGCTTGTGTTACGGAGAACAAGCAACCTTTGTGCACTCTGACTGCTTTTTTGATGATTGTTTTTCCTACTTATTTCCTTTCTGGGGGTAGCCTATTTGGAACGTGCTAATTGTGCAACGAGGAGTATTGCCGCGGAATCTCTTCTTGCGGACCATTTTTTTTGCGGATTTGATACTTTACGGCACTTGAGCTCTTCTTTTTGGACCGAGCACAAAGCTTCTTTGGATATGGGTGTTTTTTTCATCCCCGTGGTCCAACCCCAAATTATTGAAGAATTTCACTACCCTCTTGCCCCTTTGCCCCGTATGCTTTCAACCGCTGGTTTTGGAGGGACTTTGCTGGCGACCTTTCTCCCCTTTCCCCCCTCTCACGATGTTTTTCACCCTCTTTCTGATGCAACGGGGCGGCCGCGACTAGTACGTGCTGCAAATTACTTGGACCGTAGAAAAATGGACCCTCTTTTCCACCGCGGTTTTTTGTTTCTGAACGAGACCCCGAGGTCCTTTGGAAAGAAGTGAACCCCGTAATCTCGAGTGCTGGGCCTGTGTCTTTGATTCCTGCTTACCCTGACGATTCTTGAACTACGTACTCTGTAACTTTTAGGGTACTGTGCGGCATTGTCTTCAATATGTAATATCAGTCTTCCCTTGAAGTCACTCCCCATCTGTTCGTTTGGCGGCCCGATCTCCCTTTTGGAGGAGGGGGGTCGAGGGACCTCGATCAGCGAGCAGATTCAGCGTTTTTTAGAGATTGAGAGAGTTGCGACCATTTCACTTGTTCGTCAGTATTCCCGCCGGCGATCTGGAAGATAACAGGTTTTTGCGATCATCGCCGAATCGCCGAATATGAACTGTGCCGCCTCGGCGGTGTTCCGAATGGACCTCGAAGCGCGATGGCAGTAAACCTGACTCGGGCTTTCTCCATTAACCTTCCGAACCAAAGTAAGACTCCCGCACTGAGGCAGTTGGGTGAAATGCTGCGTTACTGTCGGTTTCCTTTGTTCTTCCACGCGCCCGAGCCGCTGAGATGGAACGCGATTCGGACCTTTTTCGGCCGATGATTTTCGCGACGGACCCCCCAGAAAGACCCCCCTGGTCCCACCACACGTCTGAATCGCGCAACTCCGTAATGGCGGGTGTGCGAATGAAAGCCACCTAGAGAGCCGGCGCTAATGTCAGAAAATCGGCTTTCCTTCGTCCTTTTTTTTTTTGTACGCGACAGTGACCGATGACGAATACGACGCACGATTCGAGCCTTGAGGACACCACGGATGCCACTTGGACCCCCAGGCCACCCTCCCTCTTTTTTTGCACGCCGTCACTTTAATGCACTCTTTCCTTTTCCACTGTGTCCTAAGGTACTACCCTGCCAACCATGCCCTGGTGGCCCACAATTTGAACCGATGTAGAGGGGACTCCACTCCCCGCCTTCTTCCCAGACTAGTAAAAGGTCCTTGATGATTGATGTTTTCGTTTTGAGTTGCTGGTGCCGGCGGGCATGCAGCGTTAGACACGACTGCTTTCCTTTTTCACCTATTCCTCCCTTTTCCCCCCGGCTTAGAAGGGCGATTCCCTACCCCCCGGCCCCGGCGATACTCCCCCCCCCGAAAGAATCGGTTTTAAAGATATGTTTTCTTTACACCGGTCAGCGTTTCCCTCGGGCAAAGAATTGCGCTCAGATGCAGAAGCGTTTACAGGAAAAGAATTCCCGTGACTCTTTTTTTTGGCAAAAGGCCTGGCACGTCCGATGCCCTGCCCCTGGCAATCCTCCCGACGGTGTCTCCCGGGAATTGAAAAAAAGGGAAACGGGTGTGGTACTAACCTGTAATCTTTTTGAGAGGAGTCGAAGACCTTTTCCCTCCCCCTCTTTTTCCTCTTTAGGGCTTCGTGCCTTGAATAGCCGTAATTGTCAGTGGCGGTTTGAAACCGTTCTGGTTGTTCCTGAGCCTCCCTCCGAGAAATCTTCGCAAGGGAAATCCCCTATCCCAAGTTGTTTCTCCCCTCCCCTTGCTCATCCCTCTTGTTTTGCAATTCTCTATTTTCCCATTCGTTGTTGTTGAGATCATTTGCCGCACGCGGCGGCGTTCGGCTTCCCTTCGGTCCTCACCGCCAAGGTTACTTTCATATCACTTTTTCCAAAACCTTTTCCTTGCTCCTCTTCTTCAAGAACCTTGTTTCAACCCCGTCTTCAATTCCTTCTCCCCCCGTTTCACCGTCGCTGCCAATTTTCCCTTGAAGGCTCCAATATTTTTTCTTGCCTTATTATCCGAATCTATCCGCGCTTATCGGGAACAGATGACCACCCCCCCCCCCTTTTTTTCCCCCTTTTTTTCACTTATCCATTTACCATTCTTCATAATTTTGCAGATAGTGCATCGGCAGGTTTCAGTAATGTGTCAGCTGCCGGTCACTAATTCTTTTCCTCCTTTCTCCTCTCCCCTCTCTTATCTGACCAGAATTTCTTCGCCCCGCGTCTACTTCCTTTCCCCGCGTGTAGTCGTCAGATCGTGACCCACCTGGCTCCTCTTTGCGTTCGCCGCGTGTTAGGATCCATGACTACACGCGCCCCCGTCCTCCTTTTTCCCTCACGTCGTGGGTTCTTGCGGCCGCGCCACCTGCCCCCGTTCAGTAAGCTCCCCTCCAAATGCAATAAGAAAGTCCCCCAAATCCATCTCAGTGAGACTCCCTCTTTCCCCCCCCATTGTTCCCCCCTATCAAATTTTTCCCCCAGTCACTTCCCCCCCCCAACCGGGTTGGCCACTGGGAGTAAATTAGTTGCCCAACAGGAGGGACAACCTTCTCGTCCCTTTCTTCCCTCAATTTAATGGCCCTTCGCTTTCCCCAGATGAGGTTTCCCACTTGAATTTGTGTTCCTCCCCCGCGAGGTAATCTGTTGTTATTCGCAGCTTAGCAATTAAACTTTTCGGGTGGCCCCCCCTCCCCCCCTTTCAGACATTCTTGGAACCTCGTTTTTTTTAGAGACGAACTGCTCTCGGCGCCCTTTTGGCTACGCCTCCCCCCTGCCATGTACGGAGTGGCCCTTCGCTTTCCTGGGCCGCGGCAGGTCTTTTCGTAACCGCAGCAGCAGGGCCTCCACTTCAATTTTTTGCGTGATCCATGCTCTCTCCGTCGTGCTCCTTTTAATCATCCCCTTCCCCTCCTCACATTTCCGCCCCAACGGGACCACCCCCCCCCCCCTCCCCACCCCCCCCAAGTACAGCTCTTGGTTTTCTTTCGCCTTCTTATTGGTTTTTTTCCCCCCCCCCCCCCCCCCCACCCCCCCCCCCCACCCCCCCCCCCCCCAGCCGCCATCTTTACATAGCTCCAGCGTTTTCCCTTCTTTTTTTTTCCCCTCTGTCCTTCCACATTTTTTTTGGAGTCCTCTCTTTTGTCTTTGGCCGGTTCTCTTCCAGGCTCAGAGCGCCTGCATCCCCTTCATGCGATAAACTTCTGCTCGTCGGCACATGTTCCCTTTTTCTTTCCCTCTCTTTCCCCGCATTTCTTTTTCCGCGCCCGGATTTCCTTTTTCCCCCCCCCAACATTTCTAAGTCCTCGTCCGAGCCCTTCTTTGACCCATCCAAGTTCTCCCTGAGAACATCTCCATGCAGAAGGTATTCTCTTCCCCCCCCCCCCCTTCTTTAATTTCCGTCTCCTTTCTCCGCAATCCTTTCCCGTAGTACCAGTTCCATTCCAAAGACTCGGTCTGCGATCTCCGGAATTCCCTCGGATAAAACCCCGTGCTTCGAAGTACCGATTATTTCTTTTTTTTACGGCCTTCTATTTGGTCATGGCCCCTTTTGCCACCCCCAAACTTTTCCCTGCTTTTCCCTTTTATGTCCATTTTTCTCGGAGTCAACCTTAAGTGAAGTTCACGTAATGTCCGTATCTATTAGTGTCTTACCTTTACTCCCCTCCCCCATCAATGCCCGGTCTTTTCTTTCAACCGTCTGAAATGTCCCTGCCGCAATTCCCATTTCCATTACCACATCTTTTTCCCAGGTGCACGGGCAAGGTTTTCATTTACCTGAACTTCAATACTTTTGCCCTTTTCCTGACCCATCCTCCCTCCGGTTCCTGCTTCCGTGTGCTCTTTCCCCCACAGACTCCTGCCAGTGCCGCCCGTAAGCCGCCCAATTTTCCGAAAAGCACTCCCGACGTCGAGTTTCCCCCCCCCCTTTCCCCGCAGACTTGCTCCTTCCCTTACCACATCGACTTGCCAGCCCCCCCCACGTCGAAAATTTACGCTCAAACAATTCCTTCAGGATTCAACTTTCTGGTTTTGCGCTCCGCTGTCCCACTCTTTCCCCGTCTCCCTTCCCCCCCCCCTCCCCTACCCACCTTTCCTTTCCACCCCGTTTTTTTACGCGCCCAACCTGCTAATCTCGCCCGCCGAGAATCACTTGTACGACATCCTATTGTACTCCTCCTCCGTTTTTTTTTTTTCTTTCTTGTCCGCTCCCTTTCGTTCGCGGTGCTTTTCCTTCTTCTTCCTAGTTGTTGCGCGGAGACCCCCTTTTTCCGTCGCAAGGTGGAGTTGATTTGGCGTGCAAGGGATCTGTGGAAATCTTCGCCCCCCCCCCCAACCTCCTTTCTTAAGGCTTCTTATTTTCCTAATACCGCGCGGGCGGTGATCGATTGGCCTGAGCGGAGCAATTATGCGGCACTCCCTTTTCATTCCGCTTGAATCTTTTTGCTTTCTGGTTCCCTTCCGGTTTTGCGGAATGGCCCGGCTCCCACCTTTCGCTTCGATTCTTTGGACACGAGTTTTAAGCTGGAGCGATGGCGTGTTCATTATGGATTTCCCCCCTACTTTGCATCTTGTTGCAACCCTTCATTTCCAGTTGACACTTCCTTTCCTTGACGGGTACCCCGGCGATGGATGACTTTGGTAAATGTGATGGCGGTTGACATTAACCGGATTTTTCTCCCTTCACAGACGTTCAGCAAACTTCATCTCCTGGTCGGCCCTCCCGTTGGACGACGAAGGATGAGAGATCACCTCCCACTTGTTTGAATTGCACCCTTACTTGATCCCCCTCTCCCCCTGACCAATCCTAAATGGGAACCTCTGGGCTTTTGTCCTCCTTAAATGACTTGGCACGAGATGAATTTGGCCCATTACAATGACTGACTTCTTATTCCTTCTAGCATCTCGTTTTTTTTTCTCCCGAGGAGTGCTTTTCTTTCCTTCTTTACGCAGACGATTATTGTCAGGTCATGGTACAGGGCAGCGGATTGCGGGGATAATTCTTATTTTAAATTGTTCTCTTTCCACCCTTGTTTTTTCAGTCGACTTCTCCCCTCTTTCTCATTCCCTGTCTCTTGTCGCCTGTTTTCCTCGAAAATTTAGGGAATCTATGGAGAGGTTCGAACTCTCATAGTTCCCCCCTTTTTTTTTAGATCTTGGGAGCGTTGATTTTCCCTACTATCAGCCCACTGTTTCGAGCAGAGTAAGGCTAGGATGTTTCGGACGTGCAGAGGATACGACTGAGTTCGCGAGCCGAAAAGGTTCTCCGGAAGATTGCCGGCTCTCTGGGAGCTGTCTGGACTCTCCCCCGTGGCCAGACTCAGTCCGCGACTCTGCCGATAATTGCACCGTGTCTCTCCCGGGGGGACGGCGCACTTTCTGACCCTCCGCTCTTTCTTGACCCTCGAGCGCCGGCGGGTCGTGGGAATTCCAACTTCCACAGACACCAGGGCACCGCCATCTTTTTTCCTCCCTTTCTTCTGCTTCCCCCCTTTCGGACCATGTCTGTCCTCCTTTTCAGGTAATTGGTTGATTTCCCTTTTCAAAGTCTCATCCCTAAGCGTGGTCGCGTCTCTCGATTCGACGCGCCGTTAGAGTTTTTTTTCTTCCTCCTTTTCGACAGAGAGAAAGACATAAAGCCCTTCGCACCCCTCCTCTGACGCCTCGCAAACTCCTTAGGACACCCGGTGTGTTGTTTTTTCCCTTTTTCCCTGACCCCTCCAAAGAGCCCTCTCGATTTTTTTTTCCCTTTCTACGAAAACTCCGAGGGATTCTTTTTTTAATTCTGTTTATGTGCGTTTCGCGTCCTAAAGTGGCAGTTCTTTCTGAAGCTCGCCTTCTCCCTGAAAACCCTTGACCGTACGAGAAGGAGGACAAACCGATGCACTGTGGCCCACCCCACGGCGACACCCGTTCCTTTTTTTTCCCTAGTTTCGTCCCCTTTCAATTTCTTTCCCCCTCCTGCCGCTTTAATTGTAAAGAAACTGTCCTACGGTAACAACTTTTTTTCTCAACAAGGCCCTGGACACCCCCCCCTTTGACCTGTGAGGTTTGGGGGGGCCCTCAAATTTTACCGCGCGTATTTTTCCTCAGTCGGTCATCACCTGGATTCCGTGAGGAGTGTTATTTTTTTTCGGGCCTTTTGCTGTGCGCCTTTCCCCTAAGTTAGACGTCCCTTCTTTTCGAACCTTGCTTTTTTCTGATAATTGCTTTGCTGTCGGTTCTCCCGGGAGTCTGCCGACCAAACGCGGCGAAATAGTACAAAGTGCTGGGCCTTTTTCTACTTCTGTTTGCCCTTTTTCTTTCCCCATTCTGGAACTTATGACTCTTGCGTGAGCACCCTGCCAGGGAGGGATAAGTCTCAACCTCCTTTCTGTTCAGCTAACGGCAAAGTTCCAATTTCAACTTTCTTTTGAGTCAGCGGGCCACCGTGCTCTTCCTTTTCTGACACCCCAAAATTTTTCTTTGCAAGAAGCCCCCCTGATCCCCTTTGCGGATCCCCTTTCTTTCTTGTCAAAACAGTTTTACACAGTGGTGGATACATGTCCGCCCCAGTTCCTCTTAAGTCGCAAAGGGAATTCTTCTTTTTCCTCCCCACCTACTGGTCTTTCCTTTTTTTTTTACCCTGGGACTTTTTGACTAGCCCCCTTCTTGAGTGTTCCCCCCGGTTTTTAAAATTTTCTGGGAAAAGTCAGAAATGACCGCATTCGATATATTATACCTAGCCCATTTGCCTCTTCACGCCGATTTTTTTACTGGTAAGCTCCCGCCTCCCTCTTTGCTCGACCCCTTTCCTTATTTGAATTCCCCTCCGTGTTTTTTTTTCGATGAGTTGTACGCCTCGGCGGTTTCGTCGAAGTCGGGTCGCCCCCCTTGACCATGGTAGCGGGTATCATTTCCCCTCCCCAAATTTTCAGCTGTTTTTTTTTTCCTTGCCCCCATTTTCCCCCCCCCCTCCACGTTAAAAAACCGACACTTCCCTTATTTCTCTCCCTTCGAAAAAAGGTAACCCCGACCAATCCCTTACCAGTTGTGACCCCCTAGGTCTGAATTTCTTTCGCCGACTATGCTTCACACTTAGTTACCAACCCCCTTTTTCCTTTTTTCCCCATCCTTCCAGCCCCCCGTTTCTCTATCTTGTTCTTTTTGAAGGATGAAGGACGTGGTCCGTCCGCGCGTTTTTCCTCTTTAAGTCCCCCAGTCCCTATCGTCTTCTCCTCCCTTCTTTGTCTCCGCCGCGTTCAACGGATCACCGCCGTTACCCTCCCCACGGCTGAAACCTTCAAGCATCAATTTTTTTATTTCGCAGAGTGCGCCGGTCCGAGCATAATCTCAATAACTTTGCAGTTTGGTTTGTACCCGCCTCGTAAGCCGGCACAAACCAACCACTCCCCAATCCATTCCTAGCTTGAGACTCCTTTTCAAATGGTTATAAATCCCAGCCCCTTTTGGCCAACAATTTTTTTTTGGTGATCGGTATACCCTAGACACTCGGGCCCTATAGGCATAGGATTTCGGTCTAAACGGTTTTTTCCCTCAGGTTTGCATTTCCCCTGTTTTACGGCTCCTTACCCCCCCCCCTTTCATCGTTTCTTTTGCTCCAGCACTTTTAGTCGCGCACTGAAACCTTACAGGAAGCCTTTTTTTGGATTTCTCTCGGCCCCGCCTTTCGGTCCGACATCCCCCCCCCCTCCCTTTCTCGGAGTTGCTCTTCTCGTTCGGGAACGGGTCTTTCATATTTTGTTCGCTTCAGCATCCCAATTTTTCTCGTTCACAGCTCCGCTGGCGTGCGCTTTTCACTTTACAATCCATCCGCAGCAGCCCTCGCAAATTTGGTGCTATCCCTTTTTCTGCGAAGCCCTTTTTTTCATGTGGGCCGCCGCGCTGATTTTCAATTTTCCTCGTTTTCATTCCCGTTTCCGCTGTTTTTTGTTTGTTTTTTTTTTTTTGTTTAGAAAATTTTTTTTTAAGGGAGGCAGATTGCTCGCTCGATCGGAACTGGTTCTCTTCCAGCTCTCCCCATGGAGCCTGAAGGTCATTTTGATA
>Ga0179593_1255534_pt1 | contig 18231 bp, 28 predicted proteins | sample CZODoug2_1_08_16_FD_185931 | JGI IMG/M metagenome (GOLD analysis project Ga0179593, IMG submission 185931) | Vadose zone soil fungal communities from Angelo Coast Range Reserve, California, USA - CZODoug2_1_08_16fungal (PacBio error correction) | ecosystem: Environmental > Terrestrial > Soil >... | reverse complement strand
TTGAAACTAAAGCTTTTCTTACATGGATCCCCCCCGCACATTTGATGAAATACTTCCCTGCAGTCGTCCTAGTGGCAGCTCTTTTTTCTCCAGACCCCCTTCCCAAATGTCTAATTGCCTAACCTTCCTTTCAGCATTAGCCCTTGCGGGCCTCTCCACCCCCTGAAACGAAGTTCTCATCATCCCGTTCCCCCCTGGTTGGAGTTTTCGGTAATTACCCAGCAGGCCCTTTTGAAGCTTTCCCTCTCTCTTTGTTTAAATTAACTCAATTTGTCTTACTGCCGCTCCTGAGGCCCGACCTGGAGCTTTACCACACAGAAGCTAATCTTTTCACGTTCTGCTTACATAGAATTTGTTCCTTTTTTTTCCCCGCTGCGCTAAAATTTCCTGCCCCCACATTCTAACTCAAGTCACTTCGATATGAGAACCTTCACCACCCCTTCATTGATTGGAAGAAATTTTTTTGCCCAGTAACATCTTTATCCCCCCCCCCCCACCATGAGCTTCATTTAGTGCCTGATAGAGCACATCTGTGTATGAATCATGGTAGCTGATTTCCCTTTTTCTTGCCCGTTTCCTTCGTCTATTTTTTCCTTTTTCTCCCTCTCTTTTCCTTCTAGTCTCCCCTAGTCCCAATGACGCTTCTGACTCCCTGGTCTCAAATGTTTTAGCCTCCAGACGTGCCTTCCAAATCAGTTATCCTACTCCGCTTTCGAGTTCCCCCTTAGCCTAGGGCCTTGGTAGTTCTGGCCCTCTAAAGCCCCCTGTCCCTTCAATTCTTTTCCCTAGTGCATTCGCAATCTTATGAGCACTTTTGCTCGTCTTCGACCGCTCGTCGCACCCCGGTCTATGCTTTTCATAGCCATAGATAAAAGATTTCTTTTTCGTTTTCCCCGTCTATACTTATTATGCATGCTTCCACATCGTCTTGCCTGTTTTTCCCTATTCTTTGGTTAGACCCTTATATGCTTCCAGAGGCCCCCCCTCGTTCCATAGCTCTCCCCCCTTACCTCTTTTCATAAAGGCTCCTTTTTTTGTGTCCTGTGGACGTTGCTTGCTTGAAGGTAAAATTTTCTATAAAAGATTCTGTGCTTCCTTCCACGAACGCCAGTTCCATCGATGCTCCCCTTTGCCCCCCCTTGACCTTTCCTGGTCCATCCCCACCCCTTTAGAACATATCTTATTTTTCGTTCCCAATTTTTGCATAGATGTTGCTAGACCGCCTCCAGTACGCCATCAGATCGAAGTCTAGACCTGGTCCTTGCCTTTTTCCTCTCTGATAGTTCCGAAAGAAGCTACCCCCCCCCCGAGACTGGCCCAAGTACCCACGATTAGAGTCACTCCGGCTTTCATTCTTCCCTCCTGCCCTCTCGTTTTTTATCCCCCCGTTGCCCCCTTGCACCCACCACGCAACATCAACCCCTTTAGCTTCGTCCTTGGGTCTCCTTTCTGCGCTTTTAGGCCTGTCTCCTCCCTTTAGCCGATTCACGCTCGTGCCTCCACCATTTAAAATAGTTCCCCTCTTCGGATATAGTTCCAAGCTTGGGACCGTTTTCACCACTCCTCAACCCCCCCCCCCCCCCCCTCCCCAACACCATTCCCACAATTGATGACTCCTACGATGATGGCGGATCCTATTATATGAACTTTTGTCGTTCCTTCACCCGCCCTTTTAGATCCTTCAGGTATTGTTTTGCCCTTACAGCCCATCTTCTTAGCGTTCTTGGCCTCTTTCTTTCTCTGTTTTCTGCACGTGCTAACTCTTTGCACGACCTTCGCCCCGCCACATTTTTATTAATGACTCCGTCCCACCCTGCTCGTTCACTCCTCATGTTTCCATTCCCGACTTGTCCCCACATTTTTTCTTCCCTTCCTTTTGTATTCGTCTGTCAATTGCATTCATTAAATCTTGACCCTCGCTCAGTTGCCCCCATGTATGACTGGGTAGGATCCCCTTTGTGTTCACGCTTGGGGACCGCTGTTCCTTCCACTCCCACCTGTTGTTTATTCCTCCACTCGTCGCTTCCCCGCCTTTTTTCCCTTTTCCCCCCTTATAGCCTTTTCTTTTATAGTGAGTCCTAACATTATCACTCCCCGGTAGATAACCGTTTTTTGTTAGTGTTATTCTTGAACCCAGGTTTGTCAATGCTTGATTCCCTTCGTCCGATCTTTCCTGTGGTCTAGGATGGTCTTTCCCCCCACATCCTCCCTTTGTTTATGATTCCTTTGTATCCCTCAGGAGTTACGTTTTTTTTTTTCCAATCCCCGTTTTTTTCGTAGGCCCTTAAAGCCTCCTCTTATCGATCTGTTTAACCTTCATCACACTTTCGCTCTATGACCCTTTTTTTTTCTCTCCCGTTGCCCTTGCTTAAACCTTAAACAGTTCGGCTCCCCCCATCCTCGTTCTCTCTCAGTGTTGGTTGTTGAGTTTATCTTTTTTCGAGCTCGGGAAGCCGACGTTTAGTGTCCCCCTGTAGTTTTTTTTCCCCCCCTCCGGCCCCGTTCCTATTCACTGACTTGCTCCCTTTCCCCCGCTAATTCCTATGTTAGTTTTTCCCGAAACGTGATGATTTTTCACGTCCCTCTGCTGTGCCCAACTTATCGTCCATCAAGGATTTCACTTAAGAAGACTTTGTGTACCCCTCACATCTCTATCAACCAAGTTCCGATCGTACAGTTATGGTCCCTTTTCCCCCTCGCATTTTCCTTGTCCCCCCTGGTATGCCCTATCCCTCTCTCCCCTAGGCCTTACCCCTGGTAAATCATCTCGAGGTATAAGAACCCCCTAACTCTCTAATTAGCTCTAGACCGCCCCCTGTCGGCCAACTCGCCGCGTTTTCGGAAACGCCCAACAGCTTTTTAAGTTCCTTTACAAAAATGTCTAACAGATTCCACCCTTTTACACAATTCGGCTTTCTTCAATGCATAACTTTTTTTTCAACCTTCGGTTTTCTCATGCTATGCACTTTTTCCCCCTGCCCCGAAGAATATCCCCAACTCCCGTACAGCTTGTCTTTTCTCGGGCTTCCCTTTCTCCTTACGATGCCGTGGTTTTATTCCCCGGTTCCTGCTTGCTGTTTTCAAAGTGCGCTTTTACTAGGGCCCGGCCAGGATTCCTGCCAGTGTGTTTTTGACGCAAGCCCATTAACGCCCTTGCCTTCCCCTTGGCTTTAGCCACAACCCTCTTCCTCTTCCTTTCTCTTTCTTTTTCTGGCCTCCTCTGTCTTCATCCATCTTGACCGCCGAGATATCGATTCCCATTTTTCCGGGGTATTAGTTTTTTGTGCCTTATTTCCTTTAGAAACCTTTCAGCGTGCCTCACTCTGCTCCCGAGTTTATCAACTTATGTAAATGTCGGTTGAGCTATAGTTTCTTCCTATCCCATTTTTTTTCCTGAGCATCCAGTCCCTTTGTCTTTGTCCTGCCTCATGCTCCCCTTCCACTTCCTCTTCCCCTTGATTTTCTAATCTTTTCTGGCTTTCGTTGATCAACAGTGTTTTGAACATTTTTTTCTTGAACCAGGATGTACTCTGGATTTCTTAACAGTCCTTCCTTTTCCTCACCTTTCTTTCTTTGGAGTATACATTCTTTAGGAGCTTATGTCCCTAGATATTTTTTCCCCTCCCCCCATGACTCTCTCTCTCTTGATGTTTCCTTTCCTGTTTCCATGCTCGCAAGCCATCTTTTTGCCCTCTTTGTGCAGCGCCCCCATTTCCGAGGATTACTGCCCTTTTTTTTTTTTTATCCTATTTATGTTAGCATGCCTTTTCTCCCTCTTGGTCAACTCGTTTTTTTCCTTTGCCGTCTGCCTAACAATAATCCTTGTCTCCTAGTTCCTCACCACTCTAGATAAAAAAACCCCCCCAGCTTCTTCACATTGCTGAGTCACCCCTTGGAATGGGTCTCGCTTCTCGTCTATGCGTTCCTAAAGTCGTTATCCTCCGCAAGCTATCTTCGGCCAGGAAGTTTTTTCTTGATGATCTTGCCCCCTTTTTTTCCTTTGTTCCTTGCACCCTCCAATCTCTTTGTTCCGTCCTGCTTAGGTCATTCCTCCCCCCCCTCTGACCTTTTTGATTCCTAAGTTTCCGAGACAGTATTGATTCCTATTCAAGTTTGCGACCGCACTTGATTTCTTCGGTCGTCTTTTTATTCTGGCTATGCGCACTACCATCCTCCCCATCCCTCTTTTTTAATCTCCCGCTTTATTTCATGATTTTTTCAGACCCCCGATTAGGTCCCCCGACCTCCAGCTACAGAACAGTTCTTCTGCTCCTAGGGTCCTTTTTTCGTCTTCCCCCTTTATGATACTCTTTGAGATTCCACAATCTACGCTTTAGGAGGACACTTGTTCCCCGATGTCTTAGACCTGCGACCATGAGTCAGTCCCCAACTTGCGTCTCTCCTTTTCCGATCTCCTCCCCCCTAAAGGGGCTCAGACTGGTGTTTGGTTTGTGCTCCAACTTTACTTTCCCAATTTTCAAGCACTGCAGTTTTTTTTTTTTGCTTTCGCTTTCTCATAGAGTCTTCCTGACTGATGTTTTCTCCTTTTTTCATTCCCCTTTTTCCCCTCAAGGTTTTTAAGCCCTACGTGATAGGCAAAGTTCATGTGATCTTTTCTTTTTTTGCTATTCGTCAGTTAAGTTCATGTTCAGCCCTCTTCCCTGTCTTTAAGCCCCCTCCCCCCATTTTTAGCGACCCCCTTTACCCATTAGAGAGTCCCCCACTCTCCTTTGTTGTACAGTCCCCGCTATGCCGACCGTTAATCTTTTTTTTCTTTGCGCCCTTTTTCCTTTTTTGTTTGATCTTCGTCCAGAATGTACTCGATCTGCAATTTTGGAGATCTTGTTCTTTTCTCCTGCGGAAGATCTGCCTTTCAGCTGACGGCCGTTCCTCTCTATTCTTTCTTTTTCCCTTCAAATTCTTGAAACTCCGGTCCCCCAACACAGCTCTGTTTACAATCCCCTTTTCTCCTCGTGTTGTGTTTTTCTTTTTTGATATTTTGCCCCCTTACCTTGTTATGTCTCCAGGGATTTGCTTTTTCAGACATTTATACTCCCTCATCAATTTCACCTTTTTTCGTCTCTTGTGCCTCTTTCTTTTTGAGAGACCCCACTCAACTGTCCTCATGATATACCCCCGACACCCTTTAGCCTTAGCCATTATGCGGGGAACCTCCAAAACATATCACGCATTTTCTTTTCCCCCCCCTCTTCTTACGTTCTCCTTTGCGTTCCGGACTTTCCCCAGCGTCTGTGCGACTGTATCTATGTGTCCAATTACGCCCTTTTTTCCCCCTCTATCATAGTCTAACCATTCACTTCTAGCACTTCGACCCCCCCCGCCTCTCCCCTCTAAAGTGGATGGACTCTTCCTACTTGGACACTTCTTTCCCCCAATTCGCGACCCCCCTTTGCTTCCCCCCCCGTATACACTCCCTTCCACGACTTCCAAATCTGAGCCATCACAGACACCAACCTTTCATTTCACTGTTTTTTCTTTTTTTCTTTGTCCCGTAGGAAGAAAAAAAAAAACCTTTTTTTCAGTTGCCCTTTAGTGGCTGCTAGCTTTCACGGGCCCTTCCTTTTCTTTTCCTGTCCTCTTGCTTGCTATCGTCCCTACCGGCCCATTTTACTAGTATCTTAAATTTTTCGTCGACCCCATGGGACTCACCCACCCCATGACCCTGTCTTCGCTACCTCAATTTTTTCTTATATCTTTTTTTTCCTTCCCCTGCAGTGTATCTTTTTCCCCCAATCATTTATAATCATAGTTTTTTTAGTGCTATGATAGATTGCATTATGTATTTTTTTAAATCGCTCCTCCATTAACCCTAATCTCTCGCCTCATCTTCCCGGTCGCACCTTTTTTCTCCGTGCCTTGGTTCTTATTGTCCGCTCGATTTCCCTTGTCTATGCTCTCTTTCAATAGCGACAAGAGAATTTGTAGGTCTTCTCCCTTGCCTATACAGCTTCCCTATCCTTCCTCGCCCCCTTTTTTCCCACTACTGCTTCCCTTTTTCACCAAAGCTATTGTCTACGATTCCCGACGCTCCTAGAGATCCCCACTGTTGTTCTTTCAGTTCCCCAAGGCTCCCTCTTTGTTTTGTAACCTTTGGTTGCTCGAGATTTCTCGGTTCATCCATAGGCGGCTTCTGGTTTTTTCCCACACCCCCCTTGAACGCCCGCTCCTAGATTCTCCCCCCCTTCTTCCCCACATCTTGTGATTCCCCTAAAAATTTTTCTTCCCTCTTCATTATCGAGCCTCACTATGATGGCTTTCCGTTTTCATAGACACCTTCCTCATTCCCCCTCCCTGATGCGGATCTCCCTGGTAATTTCCTGCCTAGCGAATCGTCCTAGCATCCCAACTATAGAAGGGCCACTCCTCCTTCCCCCCCTCTAGAGTCAGATTTTACTTTCATCAACCCCTCCCTTCTTTTCGAGCAACCAACTTTCAACTTTCCTTTTCCCACTCACGACATCAGTTAGAGTATTGCTTTTTTTTATTGAGCTTGCGCCTGCCGATTCCTGGCTTCTCTCCTTTTGTTTAGGTAGATAGAGTGACCGTACTTTCCCCCCCCCCCATTACAAGATTCCTCCTGGATATAGTTCTTGCTGCTGTTTTACCCCGTTTTTCTAAAACGACTCCCCCCCTCCAGCCACCCAATTCTCCCTTTTCCCCCCCCACCCCCCCAATTTCTTGTAACTCATCGCTGAGCTGTTTCCTCCAACTTTCCATCGATAGGCACCGTCTCTCTCCCATTTCACATTGTCATCCACAGGTATTGTTGGCTAAAGCCCAGCTTTTTTTTTCAAATTTCGTTAATAGGTCTTAGCTAGACGCACGTTTCTACGCTTGCTTGTTGGTTCTCTTTCCTTAGTACTCGCCCTTCCTCCTCACTCCTTCTTTATCCGTCCCCCCCTGTGATCACCCTTTTCCCTTGATACCAGCTGGCACCAACCCCGATGGTTCCTTTTTTTTTTGTTAATTTTCTTCCTTTTTTATCGTGCTCTTCATCCCCCTCCCCTTTTCGCGCTTGTGAAAACCCCTTTCGCCTTGGTGAGTCCTTCGTCCCTTTTCCTTTTCTGTTCCCCCCCCCTCTTTTGGGGAAGCATTTCCTGTTTAAAGACCCCAACCTTTTTGGCCTGTATTTACTTCTTTTTTTCGTTGCCGAACTTTTTTCTTCCTACCTTAATTACTTAGAGGGGTCAGTATCTTGAGGCCTCCACATTCTCACCTCTCTCTCCCCTCCTTTTTGAAAGTCTAGGTATCTTGATGCTCCTTCCTTTTGTGTCAGTCCCCCTGTTATGGACCAGGACCTCCCCGTACTTCTGGCTTTATAGAGATGGGTGTACCCTGTTCACCATCTGCACTCGGCTTCTGATTACTTTTGTTCTCCTTGCAGCGTCCTTTCCCTCATTACCCCCCTTTTTCTTCTTCCAGCACTAATTTCTCTGGTGGCCCCTTTTAATCAAAAAGTCTCTCGACTGCCTCCTTGTTTCCTATTCGCTCCTTTCAACGTCCCCCACGTTAGGTTTTCCATCAGCTCTCTTTCCCTGCCCAAGTGGCTTTTATTGATCCGAGTTTTTTTTTCAAATTGTTGAGGTTACCCTTTTTTTAACCCCTGCCCCCCCCCCCCGCTTCCATCCTCTCCCTCCACTTTGCTGCACCTGTTTTCACCGGATCTCTCCTCGGCGGCCCTTTCTGCCTCCCTGACCCAATGTTATTTACTTGCAAGGCACCCCTCTGGCTTCCACCATTTAATCAGAAGCCCCTCCTTTTTCATATATTTTTTTCCCGTTTTCCCCTACCCTTCTGCCCACCAAAGTACCAGATCGTACAGACTGTTTCCCTTTACTCCCGTTCATTTTTTAATTGTCCTTGTGACTCCATAGTACCCACCAAAGAGGCCCTAGTCTTTGATAAATTTTTTTTCTCTTCTCACTCTTCCTCTTCACACTATCCTCCTACTTAGCTTATTGAAGAAAAGTCTGACCAGACCGAGTGGGAGGACTCCCCCCAGTGTTTTTTCCCTTTTGACACCCATTCTTTTCCCCCCCTGTTGGAACATCCCCAGGATGCGGCATCAACAGCAAACTTTTTTTGTCCCTGGTGCTGAATGAGATGCAAGTCTGAAGCCCAATTTCCCCTCCTCTTGAAAAAGCCGTCCCGGTCCCTTTTTTTTTTCCTCCGGGATTTCCCTTTGCCCGTGCCCCTTCTTTGCCTGTTTGGACTGATTATTAACTTGGTCCCTGATGCATGTAGGCCCAGGGCAGAGACTTGATCCTTAGGCCCAATGCTTTGAAGAGACTCCGAAATCTTACCCGCCCTTTCCCTCTTCTCAATCTGTTTTCTCCCCCAAAACAAACCCATGTTTCTCCTAGAGTTCCCTTTTTGCCCTTCCCGTCTCCCTCTACCATCGCGTACTCGATTCTCATCCTTCTCCATTGTACTTTCGATTTGGGTTTTCTTAGGATTCCTGTTTTTCACCGTTCCCCAGCAGGTCCATTTTTATAGCTTCCTCCTCATTTGATGAACATGTTCCAATTTCGTTGCTGTCCTCTTCTGAAGACCATCTCTTATCCAGGCATATTCTTTTTACGTTCTCGCTTCTCCCCACCCCAATTCCCTTGTCAGCTACTTCCTTTTTCTGGGCGTGTTCTCTGATCCCTGCGTTGTCCCACTTGTGCTTCACATGTATCATAGTCTTTTTTCATGACCATTCCCTTTTCTGCCTTCTCCTCTGTGCTAGGTTGTCCCCCCACTTATTTGGCCGCCCTTAGCTTGTAGCTAGCAGACGGCAAATTTTTCCTCTCCCTCTCGATCTTTCTGGTTTCGTCCTTTTCCTTCTTCCCCATTCTTTTCTCCCCAGGTCCACTCTATGTCGCAGATTTTGTAGCTTTAATTTTTTTTCTCGATTGATGTCCTGCTCTGCTTTTTTATTTTTTTGACCCCAGTATTATTCGCAGCATGTTTTGAGCATTAGGGAATGTAGTTATTTTTTTTGTATCTCCTCACCACAGTCTCCCCTTTTTTTTCCCTAGTTCCTCCCCCCCCTACGATCCCAACCCCAGTTACCCCAACCCAACGATTTTTGTGTCGACCCCTTTTTTTTTTTTCAGTGGATAGATATGGAAGATTCTTATGGCCCCCGTCCCCCTCTTTGTCTGAATCCCCTAAGATGATATTTCCTTGAAGTCTTTGATGATGGAAGCTGCCTATTGGCAGTCTCCTCTGAAACATCCCCCCTTCTTTTCTTGTTCGCCCTAGATGAGGCTCTCTTCCCCCACCCTCTTCCCTTGTCTCGAATTTCGTTCAGAATCCCTGACCTTTTTTCTATACCATCCATGCTTTGAGATCCTTGATGGCTCTCGGTTTATTAGGTTTTCTGAGCACTACCCCCCTGAATCCAGATCTTTTCTCCTCCCCCCCCCCGTCTTCTTACATGATTTTGCCTTCTACCATTCGTGAGGCCTACATTTATTCGCCCCTCTTCGTTTTATGGTTGATTTTTAGCCCTGATGATTTCCGACTCGACTCCCCCTTTTTGCCCCCATTCCAGCGGTTTGGCAGGCAATGGATATCCGTTTCCTTCGCACCCCCAGAACATGAGTCATTTTCCCAATGAGTCTTCCTTTCCAGATCCTCCCTTCAAGTTTGCATCCCTCCCCTTTTTTTTTGCTACTTTATCGGGCCCCCTTTCTTACGCCGTGACAGGTGGTTGGTTCAGGTTCTGTCTTTCGTGGACTTCGTTTCTAGGTTTCCTTCCCCCTTTTGTCTCCGTCCTTTGGTTTCTGACTTCCGTCTCGAGGCCTTCACGTTCGTTGATTCCTTGGGGCCTTATTCAATTAATTTCATGGTGTTTTCTTCGGCTTCCGCCCCAAACTTTTAGAGCTCTTCGCCCCTTTGTCCCACACTAGATCTCCCTTCCCTGGCTTGGTAAGTTACTCTTTTTTCCATTTTTCACACGTTGGGCTTCTGCTCCTCACCTATTCTTTCCTCTGTTTCTGGGTCCCTCAGTACTTTCTTCCTTTTGACACTCCCTTCTTAGACTGCCTCTCCTATCCCCGTTTGTCGTTTCGCGAAGACATTTGCCATTCTCGACTTCAGAGCTTGTCTTTTCTGCTCTCAATTTCTTTTCCCTTCCCTTTCATCCCCCATTCATGCTTATTTCAAATCTCTATTTTCCTCTTACTTTTAATTGTTTTTTGAGAGCGCTTTTGAATAAAGCTGTTTCTTTTAAATGGCTTCCCCCCCTTTTGTTGACCCTCCAGACATCCCCTCCCCTTTATTCCCCTTTTCTCTATGGTTCAGATTCTTCCCGCTCTCACCAAAGTTCCCCCTTCTCTATATTCGATTCTCAAGATTCGCTCCACGTAAGCCATGTTTTCCCCCTTCAAAAACCTCTATTGAGTTCTTCTTTCCTCACTTCCCGCGTCCTTTTCCTTCGGTACCCCCATCTTCCCCTTTTTGTCAGCTTGTCCTTTCTTTTGTGTAAAATCATAACTTGTTTTACAGATTTCTTCCTGGGTTTCTCTTTCCCTTCTTGATCCTCTTTTCTCCCCCCCTTGCCGATCATCTCCCTTTCCCTCTTTTTCTACATCGACCTTTTCCCCACTTTTGACCCCCCACAACTTCGCGTCAAACATTGGCCTGAAACCCTGCTACCCCTTCAATAAGAATCTCTGAGACATCACAGTCAACCAATTCCCGTACTTGGCAGCCTTTTTCCTGTACGCTCTTCCCCCCCAAAACAACCTTCGATTTTTGCCATTTATTTCTTCCTATTTCACGCTTTTTCCTTTCCATGGTAGCTGATGCATACCTTTAGAGGCCCCAAGTTCCTTTTTATCTTTTTTTTCCATGTCCTTCTTCTTCCGCATTCATAGAGGTATCCTCGCACTTTGTTTCTACCCATCATTTTTTTTTTTTTTGAACAGTTCTCCCGTGTATTGCCCCAACCTCCCGGAACTACAGAGTTTATATTCTCCCCCTTTTCTTTCCTTCTTGTAGTGCTCCCCACAGAGACTTCATCCCCTTGAAGGAAAGATGTCGCATACAGTGCCCTTTGCACTCTTTTCTTACTTTAAGCCCCCCTCTGGATCTATTATCTGAAATCTCGTTGATCCCTTTCTTTTTCGGGCTTCCTTCCTTATAATCATCCTTTCCTCTGACCACGACCTCCTCCTTGTATGTCCCCCTCTCTCCCTTTCTCTGTCCCCTCTTCACTCTATCTACTTCCCCCTTTCCCTTTCTTCTCTCCTTCCCCTTTCCAAGCTCTTGATAGTCCCCCCCCCTCTCCTAGTCCAGCAGCTTCCCCCCATTGTGTATGTATCCATGCAGGCTACCCAGCGTTTTCCAAGTGTGGATAGAGATTCGTTGACTCCCTAGGACTTTTACCAAATATCTATGTGTGTCTTCCTCCTTCACGTCCCCCTCCTTTTTCCAGATTCTCCCCATGCTTTATCAATAATTGCCAATCCTAAAACCCCATTTTTTTTTCCATACCATTCTCCGGCTTAGCTCTCCCTATGCTATAGATGATCTAGCATGTAATATCCATATTTTTGACCACCCCCCCTATCGATCGCTTCTCCCTTCTTTGCCCCCTCTCTAGCCTTACTCTCCTCCAGACCTTCCCCCCCAATCGTCTTTTGGAACCCCCAAGATACATCTCTGATGCCACTCGGACTTTCCTCAATACCTCTTCTTCTTTTCCCCCTAGCACCCTGTTCCACGCCCCTCTTTCGACCCCCAGAAAAAACCACCCCAGATTCGTCAAGGTTTTCTGAATTATGACGCGAATGCCGATAGGCTTTCTTCTTATCCCCCCCCCCTTTTTTTTTTTTTTTTTTTTCAGAGTCCTCAGATCCCTCTCTGAATCACCCCTGGACCCTAGATTCATTCATCCTTCTTACCTGTTCACCTTTCTTTTTTGGACTTTCTCAACGTCCCTCCTCCTCCCCCCCCTCCCTTCCCCTCCAATTTCTGTAAGCATCGATAGTCCGTATAAATCGTCTTCCGTCCGATACCCAGCTTATAGGGGATCATTTCCTTTTTGTGCTACCCCTTCAACTCTTTATAGTGGATTTGGCGTTAATAGTTCTTCCCTGCATGGCACGTTTCCCTGAGGCCGCCGCTTCGTAATAGCCCATCCTTTTTTTTCTAGAATTCACTTTATACGTCCAAACGCTTTATCTTCTTTCCCCCCTTCCTCTTTCATTCCCGCTGCCCACACTGTTGCCCCCGGTCCTGAATTTTGCTTCTTTTTTTCTTTATTGTCCCTTCCTTACGCCCCCTTTTGTGAAAAAACATTCCTTTTTGATTCACTTACCCAGTCCATACTTTTTTTTTACCTTTGGGTCCTCCCTTTTTGTCAGGCCCTTTCCCCCCCTGTTGGCTTGATTTCCCCTCACCAACTTTTCTCTTTGTCCTCCCCTTTTCTCTTTACCTAGATTAGACTGGGTGTCTTTTACATTGAGCGGTGATACCCTCTTTCAAAGCCTAGAGATACAAGAACTTTTTTGCAAGTCTCTTTGATCCTCTATGATCCTGCAGGGTGTCACTTCCCCCCCTATTTCATTCGATTCTGACGTTTCTTGGATGGTTTGTATTTGGTAGTCCCCCTGGTTTCCCCACTCCCTATTTCCACGTCCTCTTCTGATGACCCTTTTTGTTTAGCGCCCCCTCTACCTTTACCCACCCACGGTCGGTCGGAATGAAAGGAATCAGTCTATCTTTCCCTTTTTCCCGTTTAATACACAAGTCTGGTAGAGATGTCCTCTTTGCCCCTCTTTTTTCCGTCCCGGGACCCTCCCCCCTTTATTTTCCTTCCATTATTAGTTCGAGTGTTGTTGTTGTGAGGAAGGCTATTGGTGGCCCTTTTCCCTTGTTAGTTGTCCCCCTGTAGACTGGCAATCAGTCCCCCCCCTTCACTCTTCTCCTTCTTTTTTGATGCACGGTCCCCCCCCCGATCGTAATACTCTTCGGCCTTTGTTCCTCTACCACCGTTAGATTTCCCTTCCCGATTCTAAACACAATCCTAGCACGACTTAGAGATTTGGCCCTTTCCCCCCCCCCTCTCTTTCTGCAACAAGGCCCACTATAGTCTTTTTTTGGCCCTTCCCTCGAATGACTTACCACCCCCTTGTCCCCTTCTCGATCCTAACTTCAACCCACGTGAGACCCCGATATCCCTTCTCCAAGTTAGATTCCTTTCCTACCTATCCCCCCATCTAAGTCTTTCTCCTTATCTCATGAGTCGAAATTTTCTTCCACCTCCTCACCTCAGGGTCTTCCCTCCCAACATTTCTTTCTTTTTTCTGACAAACAAATGCTTTCCCCCCCCCCAAATTTTTAACCTTCACCCGGCGCGGTCCTTCTTACCCTTGAATACCTGGTGGTTTTTCAACTTCCTCTAGGTTTCTGTATTTCAGGAGACTTACCAGATGAATTTTCCCGCCAAGAATAGTGACCCCCCCCCCGGCACTTCTTTTCGGTAAATTGTTTTCGCGTTATAACGACCCCCCCTTTCCAGTCCTGTTTGGTCCCTGCTCCCTTTTTGCTTGTTGACGACAACCAGGAAGAGAGTACTTTTTTCCTTGCGTCAAATCTTTAGAAATTGCATGTTCTCTAAGCCCCTTCTTAACTCCTTGCCCCCGCTTTATCACCTTTCTTAGCACCCCACCTCTTACCTTCTTCTTCTCTTTTGGCAGTTTTTTTTTTATTCCGTTAGTGTTCTATACTGCAGTTTTCCTTCCAAACAACTTTGTTACCTTTTTTCTAGTGAGTATTTTTTTTCTTTTTGAGTGGTTCTCACCTTTTACCCTCGTTTCTTTTCTTATTCTTGATGCCCTATATTGTACTTCTTTATTCCCCCCTCGTGCTCTTAATACTCTACCAGGATTCGACCGTCCTATCTTCAGGCTTCCTTCCTGTGCCCCCCCACCAACAAATAATGACCACCTTTCCACATCCTGTGCTTGTGCTTCTTTTTTCTTCATCCCCCCCTGGATCTTTTTTCACAGTCGTTCTCCTCACCCAGGATACTGAGGATTGCGCCCTTACATTCAATGTCTGCTATCACTGTATTCCTCGTTTGGCCCCTTCTTCTCTTGTTTCTATGTCCCCTTATTTTAGATGCCCTCCTCTGCGTTTCCCCTGCATTGCTTAGCTTTCATCGATTTTTTCTCCGCTGGCTTATTCCCTTATATCCCCTCATAATGCCCGAAGTCGGGGTTTGTGAGCCTTCCCCTTATCCCGACCATTTTTTATCTTTCTCATGTGAGATTGATCCCGATTCTGTCTACTCATTTTCTGCGATTAGGACCTCTTCGTGTCGTCCTGAAGAACACAGACCCGATACTTTGACGCCAATTTCATTTCCCCCCTCCCCCTCTCGACCCCACAACCTTTCACCCAACAGCATTTAGGCTTTGATTTTTTCCCCCGTACCACGTCCTTTTTTTTTGACGACGTCTTGGCTGTATATTCCGATCTGTCCCCGGGTACCTCCCCCGCAGATCGCTTTCCCTTTCCGTTTTGTTCTGATGTTTCCTGCGCAATCTTAATGTGATAGCATTGCCCACCTCCCCCCTTCTCTTTGGTCTCTTCTTTAGATTATTTGCAGCACTTTTTCCCACTGCATCCTGACTTTTCAAGTTTAATCATACGATCCGTTTTGGTCCCCTCTTTTTCCCCCTTTGCTACCGCCATGAAACCCTTTTCTCTTTCGCGGCTTTCTACCACCGCCTGCCCCCCGAGCCTTGATCCTTTTCCCCCCCACCCCCCCCCCACCCTCCAAACCTTTCTTATTTACCACCTATTTGCGTTTCGATACTGCTTTCGTTGCTTTCCCCCGCGTCCCAGAAGACCCACTTGAGTAAGCTCATCAGTTCCCTTCCTATGGATCCCCCCCTTTCCCCGATGATTCTAGCATCTTTGACATGACCACAATTCCCAGAGGTTCAGGATTCACCTGTCCCCCTGCTTTCCCTCTTAGTCCCCAGAGGATCACCATTTGAGTCTGTCAAATTTTCCTTTTATCGCATGCATTAGCAGCCCCCTTCACTGCAGAATATCCGTTGTTTTTGATAACTCAGTTTCCCTGTTCCAATTCTCCCCAGCCTGCCTTTTTTTTTTTGTTCGTGAGTAACTCTCTTTCTTCTTGGCTTGGTTTCTCCTTGGTCATTTGCCCCAAGTTTGTCAGCCGCAGTGTTGGTAAGGTTCCACCTTCTCTCTTCCAGTCCTCGGTATATCTCTTTCTTTTCCCCTGCTCAGGAAGTTAATTTTTGATCCCCCTCCTTGCTTTAATCCCACTGTAAGAGATATAATTCCCACAAAACCCATCTGTCGAGACAAGTTCACTGTGCTTCTGTACCGTACCCCGCTTTTTTTTTCCAGACCGTAACCCCTCGTTAAGTATTGTATGAGTCTACCCGCTCTTTCTTCTTTTTTTTTGTAGTTTTCCCCCCGTCCGACGGTCCTCTTCAACTCAGTTTATTAGCATCAGTTGTGAGCGGACCCCTCATTCTGCCCCATACTAGACGCGGTACCCGATTTGATTCGTCTTTTTTCTCCCATTCCTCCCCCCTGGTACTCCCTCCCCTCCCCCCCCTTCGTTCACACCTATTCTCTCTTTTCTTGTTGTTTTGTGATCCGATTTTCCCCCCTAAAAGATTTTATGGAATACTTCCCGACAATTTCTTTTCACTCCAGGACCCCCCCCGCTCTGCCACCGTCGTTCTCTCTGGCATATTTCCCTTTCTCTCCGACATCATTTTTGATATCCTCTCTCAAGCACTGTTCCTCCCATTTTTTTCGGGTCCTCCAACAGTTCAGTCACGAAGCGTTTTTTTCCTACTACAGCCTTTCCCTTTTTGCAGAGCCACTTACTGCAGTCAATTGAAGCTTGTTATATGTGTTTTTCCCCAATCCGATCCTTTTCAGCAGTTTCAGAGGCTCACCCTCAACTGTCTTCTCCCCCTCCCTCACCCCCGCCCTATATTCTCCTTTTTTCCTCCTGGTTATATCGACTTTTTCTGACCCCCCCACATTTGCGTTTACAAACTGTGAATGACCTCCACCTCCCTCCCCACGAAGCCCTCTCTTTCCTCACCTCCAGTGCCCCCATTCCGTATTGGAAGAATTTCCCATTTTTTTCCTCTTAGCCCCCAAACACACTTTCCTTTTTTTTTTCCTCTCTGACCGGAGCGCATTCGTCATGTTCTCTTCTTCTTTCCCCTCGGAGCTTCCCCAGTTCCCTCTTACTTTGGACCATGTCTCTAGGCTATTTTTTTTCCATAATAGTGTTGGCCAACCATAACAAGTTCCCTTTTTCAACCCAGGGATTATCAAATAGATTTCGCCTTCACCCATGTATCGGTCCCCAAATCATTTACTAACTTTCCTTTTTGTATTTTTTTTATACTTCTTTGCATTATGGTTCGTTTTCCCCTCTCACACTGCTTGAAAGAGAGCCCCCTCCTGGCTAGAACCTTTTTCTTTCGCCCTCTGGATCTTTTTTTCTGTCAAACCTCCTCGAGCAATTTCTCGTTGTTGCCTAGCCATCATTATATCGCCCCCTTCTTTTATTGTTTTCAGTAGACCCCTGTCATATTTTAGCTGAAAGATACCAGACTGCCATTACCCCCCTCTCTCTCCCCCCCCTCCTCCCATTCTCTTGTCTCTCCCCTGAATAGTTTAATAGGCTCCCCCTTTTCCAGTCATTCTCCAACCTGTTCCCTTTCAACATTTTTTTGTGAAAGTTTGTGTTTATCGGAGTGTAGGGAATGCACTAGGCGTCCCCCTCTTTTGTGTTCTTTTCTCCTCCCACGAAGCAATTCCCCCTAGGGATAGACTAATCGGGTCAACACCCCCCCACTTTTTCGTTCTAGAATAACTCTCTTCTGCCTGATCTGCTCCCCCCCATATGCTCACCTCCTGGCTGTCTCTGCCTTTTATCGCCACCAGAAAACAAGACGAGATCTCTCATGTCCTTTTCCCCCCCCCGCTGTAGTTTTTGAATTTTCTTCTCATCCAGCAGACATATCACCTTTCCTTTAAAAAAGCATACCCACTATTATATTCCTCCCCTGACCTTCATTTCACTACGTACTTTCTCGAGCCCTTCAATTCTCCCCCTTCAAATCCTTCCCAATACCCGCTCAGAGTCCAGGGAATTATTTTCTTTGATCCTCTGAGCTGAAGACTGAGTTGATAGAATACTGTTTTGAGATATTTCCTTGCGCTATGCCTCCCCCCCCCCACATTTTCCCATAGACTTTCATTCCCTATCTTTCTTCTTCTTTTTCCAATTTTTGCTGTCACGTTTCCCGACTTCCCCAGAAACCCAAACAACCATCTCTATACCCCCCTTTTTTCCCCCATTGATGTCAGGCTCCCCTCTCTCTTTCCCTGATCACTATCGATCTGCACTTATTATCTACAGAACTCCCCATACAGTCCCTTCATGTTTTGTCCTCTATTAGAGGGCATTTAAGTACCGGGGTACGGCTAGACTGGTCCCCTTCGTACGTTGTTGCCGCTTTCTTTTCGTCCTAGAACTTTTTTTCCTCCTGACTGCCTCCCTTCCAACCCCCCATGCCTCACTGCTAAGTTTCCCCTCACTCCTTTGACCCTGGGACATTGATGCATTTTTTCCCTTTCCCCTTCTTCCAATTCTTTCCTTTTTTTCATCCCCTAACCTCGCCTTCGTTTGAACACCCCCCCCCTTCTTCCGGTTTTTGACTGAAAATGCTCTACTTTTATTGTTTTCGCCCCGTCTGGGTGAGTCTTTAATGACCAGTCCCCCCGTGGAGTATTTCGACCCCCCTTTCGCTTTGCCTCCTTTTTTTCTTCTCTCTTACGTTTTCTTCTCTTTTCTCTTCGTTTTACTATTCAACTTTACCCCACGTTGGTGATTTTTATTCTTTGACTGTTCCGTGAAAATTTTGCCAACTTGTTTCCTGGCCCCGCTTTTTCTCTCTTTTCCTTTTTTTCTAGAGAGGGGGAGTCCACTTTCCACTTCCCAGTCTTGTTTGTTTTTTTTTTGTTTTTTTATTATTCCTTTGTCTCGTCTCTTTACTGAACCCCTTAATCAACTTCCTTCTCCCCCGAACTTCCCTACTATCCCACCTTTTTCATCCCGGTGTACATTTTTCCCCATTCAACACTTTTTTCTTCCTGAAGCTTGTGCCGTCTTTCGCTCAATTTACAAGATTTAGTCTTCAA
>Ga0179593_1393342_pt1 | contig 18232 bp, 16 predicted proteins | sample CZODoug2_1_08_16_FD_185931 | JGI IMG/M metagenome (GOLD analysis project Ga0179593, IMG submission 185931) | Vadose zone soil fungal communities from Angelo Coast Range Reserve, California, USA - CZODoug2_1_08_16fungal (PacBio error correction) | ecosystem: Environmental > Terrestrial > Soil >... | reverse complement strand
CGTTGGCTAGGGTCCTGTGATCTTTTTTCAGCCTTATTAGGGGAGACCGGCCTTTTTTGTTCTAGCTCCCGAACGTCCGCTGTTTCACCGGACGAATTTATCCCCCCGTATAATCTCATCCCTCCGGAGGTTCTTTCTGAAAGCGTTTTTGATCTCCTCTCGGGCTGGTCGCCCACCCCCCCCCCCAGCCCCCCCCTTCCCCCGCGTCCTTCCCTGACCCTCTTCTAAGTACGGGTTTTTGTGGTCCGAGACAGTACCATGCTGGCTCCTTGCCACCAGGTTTTTTGACTTTAAAACTGAGGGGACCCATGGCCTTTCCGCTTTATACTTCCCTTTACCTTCGCTGGGAGGTAGAGTCTTACCGACTGCCGGTGTTTTTCCCACTCCCCTCTGAAAACCGCATGGGCGTCCCTTTGTCCCCCCACAATCCCTGTGTTCGCGGGCTTCCCCTCCGCGGAAGAGGCTTGCTGCACCGTGAGGATTCGCACTTCTGAAACCCCCCCCGTTTTGGGGTCCTTGTTTACGATCGTTTTTTTTCGAGAGTTTCTGATCCCAATGGCTATGGGTGCTTTCTTTTTTATAGGTGATAGGATAGGTCCCCTTAGTTTTCCCTTCCAAATTGATGGGGGCCCCGTTTTCACCCAGAAGTGCCATGTAGCTTTCTTTCTTTTTTATGGGTTCATCCAAGGAGGCCCTACCATGCACGACCCTTTGGAATCGGTGGCCGCGTCCCCCCATTTCCCCTGGCAAGGCTAACTTTAGCTTTTCTTTCTCCCCCCAGCTGCTGGGATTCTACCCTTTTTTTCCTCCCTATCCGGTTGCCCCCCGGTTTTTTCCCGTCAACGCTCATTTTGTCTTGACACCTCTTTTCCTTGTGATGTGGCCCGCGTGTTCAGCGCAGTTTCCCGGTTGTGTTTTTTTTTCCGCTTGCTAGCCTGGCCGTCCTTGGCCCGACGGGGTGACTGTGTTATCTTTCGAGTTCTCGGGATCTCACTTATTTTCCCTTTTTAGGCCCCCTGGAAGTAATCCAGGCGTTGCAGATACGCACGGCCTTCTTCGGGCTTATTGACCCCCCGGGGATGTCCTGAATTACATCCCGGACGACTGGGACTCGTTCGCTCCCGTTTCCCCTGTTTTCCCCCGCATCCCCTTTGCTCTTTTTCGACCGGGGTTGCTTTTTTTTTTGTTCCCCTTTTCCCCTCACACTCGGGCCCCTTCTGCCTGGTCCATGACCTGCTCCTGCACTACGGGGCCGCGGGTTGCAAACCTGCTGTTTTTTCCCCTTGCGTGCCTTTTTCTCCTGTCATAGGGGTGTCGAGGCTATCCTTTTTCTCCTTTCGCCTTTTCACGGTCTTGGCTGACCTTCTCCTGGCGGTCGGTTGGGCTCCCCCCTCCTTTCTCTCACAGGCGGCTGATGAGGGGACTGGCCGCCGAGTCTACGTTTCCCCCCTTTGTTCTGGTACCTTGATCGCTCTGGAATTCCTTGGGCCTAGGTGTGGCGGCCTGGAAACTTACGCAGCAGCCCCTTTTTTTTTTTTGGCTGTCGGGGATATCTTTGCCTTCCCCCAGACCCCGGCGCTGGTCGTTTTGAAAAGGTGGTACTTTCTTTCCGGAGAACCTCAGTCGGCGACTTCAACATTAAGAGCTTTTTCCCAAGGGGCCGGCCGTTTTTGTCTTCCCCCTTTGGTGTTTCATTGGAACAGGCCTAGGGTGCCTATGGTCTTTTAGGACCTACCTTATTCCCGGCCCTGTTCCGCACCGGCTCCGACCTTCTGCCTCAGCTTTTGCTCTTAGTTTCCTCCTTACAACCGGTGGATGCCCTGTGTTGAGTACCTGTGTCCCCCCCTGTTTCGGATAAAGGATGGCCGTCTTTTGCTCCCTTCGGTATCCCAATTCCTTTTCCTTTCCCTACCTACGGTGTGGTCGCGAGTCGTAGCACCCCCGATAATTTGTTCTCTTTCTCCCTCACTGTCCGCACCCTTTTGGACCAGAAAGACATTTTTCAGCAATTTTCTGCAAGCAGATCAGAGAGTTGAGTAAATTGCGGAAGTGCTCCCTCCCCGTAAATTCCCCCCCTTAACACCGCAGGCCCCTCCCCCCCGGTCTCCCCTTGGGCAAGACTGACACCCTTGACGCGTCCCCCTTCCCTTTGATTGCTCCCCGTCTTTGTCTTCCTGTCCGTGATCCCTGATGCCGAGGGTACTACTCGGTAATGCCGCACTTCGTGTCCGTGTCGGCATGGCTGGACCCACCATGGCTCGCCTTGTCGTCTCTGGTTTGGGCTACGTTGTCCTCCCCTGGAATCGCAAGAGGCCTCATCTCCCGCCTCGTTTTTTTCCTTTTTTGTTGGGTGGCTGTCTACCCTCCTGTTGGTGCATGCTTTTAAGTCCCCTTTAGCTTTCTTTTCGAAGTATCCGGTCCCCAGATCCCGCGTCCATCCCCTTTTAGATTCGGGGAGGTCAAAGCCACCGTTTTGTCCTATTTCCAGGAGGGTTTTCGGTCTTCGCCGTTCCCCCCTTACTTTGGTTTGTTTTTTGGGGTTTTTGACTGGATACCCCCTGGGCCCCCTTTTGACCTGGCCCCGATGATGTATTCATTTTTTTAAGGAGCGTCGCTACCGCACTTCCCAGTTTCAGTTTGGATTTTTTCTCGTTTAACCCCCCAACGCTTAATCCTCCTCCCAGCGGATTCTTTTTTCCCTATTCCTCGGATGGGTCCGCACTGGCGACCGAGACGTTACTTGGCGGCCGCCTTGCGCTCCCTCCCTATCCTGGCCCATCTTTGCTTTGCGGTCTCCTTCGTTTTTGAGTGTGCCCCTTCATCTTGCGCACGGACGTGTTTTTAGGACCCCCTTCCCCCAATCGTTTTTTCTGTAAGAGAACCTGCCTATTTGGCGGGCCCACCTGGACCTCGGATGCGCCACGATTCTTGACTCCCAATCTCCCTGCCCACCGATCGTCCAGCCGTTCAATCTGGCTGGATTTTTTTTTTTCCCAATTTCCCTTTTCTTCCAAAGTAGACGTTAACGTCTTCCAGACCATGTGGGCTGGGCGCCAGTTTGCCCTTGAACTCCCTCTTTTTTCTTTTTCTCTTTTCCTAATCTCGTTGTGTTTTAGCTGGGGTGGGAGAGTCAGCCGCCTGTCTTTTTTTTTCCCCCCCCCCCGTCGGACGGTTCCCACATTCCGCGTTTTCCGTGACATAGCCCACCTTTAGTCCCTTTTTTCCTGTCTTTTTCCGGCCAGATGCTGGCCTTTAGGTTACTGTGGTCCGCCACTGGCAGTAGTCCGCTAGTCTTTTCCTTAACGCCTTTTAGAGAGGCGGCCTTCTCCATTTCTCTTTTTTTGTCCCGTTTCCCACCCTCGTGGCAGTCGATTCTTGGTGCCGGTCCCCCCGTATTCATTTCCTCGGATCGTTTTTTTTTAGTTATAGTCTTTTCCGAGGATGTGCAGCGCTCTGCCCCCCCTCGGGCTTGACCTGTTTTGAATCCCCTCCTGACTGGCGTAGATTGTGTAAGTTTGTTTTGAACGCAGATTCTCCTGGGCCCGTCCCACACCCCTTCCCTTTTATGTTTGCCCCCACCCGCCCCCCCACGCCCTGATTTTTCTTTTTGCCCATTCCTGGTGCAGGGGTACCAGCCGGTTCCTGTCTTCTTGCCCCCCCCAGGTACTCATTTTCCCCTCATGGATCTACCCCCTAGATCTATCCGCGGGGATCTCTCATTTGTATTTCCGGAAGCCAGTCTCTTTTCTTTTTCCAGTCTCCGCCGCCCCTAGCTTCCCCACCAACGCCACCCTCAAAGCTTTTTCGAGTTAGGATCCTGCCGATTCTGATGAACGGCCCCCCCAACCGAGAGGTCGGACAGACGGCGGGCTCCCCTCGATGCCCGTCCTTTCAGGTGCGTCCATACAGGAATTTCCCTCAAGATACTCTTTTTCCGACCAAGTCTCTGCCTGCAATCTTCAACGTGGACGCGTTTTTTGGTACTTCCCTCCTGCTTGCCCAGAGTCTGTGAATCTTGGAGGCGTAATGGTTTTTCGTTGTTTTTTAAGTTTAGGTGACTTTCCCCCCTTTATCCCCCCTGCTGATATGCTGGCCCTGTTTTTTTGAACAGTCCGCTGTGCCTTTCTCTGGCCGTTTTACGTTTTCTGTTCTGGGTTGATCGCGGTTTCCGAGTACCCACCCAATTACGTCTCCGGATGTTCGTTTGTGCAGGCATTGTCCCCTCCCCTTTCCAATTTCCCAGGCGTCTCCGATTTCACCGGGTGTCCGTTGGGTCCCCCCCTTTTGAAGTCGCCGCCCCCTGATGAGCAGAAGGTCGGCGATTTTTTTTTTCTTTTTGCGTTGAAGGTAGGTTCCCCCTCCCCGGCCCGAGTCTTTCACCCTTTCCCGTTACCTCCGTCACCTTCAGCCCCAGGGCTTTCGTGTCGGGGCCGTGTCCCCTGTGGTCTCAAACCGTTCTGGGGCCCGCCAGGCGGTCGGCCGCGGCCAGTTCCGAGCCCGTGTCGCCGCCTTGCGCGGAGTCCCCCGTATTTCCTTTGCCATTTTTCCCCTCTTCCCCATTCTTTGCCGATCAGTGATAGCGGCGCATTTTTTCCCTTTAGCTTAATTTACGCTTGGCACCTCCCCCTCCCCCCCCCACGTGCGCACGCCCCGCGCCGCACCCCGCACACACTGCACCGAGATCATTTCTAGCCCGCTCTTTCCGCTGCTCCCGGCCCCTTTTCCACCCTCCACACGATCACCCATCCTCCCCCCCCCCCCCCCCCCCCAACCCGAGCGCACTCCTTACCCGCAGCGATTCCCCCCCCTCCCGTAGTCAGTTTTAGCGGCCCCGACAGCACGGTCCCGTATTGTTTTCCGTTCTTCGACCCTACCCTTCTGAATTCTTTTGCCGCGGGCTTTTTCGAGGCTCTTTCGTCCCGGTCCCCGGCTTCCAGCCCGGAGGAAAGGGCTCGGTTTCGGGCTCCCCAGGCGCGCCTTCTCCCAGCGGGCCGGTCCCATCTTTTGCCTGCGGGTACCTGTTTTCCCCCCCTCCCGTCCACGGCCTTTTTCGGCCGCTGGTATCGCGGGCACGCCCGTGCGATTTTTTTCCTTCCAGGGTACCTCCGGCTCTTTTCACAGCTTCGTCTATCCCGGTCTTTTCTATTCGTCTTTTCCCATTCGGGTGGGTGTGCCATCTCGTCCCCTTCCACCAGCACCTGTTCTAGGGTTTGAACACGGCCCCCCCCCCCCGATTTTCTTCCACGTAAGCCTTGACGCGACAGCGCACCGGCACCGTCTTTTTTTTGACCAGCACTCCTGGTCCAACGCGTGTTTTTTTCATGGCAGTTTTCCTTCGTGTTTTGGGTCCCCCCCTTCAGACAAAGACGTACCGCCCTTCTGCATTTCCACGGTCTGACCCCGTAACACCTCCGCGGCCGACCTTCAAGTGTTGGACAGGGGGGGACCCGGCCTTTTCTGTTCCCCCTTCGTGACCTTCTTTGAGTTAGTCTCTCATCCATCACAGCAGCCATGGTCCGGATTTTCCAACCTTCGCCTCCCATCCCAGCACAGATCTCACCGCCTTTCCGATCAGAACCGGGGACCCAAGCACTTGATCCCCTTTTTTTGATGGAAACGCTTCCAGGTGACGTTTTTTCCGCTGTGCCGCCCAGGCGATCAGGGTACCTCGGCGTTTTCCCACACCTTCGGTGCGGAATCGGACAGTCCTCCCGCAGCGACGCTAGCCGCCTCTTCTCCCTGTTTTTTTACATATGGTAAAGTGAGTCATAGCCGCGTCCCCCCCCGCGCAGGACGGCCTAAAGCAGGGAGTCTGTCACCTCCAGCAAAGGTCATTCGCCTCGGTTTGCCTTGCCTTAGAGCGCTCCCCTCTTCTTCTACGCGTTCTGAGAACCCCCTGTTTGTTCTGATGTGCCGGTTCGTTGGTTTTTTTAGTTGCCGTTTTCCTTTTCCAGGAGACATGACTGTCGGACCGAGCCCCGAAAAATAGGTTCCCGCAGTAGATTACCCCTCCCCGTCACTGCCCCCCTCTTCTCAGCCCTCTTCTTTTCCTTCCTTTTCTTCTTTTTTCTGAGATCCCCCTGGGAGAAGTTCCTTTATCGTTTGTTCATCGGTTTTTTTAGTCAGCCCGGCTTGTGCTCGCGGAGAAAGGAAGATTTCTTTTACTCCCGGAAAGAAGCCCCCCCCCCCGCTTCCCCTTCTGGCACCTCCGCGCCCCCTTTTTAATTGAGGTGCCCTGAATATCCCCCCCTTCTTCAACTCTTTTAGGCTGTCGCCCGAGCTAGTTCTACCTCTTTCCGTAACGATTTGCTTCTGTGAAGCTGAATACTTTTGCTTTAAGCCACCCCCGGAGCGGTGTGTCTCTTTGCTAAACATATGACCCCAGAGGGCTTGGTGCCGCTTTCTTTGGTTTCCCTAGTTTCCTTGGTTTTATTTCGCCTCCCATTAATGCGTGTTTCTTCCCCCCCCCCCGAACGATACCCTATTAGGGCGGCCGCGGGTTCCCCCCCCTTTACAGGTCTTTTAGTGCCCGCTTTTCCGCTTTTTGGTGATGTGCACCAGGGGCACCCCCTTCTTCCGGTGACTCTTTTTAGGCTGCTATGCGAGTTCTAAGGACCGGTCCTTCTTTTTTTGGTGCTGATCCCGGGGTGGGGTGGCGTGCTCTTCATCGTTCCCCAGGTGCAACAGGCTTTGACGTCCCCCCCGGCAACCCCTTTTCCCTTTTTTCCTTTTTGCGAGTTTTTCGGGTCAGCCTGTTCTTGCTGTTAAGAGGAGACCCTGTTGACGTAGGTGGCCTCCCCCGTCCCCTTTTCCCAGCTCCGGAACGTCAGTGCTTCTTTTCCCCCGCCCAAGGTTTTATCGTTCGTACGTCGTCTCCCCCCCGAGACGGTTCATTCTTTTCTCGGAACTTCAAGAGACCGATTTGACTTCAGGGTTTGGGGGGTCGTGGGGGGGAATCGTGTTTTTGGGATTGTGTTATTCCGTCCTCCTCACGGGCCCATGATTTGCCTGTGGCTCGGGCCTTCCGTCTTGGAAGCCGACTGTGGATATTCTGCGGGAGTCGACGACCCTTTGTTGTGAGCCCTTGCGACCCCTGGACTCAATACCCCCCTTACACCGCGTTGCCTATGCCCCCTCCTTTGTCCCCCGGTGCTGGTGACCGCCCTAATCGAGTCTTCCGACGGGACTAGGTGGTCCCCTTTTTTTTCCCCCCCATCAAATGGACGACTTGATTTTCCTTTTATTGGCCGGCGCGGACCAGCGTTTGCCTTTGGATCCCCGATGCCTAAGCCTGAGAATTTCTGTGCATGCATGTCCTAAGTCTCGGACCTGCTGGTCCTGGATTCCTGAGTCGTTCGTGAATTTTCCTTTTTATGGACCCCTTTTCCTCCCCATTTTTGTGCAAGGTTCTAGAAATACCGCTGCGCGGCCCGGTTGGATCTCCAGGTTTTTTTCGCCGTTGGCTCGCCGGACGGGTGGGCCTGGCCGAAGAGGTTTTTTTCCGGGGTGCTGTTTTAACGGCTATGAAGTTTTCTTCCTTCCTCCGGGGGAAGAGGCCAGACCGTTTCCTGGAACCCTTCCCACTTTGCAGACGAGCGCTTTTCGGGATTTCTGTCTGATCTGGAGACGCCTCGTCTCGTCCGTCGTCCCGTGTTCGCTACAATCTTTTTACCTCCTGGTCCCGCTCCTTGGAATGTCCCGGGCTGTCCCCTTTTTTGGTAATTGTGTAGACCGCGGTCTCCGGGGCGGTTGTTGGGCCACCCCCTTCTGCCAATCTGGTCGCAACGGGACAGGGAAGTACTTCGTGGAGGTCCCTTTGTTTCGCCCTGTGCGGGGACAAGAGGAAGAGCGTGTGTGGCCCCCCCCCCCCCCTGGTCGCGCTAGCGGATTCCCGCATGCCCGTGGTCGACCTCTTTCCCTTCTTGGATCCCTCGGCAAGACCTCCGCGAAGCCTTTTGGTCATCCGCCCGCGAGGGAAACCGGGAACTCACTTTCCCTTTTTTTTCCCTTTGCTCGGCCTGTTTTTCACACCCAATGGTCCCCCGAGCCTGTCAAGTAAGCTTTCCCGTCTATAAGTCCTCCTGGGTGGCGGTGATATGCTTCCGGCTTCACTTTCCCCGGCTTCCCCCTGCCCAAGCGGAATCTTTTACTTTGCCCCCCTGGAAGACCAAGCCTCCTTGCACTGCGTTGCCTCTTCCCCCTTTAAGTTTCCTTCATCCTTATCTTTGTTTCCTGTTGAACCTCATTGATACGGGTACTCGGGTTATCCGCGTTTCCCCGACCCTTAACTGTAAGTGTATTTTTCCGGATGGCGTGGCCACGACACCATTGCCCTGATCCGTGGGGTCGTGGTACGTTTACCATGGTGTAGTCCGGTAATTCAGTACATCGTAGGGATTCTAGCCCTCGCTTCTTGCTTTTCTTTCGAAGCAGCTTTCTTCGTTTTCGTTGACTTCCCCCCCTCGGGTTCTTCTTGAGTTTTCTTCCCAGGGGAGAAAGATCCCTCGGAGCTATCCTGTGTTTTCTACCGTTGATCCCTCTACCTCTTGCCGCTTTTCTGGGTCAAATACGCAGGAGCGGGAGTCTCTTTTCCCCTGTGATGCCCCCTACACTCGCTTCCGGTGGTAGGCGCAGTGGATTTTTTCCTACCCTAGACCCCAAATTTTTTTTTTCCCCGTACAGTGTCCTCGGGTAACCCCCCCTGTTGCCCTTCCTCAAGGCCCTGATTTTGCATCTCTAGGACGGGACCTGGTCGCTTTTCACCCTTGGGGTCTTGCCCGTGCAGTAGCCGGTCTCAGCTCGGTGGCAAACAAGTCCCTGATCCTCTATACCGTGGGCGAGGGACACCCCCCCTCTCTGTCCCTTTGACGTGGTGCCCGGTTTCTCCCATCCCAGGATTTTACCCCCCTTCCTTGCTTCAGGGCTTTTCTCTTTTTCGGGGACTCGGATGGGATGACATGGCTTCCCTGAGGCTTCCTCCGCTGCTTATTCCCGCCTTCATCTTGACGGGGTCTGACGTTCCTTAGGTCATTTTTTTCAGGAAACCTTGTGGGGGGGTGTTTGTGGTGCTATGACCTTCGGTTTTTTTCTGGGCCGACTTTTGTTCCTTTCCCCCCCCACCAATCTCTCTTTTCAGAAGCTACGGTTCTTTTTAGGAAGAGTTCATTTTCCCTCCCCCAAATCTTTCTCTTACAGGAGTTGCTCTTCTTTCCCAGTTACCCTTAGCAATTTTCCCTCTGCCCAGATCTGAGAGTACATCGTTTTCCCTTTTTCCAACTTTATGTAGAGTAAGTCCGTAGAGTAGGTCGTTGGTGGGGGGGGTTGGGCAACACCACCCCAGACCAGACTGTCTCGCCCATTGTGTGTCGCCTGTAAATCATTGGAAGGTTTTCCTCCCCACGTCCGCTGCACTATAGAGGGTCCCCCTTTTTTTTAGACTCGTCTCTCCCTGTCGGGTTATGACCTTCACTAATTTTGTAGTTTCGCCCCGATGCGTCCGCTCCATTTTAGGTCCCTCCCTATTAGGCGCACCCTTTTCCCTTCGTCTTTGAGCAGACAGAAGGTTTTTTGCTTTCGTCTTTTTCTTTTAATTTTTAACGAGATCTGTCCCCCTCACTGAACCCTTTCCTCCTCTTTTTATTTCGGTTCCAGCACCCTACCCGCGCACCTTTCCCATGCTCTTCCGGGCCAGGGCGTTGTTGTGCAGCTCTTTGGTTCCCTATCGTTGAAATTCGCCCATGATGGACCCCTCCGGGCAGTCCTTGTTTGATTCTTTGTTTTTCTCCCCCCAAGTGTCTTATTCTGGTTTTCTCTTCTCTCAGGCCTGTTTTTCTTCTCACCACCTTCCTCCCATAATAGTTTGCCCCTTCTCTGCCGCAGAGTTTGTCACCCTCCCCTTTTCAAAGCGGCGACGCGTGATGATCCCCTTCCGCTTCCGTTCCTTGACCTGCCACCCCACACCAGCCCTTTCCTTCCCTGGCGGGTTTTCCGCCATGTCCTACTTCCATTCACCTCAGTGCCTTCCCCATGTCCTCTGTCCACTCGTATACACTACAGTAACCCGCCCCTTAGCGCTTGCCACTTTGCCCTCCCATGGCTCCTTTTTGTTCTCAGCCTTCCCCAAGTAGATTTTCTTACGGGAGGCGTCCTTCTTCCCTCTGGGACTTCCGTTTGACTTATTCCTTCCCGAATGACCCCAGCCTGCTATGATGTGGTCTTTCCTTTTGTGGCACCTCAAGCCTGTTTGTTAACTCTCCTTTTGCTCCATTCTCAGTAGTGAAGTGATTCCTTATGTTGGGCTTCTCGTGAGCTCCAACTTTTTTTTGTAATGGCATTTATCCCAATTGAAATATTCCTACACTTTAACGAGGACCCGGATCGATTTCCATTTTTGTCTCCTTACTACTTAACTGTTTGGCCGCAGAAGAAAAGTTTTTCCCCCCGTGGGCATCTCGGCAGTCCGTGGTTTCCTTTTAAGGCGTTGCCTTTCTGTGAAAAGCCCCACGCGTAGGCTGTCCCTTGGAAAAACCTCCCCCGACCTTTAAAGGTCCTTTCCCGGTTTTTGGGAAAGCTCTTTTTTCGCCAAAGGAATCTTTCCTCCACGAGCCGAGCGTCGGCCAGTCTCACCGCCTCTCCCGATAGAACGCCCTTATTTTGATGCGGATGTCTTCTTCAGCCCGCCCACGGTCTGGACCTCGACACGAAGAATTCCGCTTTGATCGTCTTCTCAGACCGCCATGAAAACCGATCTGACTCCCGGCCCCAAGTCCCCCCCTTCTTCCTCGACCGGTCGGAACTCACATGAGGATCCTCACGTCCCGCGTTACATGACGGGGCATTTTGTTCTTTAACCTTTCCGACACCAGATTCCTCTGAACCAACTTGGTTGGGGTTTTTGTTTTTTTTTGAAAACCACCCTGGTTTCCCCCAGGTAATAGGGACCAGGTGAAGAGTTTTCAAGATTTCTCTGCAGGCGGGGAGCCCAGAATGCTAGGGATTTGACGTCACTCGGGCGTGGGAGCCGAGGAGAAGGGGAGAAAGGTCGGTCGAAACATCCCCCCCCCCCCAAAACACACCCCCCCCCCACCACCCCCCACACCCCAACCCCCACCCCCCCAACCACCCCCCCCCCCCCCCCACCCCCCCCCCCCCCTAGTATAAAGGCCTGACTGATCTTTACCAAGTGTCCCTCGGTTCTTCCCCCATTTGCGGAATCTTCAATCCCAATTCAACCTGTTCATAAAAGTGTTTCCCGACGCAAGGCCCGCCGCAACGCCTTTGCTTTGAGATTAGTTGTTTTTTTTCCGCCCTTCTCCCCCCTTCTAACCGCGTCGCTCCAGCCCGCTTCCTCCCTTTAAAAATTTTTTTTTCTCCCTAAAGGGCCTTTCCCCCCCGAAAGCTCCATCCTTCGGTGCTGAAAGCTTCCAATTCCCCCCCCTCCCAAGAGGTCCCGTCCTTTGCCTTTCGTTGACTCCCCTCTCACGTCCTAGCGGCTCCAGCATTTCGCTCCCGAGCGACTTTTTTTTTCTGCTCTCCTCCGGACGCGTCTTTTTCGTTTTCTGCCGGACAAACCGCCCTCTTTTCCCCCCTCTTGACAGAGGATGTCCCTCCGCCGGTTGACCCAAACACCGCGACGTCCCACAATCTCCCCCCTCCCCGCGGTACCGGTTTTTTGCAGTCCCCCTCCCCAGCTGTTCCCTTCCCCGTCGCTCTCCTGATGAGACCCACCCATTCTCAGACTGAAATCCGCCTATCCTTTCCCTTGTCACCCTCATGCGAGCCCCGGTTAGTCCGGAACTTTCTCCTTCCCCCCACTGTAACCCTAGAAACGTTGGTGCCGGCCCCCAGGCGATAAGCTTTTTCCCTTGGTGGCCCCCCCCCCGGCCCCTTAAGGTGCGGCTCTTGCCCCCTTGCCGATTAGTCCTTCTCCCCATCTATAGAGGACATTCCATTTTCCCGTGTTAAGTCCCTCCGCCTTTTTTTGACCGGAGCAAGCTGATGTCCCTCCCCCGTACTCCTTTTCATGCGATCTGTTCTCCTAGAGATGACCAGCCTGCCCTCCATGTAGCTACGTCAAGCGTTTGCTCACTTTCGCACGGTGCGCTGCAAGCTTCTACTGGTTTTTTTTTTCCGTCTTGGTTTTAGTAACGGTTCCACAGTTGTCAGTATCCTCTTCGACCCCCTGCAGTCTACCCGCAGCCTGCCCCCTGCCGATCCCTTCCCTTCGCCATCTTTCCCAGAATAACCCTAACGGGGTTTTTTTTGAGAGAGATAGGGGCGTTGTCACTTCTACGGGGCGCATAGGACTCTTGTTCCAAGTGACTGTCCCGCTGCTTTTCAGACCGGAATTTCCCTTTTTTTACCCTTTTGAATAACGGCAAAATACCCCCCCCCACTTCTATAACTTGGCCACCCCGCGCCTTGGACTAGCGCTTTCGGACTACATGGAGTTTCAGGGCTGCGCAGCTTCCGGTCACGAGGCGCAGTACGCGTTTTCTTTTCCCCTCTTTCAGCATCCGGCTGTGGTTTCAGTTTTTTTTTTTTTTTTTTGGACCCTGTCCCCCTGAGTCCGGACCTTTGTTCCCCGGTTTTCTCTTTCTCTTCCCTTGCGCTGGGGTCGTGAAGCACTAATGACTGGTGTCCCAAAGAATATTCAAAGCATGTATCATGGTTGATTCCCGAGGGCCACCACGTCACTTTTTCCTTCCCCCGCGATGTCAGAGGATTAATTGTTAACAATTCCCGTGATCGACACTGAGGTTCCGTTGGGCTGGCCGTGATTCCCCAGTGAGATTCATAAGGCCCCCCTGATCGGATTCGGATGGATTTATTTTTTCCTCTCCATAGGGACTGTACAGGTTCCCAATGCTGCGTAGTCCCCAGTTTCCCCACCCCGTGATGGCCTTTTTCCTTTTCGCGGAGTTTAAGCACCCAGCTTTTCCCCTGTTTTTAAGAGTTTTGACTTCGTTGGCACACCCAGGTCTCGCAGCCCGGCCGGACTTCCCCTTTGCTTTTTTCCAAGACCCGGCGGGCTGGCTCAATCTTCGATTTTTTTTCTTCCCCCGACGTCCTTTTCGTGATGCTGTGTTAAATCTCCTTTCCTTTTAAGCCGGACACTTGGTGGTGGGATGTGTATTCTTTTTTTCGCGACCCTGGCCGTGTTTTCCTTGGGCTAGAACTGCCCCTTTTTTTCCTTCTGGACTTCCTACTTGTTTGAGTATTCGAGTTTTTCGGGTATCGACTCCCAAGAGTGATGGTGAGCCCGGTTTTTTGGACTCCTCCCCCCCCCTACACAGCGTTTCAAGAAGATCAGCCGCGTAGTGCTTTCTTCCCCCCCCAGGGGGTAATTCTGATTGACGCCCTTTGGGGGGTGGGGTGTGGTTTGTTGTTTTGGGTTGGTGACAAAGCCATCCCCCCCCGGGGGTGGGGGGTTTGTGCCCGCCTTGCTGGTCACATAGAATTCCCGCGATTTTTTTGTGGAGGTCTGGGAGCATTAAGCGGGTCTTCGTCTCCCAAAGCCGGGCCTGCCGACTGTCCTCCCCGGTGATCTGGGTTTCCCTGTCAGAACATAAGGTGAACTCCGGCAACCTGTTTTGTGAGCGGCTTCGCCCGGTCAGGGTTTTCTTTCTCCCCACAGTGTGAACCCAGCCGTCGGTCAACTTCCTTCTGGGCCGGTGAGTCAGAAATAACTTGCTGGAAGTTCGTCGGTGGACGCGCGGCCGGCAGGGCTAGGTGGTGCGCGGTTTCTTCCTTTTCCTTTCTCTGACTTTCCATTCCCTTACTTTTGGAGTTTGAAGAGGGCCAGCCTGGTTCCCTTCTTTTACCTTCCTCATTCCTCCCCCACCCCCCCCAGCAGACCGTTGTCGGGCTCGAGTTTTTTTCCCCGTCGATCCGGCGCTGGGCGCCGGTCCTTTGTCCTGAAATCATTTTTGCTTTTTCTATCGGCCCCGTGGCCAGGCCGTCCCTTGTGCTGCCTGTTGTGGGCCCCCGAATTTTTCTGTGTGACGCGGGCGGGCTTGGAAACCTCCACGGCCGTCGTTAGAAAACCCGGCATGTTCTCCCCCATTGGACGTTTTTTTTTTGATTTTCCCCCCCCTTTTTAACAGGATTACGAGGCGTGGCACTTTTTCGCGTATCAGCCTGTCTTCCCGCCTTGAACCCCGTTTGGAGTAGATAGTCGACCCCCGCTGGGCTCCATCGGGAAATTCCCTCCGCGATTCCTGTTTTCTTCCAGATGACCCCTGATCCGTTCTTTTCTTCTCGCCGGGGCCTCACACTTGTGAACCGTTCGAGTACAGTTCGACAAAAGTACCTCTGGACATCTCATCCGGGTTTTCTCTTCCCCCGTGCTTCGGACCCCCTCAGGGCCGTGGCCCCTCCCGTCCCACCTTCCCTCCCAAGGTCAGCAAGACTTTTTCCGCGATTAGACCCTCCCTTCCGCGTTTTTCCCGGCACTTTCAGCTCCGTGTCTCAATGGAACTTCTTTTCTTTTCCCTTTCTTTTTTAAGCGGTATGGAAACCCCGTGTCCTGTGTAAGGGGTTCTGACGCCATTGCTTCGCGGTCCCTGTGGGATTTCTTCTTTTTTTTTTGTTTAATCTTCCAGCGGGATCCGCCGTTCCGTGGCTTTGTTGCCGGCAGCGGGTTTGCCCCGGATTTGCTACGGTGCCCCCCCCCCCTTTTTCCTTTGTGCGTACCGGGTTTAGAAGCCCCCTAGCTCTCCCCCCTCACGATTGTGGTCCCCTGAGTTTCATCTCGGTGTACGACGCCAGTTTCCTTTCACGGTTTTTTCCCTCGCGGCGGCGCCGAGGCCTTGCTTGCCAATAAAAAACAAAAAAGTGGGGGGTGCACCGCCAACCCCGAAATGGCCCCGTTTCCTCGGCAGGTTGGAAGGCGCGTTTGTACCCGACCAGTTTTGGTTCGTTCCCGGAGATCGTTCAACCCCCCCGGTCCTCCTCCCTCCATACGTCCTCAGTCTGGCTTGCTATCGAGGACGGCCCGGTCCGTTTTTCGCGGTTTCCTGCGGCCGCAGCGGGTCGGCAGTCTTCCACCCCCCCGAGGGATCGCTCTATGTGTTTTTCTTTTGCACCCCGATCGAGCCGCTCTTCTGGTGGCCTGCCCCGTTTTTTTTTTTTTGTACTTCCCGGGGTTGCTGAAAGTTTCCCAAAAGAGGGGTTCTGATCAATTTGGTTTTGAATGCACCCGTCTACATGGATTCCCGGGCCAGCCGGTTGCAAATCCCTTTTATTTCGACCGCTTTCACCCTTCTTATCTTGAGGCTCTTCCCCTGCGAAACCATTCTTCGTGCAAAGGCCAAAGAACGATTGGCCCGCCCCCCCGTTTTTTCTGCGCGTCCAACGAGAAAAGAAAGAAGCCCAAAGAACCAAACGAAACCACGCAGTACAATTACCTTCCCCCTAGTTGGGAATAACTTCTCATCTTTGTGTGTTGTTGATCTTTGGGGGGCTGAGTCCTCCCGTCACCCCTGGGGCCCCCCCGGTCTCCCTTTCCATGGCGTTCGAGTCTCCTGTTCCTTTTTTTTTCTTAGTCCCCCGGCCTCGTTTGTGCCGCCCTGTGATTTGGGGGGGGGACCTCTCGTTTTTAAGCGGCTGTCCACCCTTTTCGTAGTAGGCCTCGGGTCCAGTCACGCGCCCCCTGCCACCTAGCCTTTTTTGCACGGGTGTGTCCCTGTGGCCGAGGTTGGTCCGGGCAACCACTTCTTTTCAGCTAGAATCTGTGCCGAGTCACCTTCCGTAGTTTCGGTTCTTTTGTCCAATCCGATCGAGTGCCCACGGCTGCGGCCTCCCCCCCCCCTACAGTCTCGGCCTCTCTGGTTCCTTTAAGCCTCCTTTCGAGAAGAAAGATCCTTCTGGATTTTCCTTGTGTGGTGAACGAGATCCGAACTCGGGTCAGCCCGCCACCCCGGGCCCTCACGAGCAATTAATTCTCAGCTTTGTTTTGGTCTTTTGGGGTGTACCAGCGCCTTTGCCCGCTTATTCCCCTGGGCCCGTTCATTTGTTTTTTTCCCCCCCCCCCGGTCTATACCAGTGGAGGATCGGTTTTTACGAAGGCATGGGGATTACCACGCCGTGGCGAAGTCTTTTTTGGCCCGTACCCCCAACGAAAGCCCGCCACCCCCCATGCCCTTCGGCGGGAGGATCCCCCCGTTCTGTACTGACATCCCTTTTAACCACAAGAGAAGTGTACGGACCTCGTTTGTTTGTCCGATGCGTCACTGACCCGCCTGATGCGCTGACCGCGAGTTTTTCCGTCCCCTTTTTCGCGGCCAGGACGAACCGTCCACCAGGACTTCAATGGCGCCGCGCAGAGCGTTCCACGTCGCTGTGGTTCCGGGGATTTCCTTTTTTTCGCTTTGCCGGGCCGTACTTATAAATGCCTTTGCTCTTCGCTGATCTGCTGCCACCGCCTTGTGTCGACACCGTCTTTTTTTCCCCATTGTGCGGCCCCGGGTCCTCGCCGGAGGATTCAGGTGTGCGCAGTTGTTGTTCCCACCTTAGTCGTCTTCCCTTTGTTTTTAATGGTGATGAGCCCCTTCTCTTATCACTCCCGGGCCAGCGCTTGACTTTGTGGTCACGCCTCGTATGGGCCCCTGTGGAAGCGACCCGCGAAAAAGATTTTCAGTCTCCCCGGCTGTTGCTCTGACCCAGGTTTCTTGAAGGTAGGGCCCCTGACCGGCACGTTAGGCAAATTTCCCGTTGCACTGTGAACCCGTGACAGCGTCCTGCCCGGGACGATATGTTTTTGTCCTTTACTGTGCCTCCCTGTGTTCCCCCCGCCAGCCTTTTTTTTCAGCACAGGCAGGATCGATTCGGACGACCTCCACTAGCTAGAAGAGGCTTCTTGGATTTTCATACATTCCGCCACCACGGGGGGGGGGTGGTTACCAACTCCTGAGCCCCCTTTCTTGCTTGCGTCACTGTGCCGGAGCAGTCCCTCCCCCTTTCTCTTTTTACCGGCCGCTCCCGGCCAGCGTTTAAGGACGGGATGCCCTCCCTGTATCCGCCCAGCAGTGTCCGCTGCCGGGTAACCGGCTTTTTCCGCGTCCCCCCCTTTCCGACCCATTTGCACGCGAAGATGCTCCTCCCAAAGCCGGTGGAAGATTTCCCCTTCGGGTGTTTTCTTCCTAGAACCAGCACAGGCTCAGGTCGGCAGGAAGCGCTTCGGTTTTTTTCCCAGGCTCCAGTGGCGGCTCCCTTTTTGAAACTTCACAGGAGTCTGTCGTGCCTTGCGGAGAACGAAAATTCCCTTTTCCAACTTGGGTCACTTTGGTAAGAAGAACGGCCCCCGTGCTTCTTTCTTGTTTCACGCAGGGGTTGGCTCCTTCCCCTTTTCCCGACGGTCTCCCCTTCTTCCCCCTTCGTAGTAGATAAAAGGCAGAATCATCAAAAGTCAGGCCCCATCCTTGACTTCCTCGCTCCCTCTTCCCGGACACCCTCGGCCCAGAGATCCTACAAGAGGTAAAGACGTCGCCCCCTTCTTTTGACGCTTCAGATCCACCCCGTTTTGGCCAGAAAGTAGAACGTTTTTCGGGTTCTTGGCAAGCAAGGATTACCCGCTGCTGGGTTTCATTTCCTTCCCACCGAAGTTCACATCGCGCCTTTCTTCTGCCGTTACTCCGCCGGGGCCTCCCTTCCAACTAAGAGAAGGAATCCTTTTGGAGGTGGGCAAGTCCTGTCTTTTGCAATCGTGACCCTTTGCCTTTTCTCTCAACGAGGATCCCCTCAATCACCAGTCTCTCCTTCCCTAACGAGAAATCAAGAAGCTAATCGCAGGTGACGATCCATGTGGCATAAAGATCATTTTGTCCCCACCCTCGCTTCTCCCGACGAGAAAAGTTCTTGTACTTCTGATGGCCGACACCCCCCCCCCAGGCAGATCAGTACTTTTACCCAACAAAGGCGTCGGCTCCGACTCAACGCCGCCGCGCGACTCCCAGTATATAGGCCTTTTTGGTCCGGCCTTGGCAGCGTCCCACCACCCCCTTCCTTAAGGCGCCATGTGATGTACTTCCCACTCCAACTCGTAAGGAGATCGGGTCTTCTCTCGAGGCGACACTTTCTCGAAAGCCTTTCGATTCACCCCCTTTTTTCTGAGTTCGAGCTGATGCCGTCGTTTTTTTACCCAGAGGTTCCCAGGATTCTCCTCGGCGCAAGAGCAGATCCCCTCCTTGTTATACCGCGCGCTTCCCCGCGATCACGGACCTCTCCTTACCCC
>Ga0179593_1809580_pt1 | contig 18235 bp, 15 predicted proteins | sample CZODoug2_1_08_16_FD_185931 | JGI IMG/M metagenome (GOLD analysis project Ga0179593, IMG submission 185931) | Vadose zone soil fungal communities from Angelo Coast Range Reserve, California, USA - CZODoug2_1_08_16fungal (PacBio error correction) | ecosystem: Environmental > Terrestrial > Soil >... | reverse complement strand
CCGTTTTCCCTTTTCCTAGAATTCCTCTCTTCCTTGGGTTTCGGTTGGTGACGTGGTAATTTGTTTGGATCTCCTTTCTGTCTCTGGTTCTCAATTCCCTCGTTCTCCAAGAAAGTTTCCACCGTCCCCAAATTTGTTCCGACATCTCATCTTTTCCCGGTATTTTTCCGTTAGAAGGTCAAACCCCCCAGCCGAAATCCCCAGCAATTTTATTCCTATGTTTTCTCACTCCTCGACATCCAAGCTTCTTTGACCTTTCTCTCCATCACGGGTCACCATGTTGATTAGACGCTCCACCAGTGCCCTCCCCCGGACAACGAATGAGCTTTTTAGGTTCTGCATCGTTCATTGCCCCCTCCATCGTTCGTTTTTAGACTACTCCATTTCTAGAGGTTGGCAGGCGTGCGCCTTCCCTATCTGAATCTTATTTGGTCGGCGTTTCGGTGCCTCCCTTTGTGGTGGAGATTTTCCCCCACAAGTCCCCTGATTGCGTTTTATCGTGTCAAGTTTGTATCACATTTTTCTCGCTCTATCATGCGCGTGATGGTCGTTCCTCTTTGCGGCTTCCCGCCATAAAGCCCTAACCCTTGTGGCTACCTTCTCCACCTCCACTTGCCCCTTAGAACCCGTACTTGTGTTGCCCTTCCAGCCGTCCCATCTGATTTTCCCCCCGTTTCTCCTTGGGTACAGATGATTGAGTCGGATCTCAAACAAAGCAACGACCCCTTTAGCATTGCTGGCAATCCTTCGATTTCTTTTTTCCTTTCTCCTCTTTTTCCTCCGTTACCCCTGCTTTTCCCTCCCCCTAGCATGAAACGGCATGACGAACCCCTCCTACCTTCCTAGAAGATGTTTAACGTCCTCCCAACCCCCAAGGCCACCCCAAACCCCACCCCCCCCCTGTCGGGAGAACCTTCGGGAGCCCCTGGGTCATGCAGCGTAGAGTGCTCCGAACTTTTTTTCCCCCCCCCTGAACCTTCACGCTCCTTTACCCCTTTTCCCCCGGCCGCACGTGTAACCGAACCTCGCTAGCTGGCCAGTCCTGACCCACCATTGCCTTTTTCTTTTTTTGATCCCGAGACTAAGTTTTTTTTTGTTACTTTCTTCGCTGTAAGACACTTTGCTTTATGAGTATAGGAACGATAATCAATCTTTCCCCAATTTCATTGATATATGCCCATCTTTTTTTTTTCGTTGTCCCGCGGCTCGAGCCGTCTTTCCCAGCCTTCCTTTTTTCCTAACCCCCCCCCATGCTTTGACCTGGTTCGCAAGTCTTTGGACTCGCATAGGTTTTTTTAAATTTCATCCGCTTCCGTCTCCTCTTCCATTCAACCCCTTAGGTAGGACCGTTACAACCTTCTCCATCTTTCCTTAAAGGTGAAGAAAGCGGAGTACACTTCCAGAGTCACAACTTTTTTCTGATGTGGTGGACCCCCTTTCCGACTTTCTCGGTAGAAACGACATGCTGCAAGGATCGCTTGACAGCCCTTCCCTCGCCTTTTCCCCCCTCGGAAGGTTTCGCTCCCTTTTGTTTTCTTTTTCCACGATGGTTACAGTGGGTGGACCACCCAACTTTTAGCGGCCGGTTGATCACTGAACCGCAACTTTTTTAAGTCTTTTCTTTTCCGGTCCTTTACATCTCGGGCTTTGTCTGCTTTTTTCCTTTTCAAAGATTTCACGCGCTTCGAACACCCCCAACCCACAGACCCACCCACCAGAAACAGAAAACCCCCCCCCACCGCCCAAACAACAACCAACTGGCTGCCTGTTCCAAACCCCGACCTTCAATTCTGGATCAGCCTTTTGATGATGCTTTTCACACCCCTTAGAGGGGTTTCCTCCCCCCGTTTTCCCTTTTTATTGGCTTTCGCGGACTTTATCGTTTTTTTTCTTCTTGCCTTTCTTTTTTTCTGACGCTTCAGATTATGTTGTCACGACCTAAACAGTTGTACACCCTGCCCCTCCTTCCTCCCTGGCTGGTCAATGCGTTCGGCGTTCTTGCCCGTTGTATTAACACAAAGAATCTGCTCCTTTTAAGCGGACCCGTTTCTCCCCCACTTTAATTTCCGAGCGCCATCGTGTGTTTCCTTCCCATTAAGCTTCCGCTAACGGTTTCCCTGCTTTGAACGGAGTTGCATTTCGTTCGCGTCCCTGTTCCTTGACCCAAATCCATATCCGTCCGCTAACATTCTTGTGGGCGTTTCAAACGTTTGTCGTTTTCGTTTGACCCGGTTTCCCGGTAACCCACTTTTTTTCTGCCGGCGGTTGCTGCCATCCTTTTGTTGCATGATGGTTAAGGAATTCTTTCCCTTTGTTTTTTGAGATCTCTTCTTTCTTTGAACCCCCCGCCGCACAAAATAGTGTCAGACGAATGTAATCCCTGTAAATTTTTTCGAGGGATTGGTGCGCTATTCCCCACTAAAGTTTATTGAATTCAGCTGGATAGACCTTGTAGAGGAACTTGACCCCCAAAGTTCTTCTGCGTCTCAAGAGGGGGACCCATTTTCTGCAGAAATGCGACCTATCTCTGCTCAACGCCCGACGATTCATGCCCTTACAATATGCAGAAACCAACATGGGACTCCTGGCTCTTTACCCCTTTGCATCCCCCCTCTGAGCCCCCCCCCCCCAAGGGGTTCGCGCTTCCAGTAAAAATGTCGCGGACCTTTCCCCACGCTGAATCGATCCCTTCCTTTTCGCAGGGAAGGGAGAGACGGAGGCACGGACCCCTAAAGTCATGCCAAACCTCTTGGAAGGCGACCTCCACTGAGGCGCATGCGGCAGACCTAAACAGCCTTCCGCATCCACTTCTGGCAGATAGTGAGGCCCCCATCCAGGCAAACAACTGAGGCATTGACCCTCTTAGAGCCAGCACAGGGGATCCCTGTTGTCTTCTCCCTTCCCGAAGGTCTCTGGGTCCGGCCCTTTTTCCTTTCACCAAATTCTCTTCTCAGGGGCCCCCCCGGCATCGTGGTCGAAATGGGAGCCTTTGCCAGACTGGTGTTTATTGAGTCTGACATGTTTCTCCAAAGCGGAATGATTTGGGAGGACAGGTTCATTCTTTTTCCCCAACCTCCCTTATGCACCCAGTTACCCGTTTTGTTCACCCCATCGGTGGCAAGACAATTCGGTCTTCCCATTTCCTTGGAGTCACGTCCGATTGTTCGAGAACAGTGTGCCAGTGACTTTTCCTACGACGTCAGCGCTGAAGGGGGGTCGAGAACCGATCATTAGACTGACCCACCTAGTTTTCGTAACTTAAATACCCGGAAATCTAATCTGGTTGAATTGGTCGTTCTGGGACTGCTGAGGCGTACAAGGATGAAGCCTGGTTCAGACAATGTTTTCGAGCCTGACCCGCAATCTAGTTTTTCCAGAGTGTGACGGCCCTATGAACATTCCCCGGACGTGCACCCACATTTCTGTCACCTAGCATTCCCCGCGTCACCCAGACAACTCCACCTTAGCCTGCTTCTTAGTGAACAAAGGGCTGGATTCCTTGAAGCTCTTTTTACTCCCCTAGAGAGGGTGTTGAAAAACAAGAGAAGCTATTGGTTTTGAGGGCAAACACTTGGCTAACAGTTTTTTCGGTTCGGTGATTACTTTCTAATCCGAAAAAGCCTGTCATGCCTAATTTCGACGTTTTTTCCACTAAACACTTAACTTTGCCCCACAACGCGGATGGCGCACAGAGCTGAGATCTGTTTGAATCTTGTTCCCTTTGAGCGCTTCGCAAGCGAGTTTGGGAAGTGTTTTCCGGTTTGACCGAAATGTACCAGTATATGCGTAAATTTAGATGGACACAAACCATTTGAAGGCGTTTTGTTCCAACTTACGAATGCTGAATCTCCGAGGTATCCCGATTACTGCCGCCCCTCGTTGGGAATCGGTTTGCCTGATTGTTTGGACACTTTTTTAGGGTCCCAGTTGAACGTCATTGTTTATTTCCTTCCGTGAGAGTTACGGGAGTACCACTGATCTTCAACCGCTCGAATCCGAGTTTTCCGGATGTCTTCGCCCCCAACGTTTAACGGCGTTCTTTGGTGATTCCTCTAAGCTGCCCCCACCCCGTATCCAGATTAAGGGCATTTCTTTCGACTTCTTCCACAGGGTTTCGGATTAAGGGAGCTGAGTTTCGCTTTTTTGTCTGGCTTTTCATTTTTGTGTGGAATGGTTCTATAATTCGACCCCCCAACGTAGTCATATCACCAACAGTAGTCTGTAAGACAGCGAATGACCGTCCCCAGCCCTACAAAAACCTTCCCTGTTTCGTTACAGGCCAAGGATTTTCCCCCAAAAGCAAAAAGCCTAGAGATCAAGGAACCGGCGAAAACAAGCAAAGAAGGGAGTGCCTTCCCCCCCCGCACGTCGCCGTGAAATTTCCGATAGTTAAAAACTTGACAATATCCAATGAGGCCGTATCTGTACGCCACTTCCCTGCGCGTCTTCTTATCGATGGAGTCTCCCCTTACGCCTCGATTTTTTCGGTCCTCGTAACGTGCGTAGATCGTTCAGTACCTTTCCCCCTAGATTCGGCGCTTACCCTCTTTTCTAAATGTGTGAAATTTCTTTCCCCTTTTTTTTGGCTCCTGACTCATCTGATAGAGTGCAATTGCTTTGATGTACCGGGGGTGGGGGACCAAAATTTTTCTCCCCATTTTCTTACAAGAATTTTCAGATTTTTTTTTTGGTTTTTTGGTGCAGAATTCCTTCGCCCCAAAATTTTAATCGTATCTCTAGCCCAAAAAAGTCTTTCTCCTCATCATTTACCCTACGGAAGAAACAGTCCGAACATAACCCTGTCCTCCGAAATGCCCCCAAGTCGTCTTCCCTCTGCATATGACTTCGAATCTTCGGCGGTTTCTTAGTTTGTTGTTGCGCGAGACGTTTTTTCCATGCGCCGACTAATCTTTTCTCTCTGCTTCTTTTTTTTCCTCCTTTTTTTTGTTTCCTACCGGTTTCCTTGCGTAAACTTCCCTTCGTAGAAAGCAATCCTTTCCTTCCCCAATGTTCGAGACAACTTTTTTTTTTCTCCGACTTTCTTCCCCCCCCTTCCTCGTTAGGTGCTCATTGTCTGTTGATTCCAACCCGACCTCACTCCCCCCTTTTGAGGAATGGCAGCGTGTGCCCCTGAGGGTCATGCGCCATTTCACAGATTCGTTACCTCTTTATGAAGCCTTAGTTTTTTCCCCCGTCATTTTTAATCTATCTCATTCCCCTCGTTCCCGAGCACGTTTCCTTTTTTTGTCGAAAATGACATACCGGGCCCTTTAGTAAAGGCAGAACATTGCTCTGCGGCGTTTTCAGCTTTTCGGCTGGTTCACAGTTTTCCCGGAAACTTTTTGTGCGCCTTCCTTCGACTCCTGGTTGTCGGTTTCAATCTTCTGACTGATGTCCCTTTGCCTCTTTTCTTTACTTGGTAAGCACCCGTCGAGCGTTGAGTCTCCCTTTTGGCTATGTGTCCGCCCGACGTTTTTTTTCTCCTGTCTCCTTTCCATGGGGAGACTCTCAGCGCAAAGTGGCCCCGCTCCCTTTTCCCCAAATTTTACCCTAACAGACACTTGGACGAAAATGTTCCCTTCATCTCCGTGAACCTTGGGCCCCAAGCTTATCTCTGCTATTCACTCCCACACCGACCTTTTTGTTTTTCCACTGCCCTGGGGAGGGCACGCGAGTGTTTGGTAGCGGGTTGCCTAGATGAAAGATTTGTGGGAAAGCCCGCAACAATTTTGCGACGGCATACTAGAACCAACCGCTCAACACTCTTCGTTCTCCTGAAAGAATTAAACGACTTACTCCCAAAACCCCTTAGCCCCAACTTTCCTCCGTCTCTGTCTAAAGTAGCGACCGCGCGACCCCCGGACCTTGGAAAGACCGACCCTCTACCGGTGTCAGTACCCTCTCTCCCCCCTTAACATTCGTTTCACGAACTCTCGGAGCTCCCCCCCCCCCCCAACCCCCAACAACCCCCCCCCCCCCCCCCCCCCCCCCAAACACCCCCCCCTGGAACCTTCCCCCCCTAGTTCGGGGATTCGGTGTTTCCTTTTTTCTTAGCGTAATCACGGACTTAGAGCTCTCATAGTGCCTTTTTCCCCCCCGTTGCCCCCTCCATCAATTTGATCGTTCGCCCAGTGGTTCTCCTTCCGCGATCCTTTTTTACCCCTCCTTTGAACATCTTTCAATTCCCTCCACGCCTTTTGATATTTCTCCACCCGCAGGATTCGTTGGGTTTTCAATCCGTTGGTGTTTCCTGACCTTTTCACAATTGAATTTCTTCCTCTGCGTCCGCTTAGTGCTACCCTGTGCCGGACTGATCGGTCCCCCGGCGCCCTTTTTTTTACCTTCCGGTTCTGAAGAGCTAACTCGTCACGCGTCCCCCTGCCCCCCCTATGATGTCAGTGCCGGTATTTAAACCCTTTCCGATTCTCTTCTTCGACGCCCCTCTTTTTTCCTTTGCCGGATTGGTCGAGATGGCTTTCTCTCGATGTTAGAGGACTGTTCCTGACCTTTTTTTTTATTGCCACTCTTTTATTCCCGCCTTTTGTTCGGGACAACACCGGATTCTTTGTTGATCCCTTCCCCTGCCCTGTTCCCGAGAGTGTAACTCCTAACCTTCACTCCAACGCCTCTTGTTCGTTTTTTTAAGGCCCCCTTAGACCACTGCACGGTTTTCCTCGCCTTTGACTTACCGAAGCTTTTCCTAGTTTCCACCAATCTCTCCTTCCTCATTGATCCGCCCAGGATTTTGGTCAACACATTTTTTTTCTCCGGTATTGTCTCGCCGCTTTTTTTTCCTTTATTTTTTTCGGGATTGTTTTCTGGACCTTTCGTTGTTTGTACTGCTTAAAGATGTTTGTGTTTCGCTTCCTTCCCCCTCCATCCTGGCAGACCTGTTTCAACTGAATTTTGCCCTTGTGCGGCGATGTTTTCCCCATGGCCTTCGTCCTTTGGGCCTTCGCTCAGTTTCTGTATTCCCGCAGCGCCAGTTACTGTTTTATGTGATGAACCTTTCCGCTTACCCTTTTTCCGTTTCACGAGCTGTCGTGCATTTTCTTCCGGGCTGTTTCACCGCCTGTCCCCCCCCCCCTAAGTCCGTTGCCGTTCACAATTCTCCGTTTGGGTCCCACCCTTTTTCGTTTTTTTACTGCGATCCGGCTGCACCTTTCATCGATTCGTCGTCCATTTTTCTCCTTTTTTCGTCCCTTCCCTCATCTCTCCCCCACCTGTTGATCTATCGGGCCTGCTCTACCCCCCTCCCCCCACCCCAATTTAAGAATAGCCAACGCCCTCTCTGTCCGCGCTTTGTTTTCGCTTCCGACCACTGTTGTCCCCTTCTCCAGGTGACGTGTATGGGCCAACCTGCATTTTTGGTCGAGTTTTGTGACACCTCAACCAGGTTCGATCGAATGCCCCCTCTGAGACCAACGCTCATTGAAATCTTTTATTTCAACTTGTCCTCCCTCTCCCCTGAGTCCCCCCCCAGTTGTCAGTTACCTGACCGAGCGGAACCAGTTCATTTTGTCCCCATTGTTGATCGTCCCGGCCGGTGCACGTGACCCTTTTTTTTCATATCCTTCCAAGTTAGCTTAAGAGAGACTTCGTACGCCCAAACCGGTTTTCGGTGTTCTGGCCAACAAAGATTCTCAGGACCTCCCTGAGATAAGATGCTAGTCACTCTTCTTCCGATCACCCCCTTACCTGGCACTGAGCCTCTTTTGAAGATTCCACCCCTTCCCCTGTTTCCGCCCCGACCAGAGATTTTTCATTCCCCCCCCCGGCATCCTTTTTTCCCCGTCCCCCCCTTCGAGAGAACACTCCGCCTTTTCCTTAAGTGTGGCCTCCAGGAGTGGTCGTTCCCTCTCCCCGACCGGCGAATCTGGAGGATTGTAAGTCTCCCCCCTTATCAACACCAGCCTCGAAGGCCCTTTTTTTTAATTTTTGAGAAGTAGAACCCCCCTTTGCGCGCCCCTTTTTGGACTAAATTGTCTGAAGTTCAGCCCTGCAGACAGTCCTTGGCCTCCTTCATGAGTCCGTTTCCCCTGATCCCAATGAAACCTTTTTCCGCTTTTTGACCTTGGTGTTTTTCAGGGCGATTTCAGGAGGCCCCCCTGGAGCCCTTGCCGCTGTGACCCCCCCTTGGAATGACCTCTTTGGTACTGCCCATTCGTTCCTTCTGCTGTGTTTTCCCCCCCGTGAGTCCCCCTCCGCGAGTGATTGAGCTTTCCCCCTCCGCACATAGCCGTGCAAACGATCCCACTTCTTTCTTGCAGTGTACTCTCTTTCCTCCGCTTTGGAAACTCTCTTCCCTCCCTTTTTGTGCACTTGCTTACGCTTATGACATCTTCTCGCCGTCGGCGGTGCTCTTCGCTTCCTTCCCAAGTCAGCGATTGCGCCCCCCGCGCTCCCTTCTCTTTTTTTCCTTGAAATCCCGAGATGAGCACGGCGAGTTTTTTTTCCTTTGCGCCTGTCCCTTTTCCTAGGAGCCTGTGAAAGGCTTAACCCACCACTCGGATGGCTGACTTTCTCGCACTTTTCAACTCCTTCCTTCTCACAGTTTTTTTTGCCTTGTTTTTTCGTTCTCGTTAATCTTTTCCTAGGGATCGATGCTTCCCCCTCGTTAATGGAGCCTGCCCCTACGCTTTTCCGGTTTTCGACGTCACACCCCAGTTCCCTCGTACAACACCTGCGTTGCGAAGTCTTTTGACCCCCAAGTGTCGGGTTTCTTTACCGCAAGATTCCCTTTCCTCTGCCCCACAACCCATTGCCCTAATCCGAAAGGCATTTCGAAACCGTTTAGCGCATTATTCTTTCCGTGGCAGGATGTAGTTCCCCTTTCGCATTTTTTCGTTCTTGCCTTTTGATGCTGATGCAACCCAAAAGCCCATCAAATCTCCTTCCCCTGAGTGAATAAAATTGCACTTTCCCAGTCACTAAAAATCCTTTCCCTCCCTTTTATACCAATTCCTGACCCGACAGCGGATATCTACGTCAAGAGTCCCCCCACTCCCCCCTTTTCCTTCCCTTTCCCTTTTTCCCCTTCAGGAAACTGCTTTCCAACATTTTTACCTTTCTACATTGTATCTCGCTCCCCCCCCTGCCTCCTTTCTCGATGATGCGCCCTTCTCCGATTCTTTCCCGGAATGTAGTGATTTCCTCTGAATCAACCCCCCAGTCACGTGACACCCTTTCCTCTTTTTTTTTCTTACAGAGTTTTCCTAGAAATTGGCTATCCCTGGTCCCGGCGAAATCGCAATTATACGCCCTGAACTGCTTTGTTTCGGCTTGGTTTCGACTTGCACCCCCTTTGCAACTCCTGTACTTGTCGGTGCCCCCCAAAATTTTTTTTTGTTCCTTGCATGTGGGCACCCCTTCGGATTCTAGTCCCACACGATTGGACGCAGCTCCGTAATGCTCCCCTTACTCCACCATGAGAAAACCCTATCCCATCATCGGAATTACTTTACCCCTGCCTTGGTCACTTCTCGGATCTTCTTTTCCTGACCCGTGTTTTATTTCTCTCTCTCCTGGCCCCCGAATCCCTTAATCCTGACCTTTTGATCTGGGTGGGTCTTCAGGTTGGATGAAGTATTTCCCTTTTGCTGTCTCGTACAAGGGTTTTTCCATCAGCAAGCTCTGACATGTCCCACAATTTTCTCCTCTACCGGGGTTGTCATTGTTGTTGCAGTTTCCCACACAAACTCCCCATACCCAGCACTTTTTATCTCTTGCGAGTCCCTTTCTTAAAGGACGGAAAAAACCCCTCTTCTGCCGATCGAGGGGTACCACACTTTCACCCCCAAATTGCTGCCGGTTGCAGATCACCTTGAACCTCTCGGCAACGATTTTTTTCACTCGAGTGGTTTTATACCCACAGCCCCCTTCGGTTACGCGACTCCTCCCCTTTTAGATGCGGCGTTGGCGCCGTTGCGTTTTACGTCCGGCCTATTTGTTTCCTTTTTTTTCTCCGTTCCGGGAGAGAAGCCTTTTTTTGCCTGTTTGGCTGCCTTGGGGCCTTCACCCCTTCACGGACTGTCGGATGTTGAAGTTCTTTTTTTTAAATAGTAAGTTGTCCTTTTCTTCCGGTTCCCATTGCTTGATTCACACTTTTCCAATCGAAACGCCCGCCCTCGCGTCCTCGACCTTCCTCCCCCGCCCTTACGCCTAAACTGTTATTATGCAGTATCATCAAGCTTTTGCAAGCTTATTTAGAATATCCCTTTCCCCCCGCACATTTCCCTTTCCCCCTTACTATCCCTATTTTCGACAGATATTCCTTTTTCCTGGGGGCATACCAACTTTTTGTACGTTTATCCTGAGCAAATTCCCCTGATGACAAAACACCACTTCGAATATATGCCCCTATAAAACGAATAAATCAAATGTTGCCCCTCCCCTGTCGAGGTTTTTACTCTTGTCCCCACCCCAGGCGCATGAGGAGAGATTGTCCAGGACCTTTTAACCGCTAACTTTCCGCATCCCCCCCCTTACAGGAGACGTACCTCCATATTCGGCAGAGAGTACCTCAGTTCCCCTCCTACATTTCCGCTTGTCATATCCTTTCCGTCGCCAGCTATGATAAGAGCTAGTAAGAATCCGTCAAAATACTTACTTTTCGCCACCATTGCTTTTCCCCCGGCATAGAGGGTTACGAGCTAAATCGCTCCCCCATTTTTCCCCAACCTGGCCCAAAGGCAGTTTTTTTCCTTTTATCCCTCGTGTCTCTGTCGGGCCTACACTTTCCCCCTCAGAACCTCTTATCGAAGTGGATAATCTTCCTTTCGTGCAGTGATTTTCACAGGATCCATTTTACGTACTGAACGCTCCTTTCAAACGTTCCCGAGCTCCCCCCTATGTTTCCTTTCTTAGTGTTTATAGTGATCGTTCCCACTTGTAAAGATGATTGTTTTCCCTGGCCACGGTTCCTTCCCTTGCTTTGCCGCCCCCCCGCATTGTTCTCTTCAGTCTCTGGTCGCGCTTTTTTTCCGATAACCCTTTTTTCTGCCGCTTTTTGATAATTTCCGTTACATGCCGTCTCTCCCCATTACTTTTTTCCCCCTTGAATAATGAACGCGGTTCGAAGGAGCCCACTTTATCTCCATCTGCAAGGCCCGGATCCTTGTCTAGATTTACAAATCCCTGGGAAGGATGACAAAATCTCCTCAAATGAGGCGCCAGAATCCCTTGAGGGGGGGAACTTTGAGGGCTTGCACCAGGTCCCCCTTTCCCGCTTGAGGAAGTGCCTTTTTTGAGGGTCTTTTGGCTGTTCTTCTTTCCGCTTGAAGAGTAGGACCGACTGTCCAATTTGGGTAGTACCAATTGTAGCCCATTCATTAAGAATGCCCTTTTTTTTCAGCGTGCCCGCCCTTTTCCTCTTTCCAAACAGTTTTCACCCTTTGATCTCCTTTTCTGCATTACAGGTAAGTTTGCACTCTGCGCCAGTACTTTTGTGATAATCATCTCCTCTTCCCGTCGTCCTTTGTTTTTTGCCTCACAGATGCTGTCGAATTCTTGGTTGCAAACATAGATGATTTTTTTTCTAGTCGAGAAAGGTGACAGTTATCTTCCCAAACGTTCGTTCCTCCGCCACGCTACGTTTAAGTAATATAGCTTGTCTGACAATCTTGTGTCCAGGGTTTGTTCTATGCTACTCTCCCCATTAACCGTTGGTTTTTTTCGAGATTTATTTAATGGTCCACCCCCGACAGTCACACCCAGGTTCATCGCCATGCCCATGATTCCAGGAGGATGCTGAGTTTTGGCCCGACTTTCACCTGCCAACGTTTTGACTTCTTTCCTTTTCGGGGTGCCCAGGTTGTCCATTTTGTTACCACTTTTCCCGGTTTTTTTTCGATTGAGAATTTGTTGCCCTTGTCCCTATTTTTACGGAACCCTTGGTAAGCCCCCATCAAAGGACAATGTGCGCCTCTGCCTTTTTCTCCGTGCCGAAATTTCGAAGGAGACAAAAGGTCGTTCATGAACACATTTCCATCTTTCCCTTCTCTCAAACAATTCTCGCAGTAGTCTGCATGAATTGAGCTCTGGATCCCTTCCCCCCCCAAGTCGTGCTGGACAACCCCTTTTTACTGCTTCCTTCGAACAGAACCTCTCGCCCCAGTTTAGTTCTCCCCTCAGGACCGGCCCAAAGGCACATCGTTGACATTGTACTTTCCCAATGACCACACCCCTCCGGTTAAGCTGCCCTCATTGTGTTTTTTGCCACGGCCCTCCTCCGGGCAGTCCAACTTCCTGCGAAAATCCCCTTCCGTGCAAATCGTCTCAAAGGTTGCTCAGATCGTGTTCACTTCACAAGCTTGAACTGGAATGAATTCGCTCACCCTTGGGCCCATCCCCGGTGTCGCCAACCGGATCTTCCGTCAGAACCGGCGGGTAAACTTAGGCCCCTTCCCGAGTTGAATTCTGGCCCCTTAGGAAGATAATATTTGTTGGTTGCGATTGAGTAGCTACTCCAAGAAGGGTAAACTTCCCCCTGACCCTTCTTAGTGTTTTCCCTCCCCCTTTTTTCCGTTTACCTCTTCTGTTCCTTGCCCCTGATTTGGAACCATTAAGTTCAGTCTTCCTTTTCCGTCACCCTTAGCGTTATTTCCTTAATCCTCGTCTTCCTCGATTCTTTGGAAATCCAAGCGCTTCCACGCTCGTTTTTCCTTCCATTTTTTTTTTTTCTGTCTTTGTCGAACCTCCCCAAATTCCGTTGGCTGGTCCGTTTTCCTTATACGCGCTATGTACCCCACTAGTTCGTTGACTACTTTAACTCTATTCTGGTGTCCTTTTTCTTAAGCCTTCGGCTTTTTTTCGCGACTTCCCCCGCCCCTTTTGTGCAACTAGGCGGCCCCTCTTTCGTAGGCGTGTGGAAGTCTGCCCTCGTGCGACGCGCGTTCCGTGCGCCGTGGACGTGAAATGTTCTTCAGCTGAGTTCCTTGTGACCCCCACTTTCCAGGCTCCCCCTCTTTTTGGCACTATGTTTTTTACACTTCCCGACTCGTCTTTCCGCCAGTGATGTTTTGTTGAGTTCTTTGTTTAATGCGTTCAGTGCCTGCTCTTGTGGGAGCGGGTCCCTGCCGTGCTTGCTTCCAAGGTTGTCCTTTTCCAGGGTACGCGCTTCCCCCTTTCGGTTTGGAGGAGTTCGCGGTGACATTTGTGGGTCTTCCGAGCATGACGAAGCTTTATTGCCCCAACTTTTTAACCTTGCATCACGAGGCCTTGCGTCTCCTTCTCCAAAAGTTACGAGGTTTCGAGCTTGTTTTTTCGTTCATACGTCTCATTTGATCATTCATTTTTCTCCTCGAACAAATTTCTCCGCCCCGTCCAGCCACTAGGTGGCCCGCCTCAAAAGTTCAAGTTGCAAGTCCATCCCCCCTCTTACGGGTTTTCACCCGTGGGCCCTTCAGACGCAATTTTCTCAGTGGCACGAAACAAACCAATAATTAGTGCCACCCTACTTTTTTTTTCCTTAATGCGCCTATGCAGCAGAATATAATTTCGTCTGCTACTAATCCCTTTGATTTTGGCTCGGTTTCCGACTATGACGTATTCCCGCTTTTGCAAGGCTTTTCAATTATGCGTATCCCAGTCTACCACCCTCGCTGTTTGAACCTCTTACCCCTCCTGACCTTTGAATGTGTTTCCCGTGTCCCCCTTTGGCCGCACCTCTTTTTTTTCTTCCTCTCTTTGATTTGAGTTCGGTTTTTGGTTTTAATCCTCAGATGCCCCATGCGGTCAAACCCGTTGTTCTTTTCTGTTGAGCAGGTCGGCTACAAATCTTCAACTATTTTGAAACAATCTTGACGGACTTCAGACTTAATACCTCCCCCCCCTTACCTACACCCCCACCCTTCGACCCATTCTTTTCTTTCGAATTCTGATCTGGTCTATCTTTTAATCATCCTCGTTGGTGTTTTCTTCAGAGTTTTGCAGTAATTCCCCCTTATCCTTTTGTCCCGGTCTTCTGATTCCTTTTTTTCCCCCCCCTTTGAGGAGGAGTCACGGGACCCTTCTGAGAAAGAAACACAGAGGTTTTTTCTTTAGCACTCTCCTTTTCCGAAAAAGGTCACGCCACGGGTTCTCCCCCATCTCCCTTGCTTTCGACCGGAGGTGGCTCCCTTGTCGCATGCTGTTTTCCCCCACACCCGATCCAGCATTTTTCTCTCCTCTGCCGATGTCGCCGCCATTCACGTTTTCGCCATAAAGAGTTCTTGCAACATTCCCTTTAAGTTTTCTCATGCTTCTTTTGAAAATAGACCATTTCCAGAGCCTGGCATAGCGCGAGTTTCCCCGTCAGTTTTTTTCCGTTTTCAGTACCGAATTTCTCGCCCTGCGGCCGTTTTTTTGTTGAAAGCGTTGAAGGGACTGAAGTCAGTGAGGGCTTTTTTTTTTTGTTTTCTTTTTTGCACAGGGGGGATTGTTGTCGCTGAAGGGAGATAGCCAGTGCGGGATGTTGCTGGGGATTATTCCACTGGCCTGGACTTTCTTAGGGGGTTTCAAACGTGTCGCCCCCTTTGGGATTGAATGATAGCTGTTGATTCGGACACGCTGTTTTGCTCCGCTCGGCCGTGACAAATCTTCCCCACTGATTCTAAACCGAGATCCTCCGCCCAGACCCCTCCAAGACCTCACATTTTTTATTTTTCTAACGTGATTTTTAGACTTTGCAAGTCTTCGAGGCTCTGCCAACCCAAACGGCACTCCTCCTTTAATCGTTGCCACGGCCTTTTTTCTTTGAGGTTTACCTCTTCCAGAATTTTTACGGAGACCCATAAGCTTTTCACTTTCCTTGGACTACATTCCCAAACTTAGAATTTTTGGCCCTGCCTCTTACCTAATTTTCCCCCAACCCAGCACCAACACCCCCCGGTGGGGTTTTACCCCCTTTTCGCCGGTAGACCCGCGCTATTGCAGTTTTTCCCTTCAACAGTCCCGGTCCCCCTCACCCCCCCCCTTTTTTTTGTTCCCTCTACCTTAATTCCTCAACATTGGCTCCCGTGCCCGAAATATTCAGTTTTTGCAACCTCACCAGATAATAGCTTTCCCCTTTTTTTCAGAGAATTTTTTGTTTGTCCTTACCCCTTTTCTTCACCTCTCTCTCTTAATCCAGGTATTAATCAACGGACCACATCCGATAGTTTTTTCTCACCGTATTGCTCTAGTATAGCTCTTTCCTTTGTTCCGCCGCCCGCCCCTTCGCTTTCCTCTTTTCCTCCAGCCCCCCCATTTTTTTTTTCCCTCAACCCTCTATTGGTCCTCGAATCCGTGCTGTTTACTTAAGTTTTCACCCAAGAGATTTCAGGTTTGCCCGTCTTGCATTCCCCCTTCTAACTTTCTTGTGGGCTAATCGTGTGATGATCAGCCCTCCCTCCAGTCTTCCCAACTTTTTTTCCTTGATTTTTTCTGGCCACCCCCTTAAGGAAGCAATTCTTCCAAGGGGTTATCTCCTCCCTGTCCCCCCATCATTAACTCGTTTGAGACAAGATTCCCTTTTCCTCTCCCCTTTTTTTTTTTCCCAGGTCTTCCGCCGGTTATCCCCCCCCCACGTTGCGCCGTTGTTTTTAAAGATTGCTAGAAGTTCCTTCTTTCGACATTGCCCTATCCAAGCCTATGAGGATCCCACTGTCACAATTTCCCGCGTCTCAATTTTGCTTCAACTCGCGACACCACTCTCTACTTCTTTCCCTTTCTCCTCAGCCAGGGATTCTGTTTTGCTTGGACCCAAATTCCCGGTACGAATTGCAATTCAAAACCACAAACGGATTGATCTTTTTTTTCCTATTGGGAGCTCGGGTTCTGCTTTTTCCCTTATGCTCGTCGATGCTTTTCCGACGAAGTGTCTCCCTTCGCTCCCCTTCCTCACGCCTTGTCTTTCCTGCGTGCCGACCTCATCAAGTCTCCCCTAATCCGCGTCCCCTTTTTTGAGCCTTTTCTTTCCCATTGGTTCGCCCCCCAGCTCTCCTATTTCTTGTTCCCCTCTATTACTAATTTATTCCCCTTTTTTTTGCCCCTCTGCCTTAGCACTTCCCCTGCTTAAACGGAATTGCCATCTCCCCCCCATACGTTCCGACAAGATGTCAACTTACAACTTTTCCCTGTTTCCCCCCCCCCCCCCCTACCCCCCCCCCACTCCCTCCCCCTCCCTTAGAACTCTCCTTCTTCGCCCCCCTTGTGAAGCCCGTAGACATATTATCTGCCTTCTCCCTCCGTTGTTTTGTTTTTAGTTTGCCTCGTTGATGGCGCACCCTCACAAAGTTTGTACGACGAATTTTGCTTGAAAGATGTTTCGCAGGTCTCTCGCTTTTGTCCTCCCCCCTCCACTGAACGTTGGAGGTTCCGCTTTCATTGTGAACACTGTTTTCCGGTCATACTTTTTGTGCACACTCACCCTTTCCCCTCTTGAAATGCTCTATAGTTGCAACCCGCCCTCCCGATTTAGACCTTTTTTCATAACACTCACCGTTAGTTTTTCCAATGTTTCTCCGTGAGACCCCTGTGCAGCACCTCCTAGTCCTCCCCCTTTTTTTTCGCATTTTGACATGTGCATTTTTTCACGCTTTCCGCATGAACGTAATCTCACCCTTTTCCATGACGGAAGTGATCCTCACAAACCAGTCTTCATTTTCCCCACATATTGAGGCGCCTTCTGAAGACATTAAGCTCGTCGCCGAGCAAAGTTTGCACACCCTAAGGTTTTGTAACTGGGCAACCGACCCGTTCTTTCCTCTTTGCCCACCACCTCCTGGCGCGGTCCAAGAGAGGGGCTTTTCCTCGCAGTTTTTTTTTTTCTTTCCACTCTCTTAACCTCTCCTTGCGGGGCCCGTTCCGCCCGAGTTTGAGCTACGTCCCCAGAGATTCTCTGTCCCCCAAACAAAAGTCCGGCTGTTTTTCCTTTTCTCAAACAATGTCGCCATTTGTTTCCTTTTCGTAAGAGTGTTCCGAACCCACCTTTTCTTTGTGGACCCCTTTTAACTACTTGCCGATTGAACCGTACGATCCCAATCCGACGAAGCTTTCTCGATCCGCTCCCTACGGAACTTTTTTACGATACGTCTCCCGCGGTGAGTGGCCTGGGATGACACTTTTCGGAAAGCCCTTGTTCGCCATTTTGCCTGATCCCCCTCGGCCCCTTTTTTAAGATGTGTACGGGATGCCTCCTGACTAATTCGTTTTACCAATGTAGGCACGCCTGAGTCTCGGATTTTCCCCCCCGCCCTTTTGTCTTTCCCTCCCCCCCATTTCCTTTTTTCAGTGTTCTCTTCAGCTCTTACGCTTGTGCAGATCGTTCGCGCAGCACTGTTTCCCGATCTTCTTCATTTGCAGGTGATATTTTACTTCAAGTAGAGCGCGACCACTCTTCCAACACCAACGAGGACTCTCCCCCGGATCGCTATTCATCTTTTTTCCATTCCCTTTCACTGGACACATCGTTTCCTTGCGACTTACGACGTTAGTGCGCTTTGCAAACAGTTCGCGGTGTCTTTCCCCTCTTTCTCCCCCTCCTTAACAATTTCGCTTCCTTTGCTGACGGGGCCTTTGATTTGAGAGTTTACTGCCGTCCGGTATGTCTTTTGCTCCTCCTTTTCTTTTCTTCAGAACTGCGGACACTTTTTTTCCTTACCCCAGCTGGTTACCGATGCCCCCCACCCCCTCCTCCTATAGTTCCGGGCGACCGTCTTTCCCCAGTGTCGGGTGGATTGTTGTCCTTTCCTCTTCCCAGCTTGCCCACAAAGTCGCCCTCACTTATGCGAATTTAACCCATTTAGCGACGATGTGCGGTTGTTTGTTAGAGAGATTCTTGGTGTTCTCCCCATCGTGGGCGTCCTTCATATTTCTATGAGTAACCCTTATTGCCTTAGCCCAACTTGAAGCTCCCCTCAAACTCCCTTTCCTACAGCTACACCCGGAATCTGTGGCTTTGGTTTTTTTTTTTCCACTTTTAACCCCTCCCGCCCATTTCCCCTCTACCGAACGGCGCCCACATCCCCCGGCACTGACTTCCGCGAATTTAACTGCGCTGCCCCAAGGCCTCATCTACTCGTTTTACCCTGCAGCGTGGTAGCTACGTGCGCCTTAAACCATCCTCTCTCTCCGTTGTCCGTTATTTCACTTGCTCTCTTCAACCTCAGTGCCTCATCCCCTTCCAATTTGGTTCCCAATCTGTTGACGGTCCCCCCGATTTGCCCCCCCCCCCCCTACCGTGGCGCGCCATACTCTATAACTGCTCAGCTTGGAT
>Ga0179593_1626694_pt1 | contig 18235 bp, 18 predicted proteins | sample CZODoug2_1_08_16_FD_185931 | JGI IMG/M metagenome (GOLD analysis project Ga0179593, IMG submission 185931) | Vadose zone soil fungal communities from Angelo Coast Range Reserve, California, USA - CZODoug2_1_08_16fungal (PacBio error correction) | ecosystem: Environmental > Terrestrial > Soil >... | reverse complement strand
CCCTTCCCGACTGCGCCTCCCCACTGGTCTCACGAGAGCCTGAATTCCCCGACATGAAGTTTCTCTTCGCCAAATCGTTTCCTTCGATTTGAGAATCCTGCGTTCACGCTGTTTAATTCGGCCTTCGACGCCTTGAGAAGTCGGTCGAAACGTAGCCATCTTCTCTTGTCATACCTACACCTCTACGAACCCCTTCCCTACACCATGAGGTTAAGAGGAGAAGTTAGTCATTTCCTATGTGTACCTCCCCCCCAGTCGATCGGTTAATCTGGGCCTAAATACCCTGGGCAACCCCATCTTTCTGATGCCTCGCATTCGGAGAATCCCTCTCCTCCTTTCAGTGACCTGTCTTATTTTCGGATCAGGAACGTCTTTTGCTCGAGGCATCCGGTTGATTTCGACAAGGGAGGACGTCGGCTTTGACCCCACCGGAGACGATCCCTTGAGGGATCGGAGGTACAAGCCCCCCTTCCCGAGATTTCGGCTTCCCCCCCCCGTCACAGAAGAGAGATTTTGCACTTGTACCTTCCATATCCAATTAGAAACCTTTAACATGCTAGACTAGTTTCACTACGAAAATGAGTACCCTTCCCTTAAGTGAACAAGGCCGCGCCCCATCATCGGGCGCCTGTTGGACTTCCGGGCCCTGTTCCTTTTCCTCCCCCCTTTACGACACTCTCCCCCGATGACGTTGCCATCTGGATCTGATCCCCGGCCCCCTTTTCAGCTATTCAAAGCCGTCCCCCCCTCCTATTTTTACCCCCCGCCCCAAATCACGACTCTCCTTCCCTTTCTTAAATGAATGATTGCCTTCCATAATGGAGCTTTGACATTTTATATTTAGGCAAGGTATGACATCGCGCATTTCGCCTTCCCCCCGGTCATCTGCGTACCTTCCCCTTGACTATATCAACTAATTTCACCGCCGGACGACTCCCTCTTTCGGCTGGGGAGGCGGACTCCCCTCCATAATGAAGGTTTCCTAATGACAATCTTAAATTTCCCCAAGCCCATCGGGCCGTGTGGACTGGTTGTAAAAGAGCATCTTGCCTCTCGCCGCCCTAAGGGACCGCGGCACCGCAAGCCTGTGGTGACTTTAGGCCCCTTTTTTTCGCAGGCCAAGGGGTTGATTCAAGGCTCCTATTACATCCCAGGACATGGAAAGACTCCGTCTCTAACACCTTGCTCGATTGCGATCGCCGACCCCCGTCGAACCCACCTAAGTCCCAAGTTGCACGCTGTTTGGCTCAATAGCGCGGTCCCTCTTCACGTTTCGTAATGGTTTCGATAGGTGGCCTTTTGCGTCTCGCGAAGTCGCTGATTCCAGCCTGGACGATGGTAAGCCCTTTTCGACCTGTTTTCTGTTCTTCGGGCTGATATTCCGAATAGGTGGTTGTGTCCCAAGGTCACCGGAAGCTCTGGGACTTCAGCGTAGATTTCCTTGCTTAGGTTCCTCCTTTTTTTCGGCCTTACAAACACTCTTACAAGCGTTTACCAGGGGTAGCCTCCCTTTCATGTTGGTGATTCTTCTTTGCATCATGGCGCAATCTACTCTTCTTCGGGCCTGCAGTGACAAAGATGACTTTCCCCTGCCCCAGCCAGTGATGGGTCTTCCAACTCCCCCAAATCTTTAGCGGCCGGCTAAGGAATCCTGCCCCTCCCTCGAATACGTCTGAAGACGGAAATGAATAGGGATGGAGGCGACGGTTTACCAGTTCCCCACCCACCCCCCAAACCCCCCCCCCCATTACCGTCCTGGTGGGAAGACGAACCCCCTCCTTCGTTACTGAGTGCCTCTGCCGACATAAATTCCTTGTCGGACGTCCGGTTCCAATTCCGTCTCCCTCCCCTTCCGCATAACTCCGGCGTCCCCAAAAGCAAGTCCCCAGGAGATGGTGTATTCTAGCGCCGACTGGTTAGCTGTCGTTTTCCCCCCCACTCCTGCCAGATAGACTTCCCCTTTCTTTACTATTCCATGCTCTTTCCTCCCCTGTAAGGCTCACCCATTCGTTCCCCAAGATCGCGCTCTTGATAGCGCACAACCTTGCCGGCTTCTTTTCCCTAGCCCTGTAGTCCCTAGATGAGAACTTTTGCCCCTCTCTTAAACCTCGACACTTCTATCTGTCCCGGCCGGCGTTTTGCAGGAATTGTGTCGACCCTTGAGCAGAAGAGGGAGTTCCTCTTCCCCAGCAGAGCCGGTTTTATTTATCCCTCATCCGCATCACCTGAATGTGTCGTTCGGTTGGTCTGCCCCCCCAGCCATGTTATTAATATTAATGTGTATATCCTCTATTCCTTTTTTGGCGCTACCATCCGTGGTGGACTATCTTTTTTTCCTTCATTCCCCTCTTTGGTTTCCAGAGATTCCAAAAGGATTTTTTTTTTCCGATCTCCTCAGCCTCGAGCCGGATAGCACCTTCCAGTGAGGAGAAGCCATCCCCCCCTGGTACACTCTTTAACAAATTTTTCAATCCCCCAGCGTTTTTAGTCTCCCTGTGCGTAAAGCAAGCGTTGCAGGCCATCATCCCTAACCCCCACTAGGCTCTCGGAGACTCTTTATTTTACTTTGACTCTCTGACCACTTTTCCTTACAAAGAGCACTTGTTAAGGGCGGATTTTCTTCTCCCTCCCAGCGTCCCGGATACCTTTTAATCCGTCTTTAGCTGTCCAGTCGTGCAAAGGTTGCTTCCAGAGAGCCGATTTGACAAGTTATGGTTAGACTCCTGTTCTCCCTTTTTTGCACATCACCCGATGGTCTCTTCGAGGAGAAGTATACTCTTCTCCTCATCCACACGACGCTTACACAAGTCGTATGGTTTCCTAAGCCGCTCACCCCTAGAGCTCTTAAAGTATCCGGGTTTCGGTGACTCGAGATTACCTTCTTTCCAGGGACTCAAACTATTCCAGCCCGCCGGCCCCCCAACATTTAATCGGCGAGCAACCGCCTTCCCTCCCTCATTTTATGGTTTCGGTCTTTTTTCATGAAAAATGTCTCTTTCCCCGTGGCGTTCCTCCCTTTCTAGGTCTGTTCGCAGCTCGATTGCGATTCGCGCCGATCCTTTCCCTCCGACCCTTGTCATTGGTAGCAGATCCCCCGGGCTTTCCTTTTTTTTTTTTTTTTTTTTTCTTTTTTCCATCTGCAGGCCCCAGCCGAAGCAGGAGCTTGAGACGTCCCGTTCTCACCGGCCTTTCGACCCTGGTAATCCCTCTTTCTGCTTTTACCTCGCCCCCGCCCCGTCCCTGCATTTAAGCCCGCCGGCTCGGGCCGGTGCGGACGTAGTCCCGCCCCGCTCTTTGGATCCGCCTCCCCAAAGAAAAAGATTCTTTTGAATTTGGCTTGACCCTCACCCGGTTTCCCTTTCGCGGAAACTCGAGCCACCGGCGCGCTCCGTGCACATTGACTTCGCGTGATCCGTCCCTCCCCGAGATTGCCACATGCGTGAACCCCCCATTCTCTGGTTGCCGTTCACCGTCGAATTAGCGAAGCGCCCAGTTTCGCCGTGTATTACTTTATAGTGTTCCTCTATGAACTGGCCTTGCGCTGTACAAAAATTTCCACCCTTCCTTAAATTCTCTTAAAAGGTATTTCAATCCATTTTCGGTACGTGTCCCCGCCGCTTGGCGCCATTCCGGACTCGCGATTAGCGACCGAAATATAATTTCCCCCCCCCTAGCCGAGCCCTTCTGTTGGGGTCGATCATCTCCACTCCCCTATTCCTTTTGACATTGAATTTCTGAAGTGTTCGCAGGAGGTGAGACTGTATGATTCCACTCTTTTAACTCCCGACACCCCCAAGATTGCGACGATTTCCTCTTCCTTTCGTCTCTCTGACACCATCCCCATCACTGCACGGAATTTTCTTCAGCATGGCCGAGATGTGATTGCGGGTGTCACCCTCCCAACGTCGGGCCGTTCTAGTCGGAAATTCGAAGAGCAGCTCGCCTTGCTTTTCTACTTCCTTGACGATAGAAGAGTCCACATGTCCCTGCGAGCCTCTTGACCCCCCCTGAGATCGGCGTGCCGAAGCACGTATCCATCTCAACACCAGATTAGAGGTGGCCTAAACCCTGTCCGGTTTCACGGTCCCTCTCCTTCCCCCCCCTCCCCCCCCGTTCCGTGCCCTTCACTCGCATGTGCCCCCACCCCACTCTCTCTCAATTTGTGGCATTGCCATTCCCCCCTACCGATGTCGCTTCACCATTGAGAGACGCCCGCACTGACTTGCTGTCCACCCCCTGAGCCTCCCTTCCAAAGACCTTTCATTTTCCCTTTGCCTTTTCCCCCTGTTCCCTCGGTTTCTAACCTGTCCTGCTTTAAACCCTTAATAACTATTTTCTTGATCCACCGACACACGTCACCCAAACACGATAAGCTTGTCAATTCTTGCCCCCCCTCTCGCTACTAGACCACCCCTCCTCGTTTTCTCCCTCGAATTTTAGAGGCATGCGCTTTATCCTTCTTTACCTTTTTTTCCTTTAGGACTTTTATTAGCCCTCCCGGGCTTTTTATGCCGAGCACACGATCCTACAGTCCGCTTTGTCTTACCCGAAACCACAGAGTGGATCTGTCCTGACCTACCGTTTGTATTGAATGGACCCCCACCCTCTTCACCAAGTTTGAGACCTCTCCCCTCTTAGGCCGGATTTCCCCGTTCTGACACCGTTAAGGACTGCCTGTAATCGAATACCTTCACCCTCTACGGTCCTCATTGATTATCTGCCTCTTACCATGGTGAGTTTACGACCAGTTCGTCCTCCCCTTTTGCTTCTCGCCAGCACGTGTAACTACTCACGATGGCTACCGTGATCTCCTAGGAAGAATTTGGCTGTGATTTTCCCTCGGCCTACACGCCTGCGCCCCATTGTCTTTTTTTCGCATCCCCTGAGATCTCCCTTATCCTCTTCTCCTTGCCGCGTCTTTGACCGGTTCTCCCTTCCCGCGATCGTCGCTCTCAATTATTTCACTTTTTTGTCCTACTAGGAAATGTCCTGCTCTACCCACCGATTTTTAGGCCCGATGCCTTTTTGCGCTTGGCAACCCACTCCGCCCCCCTACACGGCCAGCACTAACACTCCGGCTTTCCATGGCACTTATTGTCCTTTTGTCTCAGACCCCAGCCTCAGTTGTTTCGACGACAAGGCTATTTTTGTTTTTTAACAGCTCCCCATGTTTTGTTGGTTGTTTTTGTCCCGCCCATTTTTGCGAGTGCGCTCTCCGTCTCCTATATGTTAAGGAAATTTGTAAGAGCTCCATGAGTTTAAGCTGTTCTAAGGCCCCCTGCGGCATTCGGTCTCTGCTCCCCCCCCCCCACTTCGCCTGGATTGGTCACACATTTTTTAACCCCTCTGCATCCATCTCGAGATCCCTCGTGTTCATTTGAAGCATGGATGATTCTGAAAGCATGAGACTCTTTTACCTCTCCTTAACCTGTTGCAGAGCTTTTTGTCCCCCCCCCACTTTCCCCGTGGCTTTTTCTGGTTGTTTTCCTTCTATAGCCTCGTCTGGAGGCTCCCTCCTTGCTCTTTGAGGCGGTTGACAGCGCTTCCTGAGCGGCCTGTCGTTCCCCGGTAGCGTTGCGCGTCAAGCCCCTATCCGTTACTTTCTCCCCTCTGCGTGACTGACGTGTGTTTTTTTTCCCCTTCTTTGTCCAAACCTTCCGCTTACGCCGGCCCATGTGCCTGCGTTATCTCCCTGTCCCCCGTCTTGTTTGGCCGCGAATGGGCCCACCTTTTGGTTCGTGTTTCGATTCGTCCTCTTTGGTCTATACTTCCCTGTCGTATCCGCGAGACTCGTTTCCAAACGGGCCGTTTCTCTTCAGCCAGGAGCCTTTCCCGCCTCGAGCGTCATTATCCCTTTCAACGGATACTCATTCTTGAGTAGGCCCTTGCTAGAACTGCTTTGTCACAGCAAAGATTCGTTCCTTATGTGGGCCGATGCCTTTTTGTCCCGGTACAGGCTAGACCCTTGTCTGTAGGCCCTCCCCGGGAACCCGCACACTTTTTCTTGGGCTCCAGTAATTATTTTTCCACCGTGTTCCTATCCCCCCTCTTATCGCCTTGTCCTCTCGCCACCGCCTTCATCTTTTTCGAGTTGTCTTTGCGGCGCCTCGGGTTCGGTCCTTTTGATTTTCCACGCCACTTCCGGCCATGTTAACATCTCCCCTTTCCCCTCATTTTGGGGCATAGTTCCTAGGGCCGTTTCTTGCCAGCGCGATGGCAGCGCGACTCCTCCTTCCCCCCTGACTGGTCCCCAAAGAGGTCTGCAGCTGTGAAGTTGATGCCCTTACCTTGACCGCCTTCTTTTTCCCTTGGTTCATAAGTCCATGCCTATCGGCCACAGATCCTTCTTCCCATCCCCTCATTCGCCGTCGGAAAACGACGAGGTGACCTGATCCCTTTCCCGGTGCAGTGCCAATTTCCTTCCCCTTCGGGTTGTAAAGAATTTGTTGCCTCCCCGCGCTGCCCCTTTGCCGCATATTCACACCTTCCACGTTTCGTCTGGCACATGAGTCAGTTCCCCTCGGGTTCCCCGTAATAGATTTGTTCATCTCTTAGAGTCCTGATTCGCGCTGCTTTCCGTTTGAGATGGAGTTCGTTTCCAGTTGCCCCTCTTTCCGCCGCCTCCTTGTTGGTAGGAGTGTGGTGATACCGGAAGTGTGAACAGGTCGTTTGCAGGGCAAGAGGTCCAGTCGTTCCCGCTGCCGGCGTGCCTTTCCGCTAGTAGAATTTAAGAACTTTGGTTGTTACCCCTTCCTGCCTTGGAGATGACCCACACCTCCTCCCTAACCTCTGGGCCTGCCTCCCCTCAGGACGTGGCTGAGTGCTGATTCCTTTGCGCACGATTATGAATTAAGATTGACTCTGACCTTTGAAAACTTGTTTTCTCTCGGCGTGCCGCGTTATCCTCGCTGACGCGCGTTTACCCGGCTCCCTGAATTCCCGTTCTCTTCCCCTACGCATACCGACCCCCCTGACCCTCGTTATTGTTTTTTTTGGCACAATTGAATCTTCCCTTCACCCACCTTATCTGGTCACCCATTGCCGTGCCACCCCTCTTTTGTGCAAATTGTACCAGGTCTTTGTCGGCCATAAACAACCCCCCTCACCCCTTGAGTCTCCCTCCTAATACCCCGGTTTCATTCGGCGTGATCCTCGCCCTCGCATGCCTCGACATAGGAAGGTAACACTCCATGCTTTGTCCCTTTTGGGCCTTGATGCTGAGGTGTGATTCCTGATGGAGGATTTATTCTAGACTATTTTTTTTCCCCGGTCCGTCTCCCACCCTCACGCTTAGCCGAGAGACACTTTCACCGACGTGCATTCCGGTCTTTCTAACTACTTTCGCCCAACCAGAAATGTCGTAGAGATAGGGTAGATAAGTCTCTATCTTGTGCCGTACGTTAGACGTTTTCAATGTCGTAGTCCCCCCGCGTCCCCAGACATTCTCCTTCTGTTTTCACCCACCTTGTTCACTTACTCGCGTTCTACCATATCCGCCTACATTGCGCTTTGGTCTTTCCTTCGGCGTTCGGAAGGGGAGCCACCTTTCTCCTCCTTTCGGCCTCTCGAGTTTTTTTGTTTCATTACCGCAGATTGCAGCGGATTTCGCCGTTCCCACCCTCTTCAGAACACGGGTAGTGAGGGGGGCTTTTACTGTTCGCCAGGTACCCCCACCCTCCTACTTTCGTGAATCTATGCACGAGCCCCTGCTTCGGACGATGTCTGACCCCCACCCCCCCCCGGTGGCATCCTTTCATACTAATCAGTTTTGTTTTTCGAGATTCCCCCCCCGTCTGTCGGTGTTTTTTTCGAGCCGACTATTGTAGCAAGCATCGAGACTTCCTAAATCTTCTCCACCTATTTTAACCTGGCTTACCCCGGATAAGCTACTTACTCCGTCCGAGCACCTTAACTATTCCATTCAGTAACCCTTGCTTCTACCCCCGGTTGAGGCGTCAGCTTCTTTCGGACGTTTTAATACCTCCCCCCTACTTTTCTCCATTAAGGAGGAATTCTCCCCTCCCATAAACAAAACGCCTCCTGTCCCCCACCCCCAAGTCTCTTGTTAAGGGCGGGTTGTATTCGCGCGAGAACTCTCAACTTTTTCCTCAGCATTGAATGTACCCCTTTTGTTTCTGACTGGTACCCCCTCATCGACGTTTTCGGCCGAGCTCGATGTTTTCAAGTGTCTGGTTCGCCTTCATGTGCCCTGAGCCGCGATCGGTTCGCTTCCCCGGTGTTCACCCGATGGGACCCGCCGTCTTGTTTGAGTTGTTGATTGCCCCCTCTCCTTCGTGCCACCCGTCTTCGCGATAGCTCATCCTCTCCCCCTGACTTCGACAGCTTTTAAGAGGTTGTTTTTTGACTCGTGTCGTCTCTGCGCTAGGGCGTTCAGGGTCGACGTGAACTCCCCGTGCTTTAGTAGAACCGAGTTCCCAGGCCTCCTCAACCTCCTTTATTCCTCTTTTCAGAAACCAGCGTTATGTTCTGGTTTAGGTCTTGTGTCTTCGCCCATGTCGACGTTTTCCTTTACCCCTTTGCCGCTTTGTCGCGAAAGCCCTGATCTACCATTGACCTTCTCTATCGTTTTCCGGCCGAATCCTTCAGAGCGGAAGAGAGTCGTCCCTTTATCTTTTTTTTATCCATCCTTCCAACGGATTCGTTACTACTTTTTTTTCCCTTATGAATTTTACCTCCGACGCCGGCGTTAATGATCGCCCTTTTCTCTTTCATCCCTTGATCCGACCCTGGGAATCCCACCGAGTTATTTATGCCCGGTGTCGCCCCCTGCTTCCCTCGGAGTGATCGAATTTAGCCTCAGGCTCCAGGTCCCTTTCGCCTTTATAGCGCCGGCGGCCCCCCCCCAGTCTCTTTTATTACGGCAACGTCCTTCCCTCCCCTCCTTCGCACTTCGTTTTCTCTTGGAACCCGTCGGCGCCACGATTCCTCGACCCGCTTACCCAATCGGCCTGCGAAGATCCTTGCTTTCCCTCATTTTCCAAACCCAGACCACCCCCCCGTAGGACAGCTTTTGCGTTCACCTTCTGATACATGCGTTCAGGACGCGTATTGAGCGCGTGCCCCGCACTGACTCCTTGGCTTCGGCAACCCTTTCTCCCGTTTCGATATCAGAGAAGCCCCCGTTCGTTTCGTAGTAAGGCGGATTATGTCTGAATTCTCTCTGTTTATCCGATTAGCAGCTCTGTCGGTCACACCCCTGGGTAATTCCTTTATTTTCCCGCTACAACGCACCTTTCCCGGCAGGTAGTGCCTGTTCCTGATGCTTTAGTCATTGTCGCCAACGAGACATGCCTTCGCGTGTCAGCTTATACTGCCAACGTATGGATGGCGCCCCACTTTTTATTCTGAGTTAATATTCTTTCCATGATGGAGTCTGGCAGAAAGAACCACTTCTTTCTCTTAGTAACACTTAAGGTCTACGGAGTTTACCGGCCTTGCAAGGCTTTTTAGTTTTCCCTTTATTTTTTTTTTTTTTTTTCACCCCTCCGACACGGCCCCTTGTCTCTGCGCGATGTTATAGCACCTTTTCCGAAACGAATGAAAAGCCCCCTCATCCTGTTTGATGCACGGCCCTCCCTGGACTGGGAAGACCTATTCTGTCCTTGGTTATTCCATTTTTTTTTTTCCGGCTGGTTAAGGCTGATAGTAGATGACCCTTCAAGACGAGTCCTCGCTTCCTGCTTGGACCCCCTTTCTCCCCCTATGAGCACCATGCCCCATGTCTATCTGCCCAGGAGGCCCTGACTCTGGTAGTTTTAGGAATGCATACTTTTCGGCACCGTGACCAAATAGACCGCCGTCATTTCTTGGATTCCGTTTTTCCCCTCAGTACTTGAAGCGCGTCGTCCGCCCGAACCGCGAGCCCCTTCCCCCGTCCCCCCGAATTGCTGTACTAGAGCCTCCCCCTGTCTGCTGCATCCCTCTCCGGTCTTCGTTCTGAACCTCCCAACCGAAAAGCACGCTGCCACTTCTTCTTTCCTCCGTGATGTTTGCTGCTTCGACCATGGGAAAGCGAGCGTTTCTTTCTTCGCTGCAGCCCCAAGGCCTCCGTCTTCGCCACCATCCGCTCGACTTGTCGTTGGTGGCTACCTCCCCCGACCCCGTGTGAATCCTGCCCACATATTATATAGTCTTGCCCCGTCCTATTGTTCGATCCCGTCCGTTATTTCCCTCCTAGACATTCTTTTTCTTACCGAAAGCCGTGAATCGGCTAGATGATCTTGACTCCCAACTTTGTTGGAGTAGCCTTCCATGTGGTCGTACTTCCGGTATTGCTTGACGGCTCCTAATAATGTTATCCCCCCCGTGTTGTTTCGATAGCAGACTGACATCTACATGTGCGCATCACGTGAGAAATGAGCATTCCTACCTTTCCTTCGTGCCCCCTTTTCCGATGCAAGATCACGACCAGTATGTTACCCCCTGTCCCTGCGCTTACCAGGTCCTGAAGTCGCCAAGCCTTCTAATTTTCCTTCCTCTCTATCAGGTCCGAAGATAAATTTCCTTCAGAGGAATTTTCAGCCTTTTCTTGGCGGTTCTCTGCCAAAGGATGCTCGTCCCTGATGGTCCGGACTGACGATTTTTTTTTCATTTTAATGCCTTTTCTTCTTGCCCCCAATACACATGAGCAATCCATCGCCGCTAGTTCGTTTTTTCCCGCAGAGTGTATATAGAAAGTCTATCAGCGTCGAGCGGACTTTTTTTTATTTTTACCCGTGTTTCTTTGGGACTGCGTGTTTCCCACCCCTTATAGCCGAGAGTCGGATGAGCTTCTTGGGGAGCCCCCTTTTCAACCAGTATCTCTAGTGCCCCGCCTTTCTTCCACTATGTAACTCAAAGGTCACATGTAGTATTCCTGCCCAGCTAATTTTGTAACCGCGTTTTTTGGTGTACGGTGACGAAAAGTTCCTCTTCTTCCGCACCCAGATCCCGACAGAAATTCCATTTTTCGCCGGCCCACTTCGTTCTTCATTTTGGCTCGCTGTGGTGTTCATCTAACGTCTCCCGATCAGTTCGCCCTTCTATCATGAGTTCCTTCCAAGTCCTATTCCCTCTTCCCCTAATATCTCTTTTTGACTTACCCCCCCGCCACAGACTCGCCTCCATCTTTTCAGACTTCATGTCATCATGAGATGTTAGTTTTCCTCTTAAGATGTATTTGCAGGTATGCTCGTTTTCCCTTTCTTCGTCAGTTTGTCTTCTATGCCAGTTCCGTGACTCCATAAACTTCCTTTCCTCCCCTACGTCATTCCTGGTAGAGTTCTTCGGCTTGCATTCCTGTTTCTTTCCCCCAGCATCCTTTTTTTGTCCCTTTATCCGAAGAGAATGGTCAACCGCATGTGGAGGACCCTCCCTTCTTTGGGCTAGTTCCCAGAGAGCTGGCGTCCCTCCGACGACGACTGTTTTACCTCTTGAACGCTATCCCCGTGCACAGGTGCCCTGACGTAACTTAGTTTTCCTTCCTGGGTGGTGCCCTTAAGTAAACGGGTCCCCTCTATCGGTAACCATAGACTCCCTCTCCACATGTTTTTCCACTCTCCCCGTCCCTTTTTCCCATACGTCTTGGACTTCGCCAAAGAAGACCCTTTTTAAGACCAATTGCATTTGTTGCAAAGTAGTTACCCGGCGCTTCAAGATCTAGGCCCTATCGGCCGAAGCTCCCCCTCTCCGTCCTTTGTATTCGGCAGCGCGTCGCGCCTCTCGTTCCTGCAAGTCGCTCCGGTTCGAGGTGGAGTCTCTGAGCACTTCTTTTTATGTTCGGGGACGGCCTTTCCCCGAACCTTTGGCTGATAGGAGCCCAGCGAAGCTCCTGCTTGCTTTCGATAGCCGCGGCTGCTTTCAGTGAACAACTATGCCCTCGTTGATTCCCCTTTTTTTCCTCAAGTACCGGTAGCTGCTACTGCCCTTGCACCTCCGGCGCTGCTGGTCATTCGACGTTACAAGGATCACAAGATTTTCCGCCCCTCTTCTGGAGTTTCTACTGAAGTACGCGCCGTTGATCCTTGGCCAGCGGTAATCTCTTCTTGTAGCACCATTCTATCTCTCCTTCACTGTTGGCCAGCAAATTTTCCTGAGGAGATATGTGTGCCCCACCCTGCAAAAAGGAGTGCCCTCCCCGCTCTCCTGGTGTAGGAGAAAGAACCTAACTCCCCTACATTACTATTCATGAGGTGCCTCGCCCTCCTCCCCCCCTTTCTCGAGGAGGGACTAGTTGTTTCAAATTAACATCCCCCCTGAATCACTCGACTAATAGGCGTCACCAACCCGCAACCCTCCGTGAAGCCCCTATTTCTGATTCCTGACTTTAGGAAGACTTTTTCCTCCCTTTCTTCTTTTTACAAAATCAAGATGCATCATTAGACTCTTCCATCACTAGAAATGTTGCTTTTTTTCCTTGTAGTCATTCCGTTATTCCCCCCCGCTTAGGCAAGACGCGTGCTCTTCTAGCTTTCCTAAACTTAAGCAGTAGGGAAAACCCTCGTCTTAACCTCCAATTATCCTGCTGTAACATTTTAGCTTAGATTCGTCCTCCCTCCCCATCCCCTTGAGCTGTGGTATGGTTATGTGAAAGTCAGGCGTTTGAGTTCCAGTCAAAATCCGAAATGTCCTTTCCCATATTTAGTTGATGGGATGATTCCCCCTCATCGACTTAGGTTCTCCCCCGCCAAAGCGAAAATCAAGTACTGTGTCTTCTTTTGTTTTCTTGAACAACTCGGGTTTTTTCTTCTTCCACGTCAACTCCTGGTGATCCCTGTCTCTATGTGGCCTGATCTCTGACCCGTAACCAAAAATAAGGTGGTATCTACTCTCTTTAATCATCTCGTTTGTTTTGTTTTTTGCATTTTCAACATCTCTTTTTTTTGGTCTCGCATTGAAGCAGAATAGAGACCGGCATGCCTAACGTTTTTATCAAGCCCCTCCTCCTTTACAGAGGAAACCAGCCCCTCACCCCCCTCACTTTTCTTGCTTAGGCCCGTGACGAGAAATCCTCCCCCCCCCTCTTAGATTTTTTCTTCCACTAACTCCCGGCCGCAATAAGGAGTCTTATTGTCTGCCCCCTAGCACACCCAACCTACGCCGGGGAACCTTCCAAACCCCCCCTTTCCTTTTGATTGTCGCTTTTTCCCCCCCCCCCCCCCGAACATTTGCGATTTTGATATGGTGGACGCCCTTGGTCTCCGCTGCGTCAAATTGCTGAATATATAACGCTTCCTCGAAGTCTTGTTTCCCCTTTTCGAATGGATTCTGGCTTGTTTTCTTTTCAAAGTTTTCCGTTTTTCCCTTCCTTGGCGGGGGTTTGCGGCAACCCCCAGCCTTGAAAGTTAGCCTCCCCCCTCCATACCCTCCCTCCTATTCCGACTGCGATGGTTGCGGTTCTCACGTCCTATGTAGCTCTGAGCGTACTAGGCTTCCCCGGTAGAAGCTGTTTATTTCCTTTAGTCTGCTTTTCAGCCGTCAAAACATTGTTATCCCTTCCGAAGTCCCACCTTCTATCTTTGTATTTTTTAAGTTGAAAGTGCAAACCATGCGGTAGTCCACGACTTTGCGCCGGTCCAATTGTCCGGGGTGGGTTCCCCCATTGTATCTACCCCCCTCCTCTCATTGGATTTGTACCTCTCAGAATTCACTAAGTTTTTTTTCATACCAGATGTTTAATCCCCCACATCTCTAAAGGGCTTTTTTTTTTTTTCCAATTAACTTCTTCCCTCTTGAAGGCCCATAAGACCCTATTCCTTTGATTTGAGCTGGATTCCTCAGCCCCCTTAGGATACAACTGGTATAAGAGTTATTTTTTATGTTCCCAGAGCAGGGAAAAGTCGGCCTTCCGAATTTTTTTCTTCTTCGACCCGGTTGCCCTTGACTCCGTCCGCCACCTTCTATTAGGCTGACGAAGAACCTCATCACCTCTACCCTCTCCTGTCTTAAGGACTCGCCTCACTTAAATACCAGATCTCGCCTTTTCTCCTAATCCTTTTGCAAACATGACGAAGATTTCTCTGCGTTTTCCTGATCGGGCCCTTGGCCAACGTCGTTGGCCCCGAGAGTTAAGTCCTTGAGCAAAAGACTTGCCCCCCCTCCATTTACCTTGGGCAAGCTGGGTCTGCTATAGAGAAGTGTCCCCTCGTCTCCTGACGGAGGATTCTTCAGTCTTGAATTTTCTCTTATTCTCCAGCCCTGTCTTGACTCTTGAATGCCCCCTTGAACTTTGAGTCCCCCTTACGGTAAAACTAAAGAATTGCTTTTTATCCTTATGCTCTTAGTTGTCTCCTTTTTTAAGCTCGAATACTCCTTTCCCCCTGTCAGCCCCCTCTTAATGGCAAAACCTGATTCTTGTTCCTTGCCCTAGGATTGTGGCTACAGAAGAAGACCCCAGTTCCCTCCCTCCCACTGCCTTCCTTCGGGTAAGGAATTGTCGAAGCCGTTGGATTCCCCCTTGACGTTCACAAGAGCAACGCCTAATTTGCGCTTTCTGTCCTTGCCCTCATAGTAGAGACTTCCCATTCTCACCTCCCGGCTCTTGAACGAATGGAGGATGCCCTCTGTGAGTCTTTTTTCAATCCCTTCTGGGGGAACTGCTTGAACGCTCTTCTTAGGACTGACCTTTACTCTCTTTCTTAATGCGAACGCTACGAGCAGAAGATTCTTTTCAAATTCCCCCCCCCCCCTCCCACTAGCGGCCCCCATTGGAAATGCTCTGCGCGTGGTTCTTCTGGAAGCAGTCTTCACCCAGTTTTTTTTTTTTTCAATAGCGATTTTTCTGAGCGGTTAAAGTACCAGGTGAGAGAGATCGTATGAAAGCACTCTATTCGATTCCCCTTGATTTACGTCCCCCCCCAGAGCAGAGAGCAATACATCTCTTCGGAGAGTCGCATTTAAAAAAGAAGAAGTTGAAATAGAGACCCCAACTTCTTCTTTCGATGATGCCTTTCCTCCCCCCCATCGTAACGAGTTTTTGCGTTTACTCCTTTTATTGTGAGATGTCTCCCCCACTTCTGTCGCCCACCATCCGCTCGGACTGGAGGAATCGTTTTTCCTAGCCCTGGCCTCATTCTTACACTATTTCCTCTTATTAGTGAAGTTCATTTTTAAACCGCTTTTCCCATTATTTTAACCCCCTTTTTCTGCTGTTTGCCTGAAAGAGCTCATTCGGCTAGTAATTGTTCCCCCCACTGGTTCGCCTACTTCTTGGAATGGCCTTTCTTTCCCAAGCTTCTTCGCGAGCAGATCTTTTGATTCCTTATTTTTTCATCCTCCCATTTTTGTTTCGTTCGATAGACCTCCTCCTAGGCGGCATCATCGTTTCTTCCACCAGCGCTCCTCCTTTCCCTCCTTAAGAGGATCAACAAATTACAGGTCCAGTCCCCTTCTTAAAGAGTCCCCGGAGTCTTTCTGGCCGAGACGCCTTTTGGTAGAACTCCCCCGCCCGGAGTTTTTTCACCCGCAGAACTGATATCATCTCAATGGCCCCCTTTTAATTTGACTTTGGTGAGATCATTCCCGTTTTTCGTCTCAGCGCCACTGTCTTTGTGCTATCCTTCCACCCCAACCTTTGGGATGCAGCATCCCAACAGCCGCATCAACGGCCGTTCTGCCTTGGTCACGAACGCCTCTCCTTCCCCCCCCGGGCTCCTTTTCCTTCTTTAGAACGACTTTAGGTTGTGATGCACAGAAGCCAGTATGGTGAGATAGCTTCGCGGAGGTACAGCCCCCCCCCCCCCCCCCCCCCCGTGCCGAATTCTTTTCCGTTAGCCGAAGAGATGGAGCTTCCACTTGACAGATTTAACAAGGAAAAATTTCGAGGTTGTTTCCCCCGTGCCGAAAATGAGTCCGATCCCCTCCCTTCCACGGCCCTTTCATTTGTTCCTCACTGAGGAATCATGAGTCAAGTTGTGTTACTAGTTCTCCCGTCCTTGCGATCATCCTCTTCATTCTTTATCTTGATACAGTTTCCGCTAAACCCCCTTCCTTTTCCACAAACATTTATGCATGGACCCCCCCGAATAACAACTCCCGGGTCAAGCTGAAGGGAAAAATGATCTTGTTTTGCTTCAGTCTTCTGCTCTTATCCCGGGTCTTCCCTCTTATCTTCACATAGATGAGGAATTGCCGGTATGATTCCTTTCCCTTTTCCTAACGCCCCTCCACCCCCCCTTCCCAGCCGAGACGTTCGTCCGCACTTATCACGGCTTTTTCTGGGCCGGCTGATCGACCCCCCTTAATTAAGGAATTATTTCCCCTCCTCAAGGTCCCAAGAATTTTTTCCCCTCTTTTCCCCTTAGTTTCCGCTGAACAGCGCTTCCGGCGTCGCTTAAACTCGCGATATTGCGCGGTCCTAACTAAAGCCTGGGCAGTTTTTTGAATTTCTTTTCTTTTTTATTGAACCCTTTTTCGCGTCCTGGAAAAGGATATCACGTTTTTTTCTCTCCCTGTCATCACATACCCTCCCCCCGACCCTCAACGTGGAGATAAGATATCGCAGCCGCTTCCTAGTGAACCCCTCCTTCCCCATTCGGGTTCCCCCTCCCTTTTTTTCTATCGCGCGCGGACTAACAACTCTCTGCCTTTTTTCATAGGCACCGTCTCGTGGAGAAGTTCCCTCTTCCGTAGTGTGAAGGTTGTCATTTTTTATCCTCGATCCGTGTAACTTGTTCGTGCGGGTAGTTCTTTATGATACTGGAGGACTTTCAAGTCGCTGCCGGCGGGCTTGCGCAGAGGTGCTGCCTTTTTTCCCCCAAGGCAAGCATTTGATCCAAGGGTCCACTAGTCCCTGTTTTGCGAGTGTGCACATTTCTCAAGCCTCCCTTCTGTGGCTGAGGGCCTTTTAAAGCTCCATCCTCCCCCTAAAATCCCTCTCGGCGACCATAATTTCATGTCCCGGCGCCGGCCTCCGTCATCCACCTTGCGAGATCGAAAATCGATACTAGACTTACCGGCTACGAACCTTTCTTTTCAGTGCCGACCCCTTCCCCTTGTCTTCAATTGGTTAGGAAAATGACCTTCCACTTTTTTCCGTTTCCAATACAGACGACTGTCCAGACCCCCGCATAATTTAAGTCGGCTCGGAGGTCTGACCCCCTCTTCCCCCTAGCGCAAGTCCTGACTAGAATAGGTACAGGATCCCCCCAACTCCCGGGAGAGATGAGTTTATGATGCCCTCTCCTTCCCTTGGGAAGCGGTATTTTGACTTACCCCCCTCTACCCCTCGAAAGTTCCCTTTTCTCGACTCTGCAAATAGTTCCTCATTGAACCTGTCAAGCTACCCATGGTGCCTGGATCGTCTACCTCTCCCCCCCTTTGTCCTCCATTTCCTTCTTTTGACCCCCTCCTAGCATGTCGCACTTTCCCTTCAGATCCGGCCTTTCTCAACCGCCCTAAACATTGCGCTTTGTATGTGGCATGCATCTTTTTTCTATTGGCCCCTGGTCCCCCCATAAGATCTCTCCTTTGCTGACTGCTTATTTTGCGATGACCGGAGCCGGAGGCTTTTATGCTCACAGACCCTCTTCCTCTCCTTCGGGGGATATGGTCCCCTTGATGCTTCTTCCTGTTGACCCCGGTATCGGAATACGGCGAGCTGAACCAACGTTTTTTTTTCCCCACCCTTTTCTTCCCTCTCCTCCTTGTGGTTTGAGATCAGACACGTATTTTGGTACGAGAGCAGCACTCCGAGAGTACAAAGGCTTTCTGAATGCAGCTCCGGTGGTTCCAGAGCCAAACAAGAAAAACCATTTAAGTTATGTTAAGGGGGCCCCTGTCACGCGCCCCAGCTGATGCATAATAACTCCCCTGTGAGAGTCCCTCGCCCCCCTTACATTTTTTTTCTTTTTAGAACCACTACATCACTTAGCCCCCCAAAGCTGTGTGCCGAAAACACCAAATGGCATGGTATTGCTTCCTTTCTTCCCTCTTGAAGCTCCCCGTTCAGCCACCGGATAATGCTGGCGTCTTCTGTGCCCGCCGCCGCAAGGTTGAAGCGCTCGATCTTGCGAAGTTCCCTGGTGTGCGCTGTTTACGTTTGGTGAATCCTTGATGGAAATATTACGGGTCTATCTGGAGCCAACTGACGCGTCCCACAGCTCGACATTTCAGCCTTTCCCCCTCATCTCTCCCCGTTTGCGGTTGGGACTCGACCTGTAGTCGACGCTTCCTTTCGTTACACTGAAGATTCTTCACCGCGGATCGGCCAATTTATGATTTCGTGACTCCCTCTCCA
>Ga0179593_1664503_pt1 | contig 18236 bp, 23 predicted proteins | sample CZODoug2_1_08_16_FD_185931 | JGI IMG/M metagenome (GOLD analysis project Ga0179593, IMG submission 185931) | Vadose zone soil fungal communities from Angelo Coast Range Reserve, California, USA - CZODoug2_1_08_16fungal (PacBio error correction) | ecosystem: Environmental > Terrestrial > Soil >... | reverse complement strand
CCGAATTTTTCCGGCGGTTTTTTTTGAATTTTTTTTTCTTGCAGGGATTTCGGTTTCCAGACCCCGGATTTTTTCGCGGGAGGGGAGACCCCCAAGTGTCCGCCCCCTTCCCTTAGGGTTAGTTCAACTCCCCCTCCCACAAACAAAACCGCTCCTCTTGCGTCGGAGGCGTTCTTTTTCTTTCCCTGCCGTTTCCCCACTTTTTTTTTTTTTCCAGTTACGAAGGTGTCTTTTCTAGGAGGTCCCATTCTTTTACCCCGGGCTCCACCCTAACCTTATGGTATCGGGGCATTTCCCTTTTTTTCACCGGCGAAGTCTTCTACGTTTCACCCTGAAGGCTCCTTTTTTTTTTTCTTCCCCCTATTTCCGGACTTATTCTCCTTTCAGGGGGATTTTTCTTTTTTGCGCCCATCGTGCTACCGAGTTCGGATTCTGCACTTGGTGTTTTCACACCCCTTTTCCCCCTTCCTTTCCTGACGGTCCTCAGCCATATCGTGTGGGGTTACGGTTCCTTTCCTTTTTCAAACAGTGACAAACCGGACTTTTCCGGTGTCACGGTTCTTTCCACACTTTTTCCTTTTCCCCTCGGCGCTAGGGGAATCCTTCAAACTGTTCCTACCCCTCCCGGTGTGGTCATGTAATTCGTCTTTTATGGGATGGAGATGGCTGTTACGGGGAAGATTTTCACGGTTTTCTAAAGCTTCTCCCCACGGAAAACGCCCCCCCCCCTACCCAATTTTCGGTTGCGGTCCTGGAAAGGAGTCCTCGTCCCCAGAACCCACAACCCCCTCCCTGCTTCCGGATTTCCCCCTTCCCTTTTCCTAATAAGCCGTTTTTGGTGTTGGTTAATGTTCAGCACGGCGGTTGTCTTTGTTGGTTTCTCAGGAGTTTTTTTCCTTTCACCGCCGGCACCTCGGAGGCCGTGGTTTGCCCTTCTCTTTTCCTTTCTTTTCGGCGGTTTCCTTCGTTCCCCGTCCCCCGGTGGTTGCCCTTTTTCCCAAAAAACAACCCCACAGCTCAAAAAGTCCCTCTTTCTCCGGACACATCCCGCAACTTCCCCCTTCTTTTTGTACACGGTGTTCCCCCCACTCCCTTTTTTTTTTTTTTTTTTTTTTTTTCAAATAGAGGGCCATACTTGGGGGCGTGCCCTTTGTTCCTTCCTCGGGCCCGTCCCCCCCCCTCTTTTTTTTCCCCTTTGAAGAGGCTGCCCTGTCCCCGAAGGAGTATTTTTAAAATAGGTTTCCTTCACGGGGGGAACCCCCCCGTCCGGCGACCTTTTTTTTTTTGAAAATACCATTGGCCCCCCCCCCAAAAAATTTTTTCTGCGATTTTTCCCTAGTTTCCCACCTCCCCGCAGGACACATTCTTTGTCAGGTGTTCACTGCACCCTGTCGTTGAATTAGTCTCCCGTTTTCATGAGGGTTTTCCTTGATAGGTTACTGTTCTTCCCGACCTCCTCCCCGTGCCCGGTCAAACATCAATTGGCGATTAACAATTGCAACTTGGAATTTCCTGTCCTTTTTTTTTTTTTTTACCCCCCAAGATTTTTCCTCTAGTCCTCTCTTTTCTTGTGAGGATTTTGGGCAGGTTACTTTCCATTCCGCACTTTTCCCCTTTTTAGGAGGTTTTTCAATCTTGGTTTTCCACGTCGCTTTTTACGACCTCAGTCTGGGCAGGTTTTTTTTGAACGCCACCCTTGGTTCTTTTACCGATCTTTTGGGACCGGGAGTGTTGTTTCCACCCTGCCTCCGATCTTTGCAATTCCCCACCCTTTCCCCTTTTCCCCCCTATACAGGTACCGATCCCCCCCGGGTGCTTAGGTTATTTCTCAAGGGCCCCTTTTCTTTTATTACGGCTGGTCGTTCTTCCGTTTCTCATCAGGGCTGGGGGGGCCTTTCGTTTCAAAGGGTAAAGTTTACGGCCTCGTTGCAGTTTCCTCCTCAGGATGCCCCCCTCCCCCGGGAAGGTAACGTCCCCCCCATTTATGTCACTTCTTCGGCCCGGGTACGCCTTTTGTCTTTTTTGGCGGACACGCATCGTAACGCTCTTCCATTGCTATCCCCTTTCGAGTCCCCCCCCTGAATTCAAACGTTAACCCTCCCTTTTTTCTCGGGCTGTCCAAAACAACTACCCTTTCTTGGGACACACCCCCCATCGTGCCCCCCCCTTCTTTTTTAAAGAACACACGAGTCCTTCGTGACAAACATTGGATTTTTTTAAAGGTGTCCCGTTCCTCGTGTCGGGTTAAATCGGAGCTCGGTCCCTTTCCCAAAAAAAATGCTCCCTCTTGGGGACCTTTTTCAATTAATTGACTCTCGTTCCGAGGATGATGTACTTGATTGTCACGTGCCCCATCGAACAAGAGATTTCCCTCCCACAGGTTTCTTTTGGACCCCCCCCCCAGCTTTCCCCAGAGGACTTTTTTTGGTGCATTCTTTCTGCTCTTTCCCTTTAGTTGCGTGAATCCCTTGTTCAATCCATTTCTTCCCCCGGACGAACGAGTGGTAGACCATTTATACCCCCATTCAAAAGGAAACGGCTTCCCATTTTTCTTTTTTTATGGAGGGCCTTTTTTTGAATTTTTGGTATTTTCCCCTTCAAATTTTGAAAGAAAGTTCTCAGTCCTTTTTCCCCTTCTTTTTTCTTAAGCGAAGACGGCCCCTCTAAAACTTAGGGATCTATTTTTACGGGGGAGGGTCCCTAAAGGGGAAAGGTTTGTATCTTTCCCTCCAAGAAGGGATGGGATAGTCCCCTTCTCTGTAGCTTTTTTTGGTCTTGCTTTTCTTTCCCCCCCCCCCCCCCCCCCCCCCCCCCCCCACCCCCCCCCCCCGGGGGTCCTTTTTCGGGAGGGTCTCCCCCCCTATCATTTTAATCTCTTTTTTGTCGCGTCAGTAGTCGAAGTGCTTTCCCCGATACCTTTCCTTGTCCACTTTCTAATAGACGGACGACCCGTTCCCCCCCCCCTCCCGGGTCGGGCCTCCTTTTTCCCTCCGGAAAGATAAGGGTTCCCTTTGAAGGCAGTGACCGCGCCTTTTTTCCCGTCTCCCCCCCCCGGCTTTTTTTTTTGAAAACGACGTCCCCTCCCCCGGTCGGGACCCCCCCCCTTCCCCCCTCTTCCCCCAATTGCCCAACACCCCCCCCCCCTCTCACATTGGTTGTTTTAGTGTTCTTTTCTGTAGAGGTGGTGCCTTCCCTTCGGACCTTTGGCCTTGCGTTTTCCCTCACCTCTGCACGCGGCCCCACGCCCGGCCGCCCGTCCTTTTCACCCACATGTGGTCTTCTGGGCTCCTTTCTTTTTCCCCTTTTCCTCCTACTCCGTTTTTTCCAACGGCCCTTAGCCCGACCTTTTTTTCCCAGGTGAGCGTCCAGGCTTCTTTTTGGCCACACATCGCGTGCCTTTTCTGCCTGACGTCGTGGGGGAGCCCCCCTTCGTCCACCTCTTTTCCTTTTTACCAGAACACTTCGTGTTTTTCTTTTCGTACGCCGTCCAGTTTTTTTTTGATGGGAAAGATCGGGTTTATGGTTCGCCCGGTGTTTTTTTGTGGAGACTTTGTCCGACCCTTTTTTTTCTTTTTTTTTTTTTTTTCCCAGTTCGGGACGGGGGTCCCTACGCATCCCCCTTGAGACTCAGTCAGGCTGAAGACTGAGAGGCCCGAACTCTCCCCGGCCTTTGGCGCACCCGTCGTTCCTTTTCCCTCAGTCGGGGCGGTCGCTTTCCCTTCTAAGGATTTTTCGTCCGGAAGGCGGGAATTTTTCTTTTGTGTGGAGAGTCCCTTCCCGGCCGGACTCTATTGGCCCCAGTTTTTTTTTCAACACTTATTTTTTTGTTTTACCTGACCTCCCGAGACCGCACGGGCCCGGTCCTTCTAAGCAGCAGGCCCAATCTGTTAGTGCTCAATCCTGTCACACTCTAATATACGATACCCTCTTTTTCTTTCCAGTCTTTTGCTAGGCTTGCGAGTTGTGGCGACTCAGGAGGGTACTTTTTCTTTTTCCGACACCACTTTGGTGGCTTTTTTTCCCCTCCCTCCAGGCGTCGCCCCCGGGCGGCTGGGGCGTGGGGATAGTTTTTTTTTTTTTCCCCGCGTAGGCGCAGGCCTTTTACCAGGTTTTCTTTTACAGCACCTTCTTACGAGCCGGGGGGACTTTTTTCTGGGTTCTACACTCCTTTTTCTTTCTCTTTTTTTGGGACCACATCGTGGGGTGCTTTTTTGCAACCCCCGGTCTTCTTTATTGGTTCTCGTTGGGGAGTGCATTCCTGTGACCGCAACCTCTGGGGGACTCCCCTTTAACCCCCTTGGTCATTTTTTGTTGTTATGTGCTGGCTGGCATTCCTGAAGAGTTTTCTTTTTCCACCTTTTTTGACCTCCAATTTTCCCGTCGATACTGGGGGTTGATAGGGTGTCTTTGATTTTTCTTTTGTGTTCCTACGGGTTTCCTTTTTTCGTTTCAAGGCTTTTTTTCTTTTTCTCCGGGGTGAGATTTTTTTCCTTGCCATTGACGGGTCCTTTTGGGCTTTTTTTTTTTTTCCTTGACAGAGGAGGCCGGTTTCTTTCCAGTGGTTGTTTTTTTTTGGGTTCTCACAACTTCTTTTCGGGCGGGGAAGCCCCCCCCCCCAGGGGTTTTCTTTTCCTCGACTCCCCCTGTCGTAAAGACGTTTATCCTTCACATGCGAGTTCGTCGGAACGTAGTCGTTCGTTCCCCCCAGCCGTAGGACAGGTGGACCCTCCCCTTGTTATGGGCTCCCACGTCCGGAACCACTCAAGAGGTTTTAAGTATTTCGTGGCATTTTTTTTTCGGTCCCCTCTTGGGGTGGGTCCGTCTGGCGGAAATCCTCTATCACCAGCCCTTGGTGCGGGTCTTTCCCTCACCCCCCACCCCAGCCCTTTCACCCCTTTTCCCTTTTTCCGTAAAACTTCTTCTCCACCCCTTTTGGGAACAAGCCGGGGCCTAAAACCTCCCGCTAGGTCGTCTAACTTTTTTCCGGGACCCTCCCCCTTTTGCAAGTTTTCAGTTTTTTGAGAATCTGGAGTTTTCCTGTGCCGACCAAGTTTTCCTAATTCTTTTGCTTGATCGCCAATTTCGTTTTCCCCCTTTTAGGATGCGGGTGGAACTTTTCCGGAACCGAAAGCCCGGTTCCGGTTTTCTATTTTTATCCCTTTTTCTTTCAAAACCGTCTCCCGGATTTGTTCCTCTCAGCACATTCTTTGTAACTGAGGTGGGAAAGCGTTCTTCACCTGTTTTTATTTTCTTTTCCCCCCCCCTTTTTACAAAGGAGCCTTTTTTGGGACGGTCCCTCCGAAACAATCTTTCCCTAAGAAGGTTTCTTTGTTTTTCTCTTCCCCCCTTTTTAGGGAAGGGTTTCCCCAGTAATCCAATGCACATTACGACATTAGGAAGATATGTGATTGGGCGGCGTTTTTACCCACCTTCCTTCCTTTTTTTTCCGGGGTGGTGTTATTTTTTCCGTTACCACCCCTTCCTGGGAAGGGGGAGTCCGTTTTTTTGGGAAAACGTGTGGCACTTTCAGAGGTTGGTTTTTTGGGGGGGGGGGTAAGTTTGTCCCTTCTTTTTACAAGAACTTTACCAACAGACCCTGCATTTCCACCCCTTGACCCAGTCGTTTTTGACATTTCACATATTTTTTCCAGGGGAAGTTCTTTTTGTGGGGGGCCCCCCTTGAAAAGACCCTTGTCCAGGATCTTTTAATAATCAATTTTTTGTTGTTGTGAGAGATACCTCTCCTTGCAAATTCTCGCTTGTTTGGATTCTCCGGAGGGGCCAGTGTCCCCCTGCAGGAGAGGATTTTTTCCGCCCGGGAGTTGGTGCTCTCCCCAGAGAAAGTAACGCAGTTTTTTTTCGTTCTCCCAGGTCCCCTTCCAGAAAATTCTACCGGGAAATCTCCCCTTTTTGATGGGGCGTCCCGTTTGGTGGCTCCACGTGATTCACCTCGCTTTTATGGTACGGACTGGGTGGGGGTGGGTTGGTTGACGGCTTCCTGTTGTTTCCCTCCCCCTTGCTTTTCCTGGGGCACCTTTTTCCGGGTTGCCCCTTGGACCCCCGCCCGCGTCCTAGGTTTTGAGAGTAGCAGACCCTTTTCTGGGAAAATTGGGAGGACTTTTTTTACCTAACTTTGAAATCTGTTTTTTTTTTTTTTTTTGGGTGGGTTTTTCGGGTTGAGCTTTTTTTTTTTCCTTTGGGGGTTTTTTGTGGTTTTAAAAAAACATTTGTCTTCTTTTTTTTTCCTTTTTGGGTTTTTTTTGGGGGGTTTTTGCTTTCCAGGCGCCCCACACACCCCACCCCCCCCCCCCCCCCCCCACCCCCCCCCCCCCCCAAAACAACCCCCCCCCCCCCCAACGGGGCCCTTTTGGCACCGGACCCCTTTTCGTGATAGTGACCAGTTCCATGAGGCGTGAAAAGTCTTTTCCGACTTCCCTTCCCCCCCGAATCTTTTAGCTTTTCCTTTTCAACACTATCAGCTGGAATTATTGTTTTTGCATCCGTTTACAATTTTTTCCTTTTTGTGTTGTGGTTATTTTTTTTTTTTTTTTCCCCCCCACTTCGTCCGTCACGGTTTTAGGGAGGGTCAGGGATTTGTTTACTTAGACTTCGTGTCCCGGCCCTTTTGCTAGGTTTTACACCCCTTGTTCGTTTTGGTCCCAACATCCCTGTATGGCCGGCCGTTCTGGGTTTTTTTTTTCAAAACAGCTGTTTGTTTCTTCCATGGGCGTGTTGTTTTCTAACCAACAGGTCCCCTCTTCCCCTTTGGCCCCCGCCGCCCCGTCCCCCCCATGTCCCTCCGGTCCCTTTTTTCACCTTATTTTTTTTTTTAGAACAGCCCCCCCCCCCTTTTTGCAGTGGTGGCAATAAAGTTTTCCTTCTGTTGAGTGGGTAAGTCCTCTCCCCAGTCTTTTTTTTTCTTTTCATGTGGGAAGATTTCTTTTAAGTGACGACTTTTTCAAACCGGATGGGGTTTCCTGAGGAACCCCTGGACGCGTCCCCTCAGCCCCTTAAATCTTTTTTTGCCTTTCCTTTTTTTTTTTTGGAAATGCATCTCCCCCCTTTCTTCTATCCATATACCCCCTTTCTTCTGGCCCCCCCCAGCCCCGGTAACGGACGTTGTATCCCAAGAAAGGGTCCAAAACCCCTACCCTGACGGGAAATCCACCCCCCCCCCCCCCAACCCCCCGCAACAAAGTCATTCCGCGTCTTCCCCCATTTGGGTAGTTTCAACCCCTTTCAGGTTTCCCTTCCTATGGGATAGGGCCCATAAACCTCTTCCCTTTTGGGAAACCACTTCTTATAAGTGACCTTTCCCCTTCGGGCTTCGGTACCTGTTTCCCTTAAAAAAAAGTCTTCCAAGGGACTTCAAGAGGGTGTACCCCCTCCGGGAGTACCCTTTTGGTTCCTTCTTTACCCCCCACCTTTTCCAGAAGGAGGATAGTTTTTACTTTTTCGAATTAAGACGACCCTTGCCTAGGACGACTGGTAGTTTTTTAAAGCACTCTCCCCCCCGAAAGGGCACAGAATCCCCACCTGCGGTTTCCCGCATGGAGGTCCCCCCTAGGCCGGGGAGGCCCTCTCCCCTATTCGACACTTTTTGGTTAGTCCCCAGGTATCTTTCTCATTGCCGAGCACTTTTTCTTTTTTGGGACCACTTTCTCCCTGGATACCACTTCAAGCTGAGGTCTCTAGGGCTTCCCTCCCCCCCCTCCTGAGAGAGAAGAGAGGCCCTTGCTACTTTTCTCCTTGATGGTCCGGGCGTTTTCCTGTTACCTTTGGCCCCTCCCCCATTGAAATTACCTGGTCCTTTTTTTTTTTTTTCCCCTTTTCCCTCGGGAGAGATTTCCCCCCTCAATAACCCCTGACCCCATTACGAGGCGAGTAACAATGGAGGGTTGCCCTCTTTCTTTAGACGCTAAGACCCTCTTTTGTTTTTTTCCCCTTTTGGTTTAACTCGAACTTCTCGGCTATGCTCGTGGGGATCTACGGATTCTCACTCTTTGGAGGCTCACGGTTGGCTTGTGGAAGGCTCGTCGGACCTTTTTTCTCAGGAAATTCCGGGGGGAGTTGGCACTCCCTTTACCATAATAACAAGGATTACACCCCTAGATACTTACCTCAACCCTGGCAGACTTTGACCTCTTTTTGATGAATAAGAACCACTTTTTTTAAAAAGCTTGGGGTCCCGGTGGACGGCGACGGTTCCTTTGTCCCGTTGAGACCCCTTTTCTTTTAACCTTCTTTCCCTCCTTTTCCCGGGAGGCAACGGTTCCGTTCCCTTCTTTTAATCTGATTTTTTTTTTTTTTTTCTCCCCGGTTGATGTGATCTATATCTTTTCCTTTCCCCTCCCCCTCCTTTTGTTGTGTGTTTATTTTCTAGCCCCTCCTTATCTTGTGGAGGGAGTCCCCCCCCTTTTTGACTCAGTTTTTTCAAAGACGTCGTCTTTAGTGTTTCACGTAAGTCCTTCTTTCCTTTTTCCCTCGATACCAGCTGTCCCCCGGATGCTCCTTTTTTCTAGGAAAGTACTTCCTTTTTTTGGTGTCTTGCAGCCTTCCCTTTCCTTGGTGGGACGGGGGATCTTGGGAGTTAGGGCCGTGAGTCGACCTTTGACTCTCCTCCCCAGAATTTAACAAAAGTCCCCCTGAGCTTTGAAGTCCATTTTCTTTTTTTTCCCCGACCTCCCTCGAGGAAGGGCGATCGAGGAGGCTTTCCGTCGGGGCGGACTTTCTGGCAAGGCCCCGCACTTTTTTCCTTAGTTGTTTTGTGGCCGGTGGGAGTCCCCTGGGCCGGATCAGGTTGCACAGGACCCACGTATTCGGGTTTTTTTCTTTGTCCAGGAGTCCTTTTTCTGAGCAAGATTCTTGGCAGAGGGCCGGTTTTTTTTCCCCGGGACGGCAGGTTCTCCGTGTCACCCTCCGCCCCCCCCTTTTTCCAAAGTAATTAGGCTTACCTCCCTCCACTGGACTTTTCTTCTGATCGGCCTTTTTGGCGGGAGGGGCGGTTCATGAGACTTTTCGAGTCCTCGTTGGACCCTTCTTTTCGGTTCACAGGCCCCCATACGGGGTTCCCACAGGTCGGACCAGGCGGTCTTCTGTTCCCATAGATTCTCCCTCCTTCCTTTTTTTTAGTAGAGGACCATCTGGTTTTCTTTTTCCAGCCCTGTTGGCTTACAGCTCCGAGTTTCCTTTTTGCCCCGGTTATCCCTCACGTCCCTGGAATTCTTTTTCTTGATTTTTTTAGGCCTTTTTAGGAGACTTTTTTTCTCGGCCTCCCCCCCCCAGCTTGCGTGGCCCCGTCTCCGGGTCACGGATCACTGGTCCCAGCCGTTGACTTTCCGGTTCTTCCTTCCGGCATGAAAAACAGGTCACCTTCTTTGACCCTTTTTTCCCCCTCAACATGTTTCACCTCGTCGAGATGGTTCTTTTGTTAGACTGTTTCACGAGGTCTTTCCCCCCCTTTTTGCTGGCGCCCGGCGTGGTGGAACCCCTGTTCCTACGGGGTTTTTGGAGTAATAAGCGGTTTTCCTTTTTCTTTCCGCCCAGCGGTTGCACTTGACCCGGGCCGCCGTGACCTCTGTTGGATGAGCGGCGGAGTTTTTTTTCTCTCCTTTTTCTTTCTTTTTCAGAAAGGGTAGTTTATTTTTTCCCTCACGTTTTCTCCAGTCCCCCCTTTTCAGATAGACCTTCGCTGGAGTTACTTCCCACCTTTTTCTCTGACCGGGGATTTTTGCTTCGATTTTCTCTTTTTTTGAGAGGGGACCGTCTCTTTCATTTGCCCTGATTTTTTCTCGGTTCTTAGAGTTTTTCCCGTTTTGGGCCTTGATTTTTTCCCCCTGATTTCCCTTCTTTTCGGAGGGATTGCGCCCCCCCCCCATCAGGGATTTCCGGACGTAACGCTCGGCCTCCCCTTTTTGCGTCCCTTACCCCCCTTCTTCCCTTGGAGTAGTATTTTTCCAGGACCCCCCTTCAGTCAGACGCATGGGTTGAAGATCTGTCTCCCCCTGGTGAAGCCCTAATTCCCCCCCCCCCCCCCCCTTCTTTTCTTTATAGCCAAGGGTGCCGTGTCCTCTGTGGGTGTGTTTTCGAGAAACGAGGGCCCCTGGTTCCCTGGTGTACCTTTTTTCTCCACGACGGTAGGTTCTTTGGATTTTTTTTCCTCTTTTAAATGTAGGATTTGGTTTCTCCGGCTGACCCTTTTTTTTTTTTTTTTGGTGCCGACCAAGTTCCCCCCCCCCTTCCCACGGACGGGGGTTCCTTTACGGACTTTTCACCCCTCCCGGGAGGTGTTTCTCTTCTTAGTTTTTCAATTTTCTTTTTTTGAGGAAGCTCCCCACGGGGGAAACTGCCCTTCCTGGAAATTATCTCTTATTTGTTTTCCCGTGGAGGACAAATTTGTTTTTCTCGGTTTACTTTTTTTTTTTAACTTAAGGATCCCCTAGGGGCTTTTGCTGTGAGGGAATGTCCGTTTTCCTTGAGGGAACGTTTCCTAATACTCAACGACCACGGAATGGTGAAACCCCCGGAGGCCGTGGGAATGTTTCCCGCCGTTTTTTTTCCCCCCCCCCGCCGCCTTCTTCTCGATCTCTCTGCTTTTTCTTCCCTCCCCCTCCGTTCTAGATCGTATTCCTTAAAGGCGGTTTTGGAGCCGTTTGATTGAAGGGCCCCCTTGGGACGGCCCCCTGGCGCTCTTTTTTTCCTCCCCGTTCCCCTGCGGGTTCAGTTCTTTTAAATTCCTCCGCCGGTTGCTGCTCCCGGTCCCCCCGTCCTCCCCTTCCCCTTATCGGACAGTTGCCCCCCCGCAGTCGACCTTTTGTTTTGGGATTCCCGGCTTCAAACATAGCGTCCTCTGGTTTCGACTTTCACTTTTAACGGGTTTTTTTCTTCTTTTAGGTCCCCCAGGCCGTCCCTGGGCCCTTGGTTTTTGAAGATTTTTTGTTCAAACCAGGAAACCCCTCCCTTCTGGAGGGTTTTGGTTTTCTTTTTTTTCCAAAGTACAGAGTTGGGGTACCCTTTTTCTTTCCCGCCACCACAAACCTGTTGAGGGGACGCTCCAATCGTGGAGGCACGTTCTGGCCCCCCCCCACCTTTCTCCCCTTTCACGGGGGAACGTCGTTTCTTTTTTTTTTGTCCCCCACCCCTTGACATTTTTTTGATCGGTTTACGCTCTCCATCCACCCTTGGCCCCCTTCCCTTGGTTTTTGCACCCCCCCCCCCCCCCCCCCCTCCCAATTGGCAGATTTTACATTCATGACATCCTTCCCCCGAGTGTCTCCTTGTTCGTCCCGATCTCGCCTTCGCTTTTTTTCCTGGACCTTATTTCCCCTTTTGTGAGAAGGGCTCCGCGCTTTTTTCGGGATCGGTTCCCCCCTTTTTGGGGGGGGGGGGGGGGGGTGCTTTTTTTTTTTTTTTGGGGGGGGTCTTTTGGGTTTTGGGTTTTTAGTGCGCGTTGCTCGGTTTTAGACCTTTTTCCCTTTCATTTTTTTTTCTATGGGTGGGTGTACCCATTACCCTTCCTTCCGGAGATCTTTGACCCTTGGACATCATACCTTCCCACCCGGGCCTTCTTCCCCTCCCTAGTTCCCCTCCCGGAACTATTCCTTCCTTGCTGGTTTACCACCTTTTCGGGGCGGGGTTGGGATCGCCATTGCCCCTTTTCTCAAGTTTTCCCTCCCCCCCCTTCCTTTTCTTCTCCCCGAAAATTTTTTTCAGAAGATTTTTGGTTTCAGGGACAGTAAGTTACGACTTGTCTTTTCTGGCACGTGTGAGTTTTTATGTTTCCCCCTCCCCCTCAGGGTAAGGCAGTTTTTTTCTTGCTTTAGTTGGTCGCCTTCCGGCTCCTTTGGGGCAGCATTTTCGCCAGACTCTTTTTATGGCTCTTCACCTCTTTGTCCACCACCCCAGTAACTTTTATTTTCCAGACCAACAATTCTGAACCCCCATAGACACGGCCCCTCCACAAGGATTTCTCATTTTTTACGACGCCAGTTCCCCCGTTTTCCAAAAACCTTTGCTTCAGTCGTTCTTTTTCCATGCAGGATCCTCCCTCAACCCACCCCCTTATAAAAGGATGGTGTCCTCATCCTGTGGGAAGTTCCCCTCGGGCCACCAGGCTTTCTGGCGTTTTTCCACCAAAACTTTTGAAAAAGAAGATTCCGTTAACCCCCCCGGCTCCCCCCCTTTCGGTTCCTTCCGGGGATCGGCTTCCGGGGTGACCTTTGATAACCCTTCCTTTAGGATAGGTATCCCGTTTTCTTTTTTCAAAGACCCCCCCAGAGGGCTTTTTTTCTCCTCCCGACTCTTGTTTCCCCTTCTTCCGGAACACTGAACCCTCCCCCTTCCCTCGACAAAAAAAAAAAACCCCACCCCCCCCCCCAACAAAAACAAACCTTAAAGATCCCCCGGAGGCTACGATACTTTTTTTTGCCCCCGGTGGTTTAGGTTGTTTTTTCCCCCCCCAAAAAACAATAACCCCTTCCCTAGCCCCTTCCTTGCCCTTGGCCGAAAAGCAGGCGCACCTCTCTCCCCTTGGATCCACTTCTCTTGGACTTTCTCTTTTGGGAGGAAGCCGTTTTGTTTTGGAGCGCTTCCCTTTTTTTGGGATGGGGACCGTCTTCTTTTGTCTTCTTTCGGGGTGCGTTTTCCTCCCCGGACAAAAACTCCCCCCTGTTTCCCTGTCTTTTCCTTCTTTGGAGGGCGCGCTCCCACACGCACTTTTTTCCCTCCCTCTTCCGAGGAGTCTGGAAGTTCTTCCCGTGTTTTTTTTGGGGGGTTTCCCCGACGGTTCCTTTTTTTTCTTCTTCGGATCTCGACGTGCCCGTCCCACTCGCTGGTTGGTTCTGGCCTCTCCCTCCCCTGGAGTTTTTTTTTTGGGGACAAAACACCCACCCCCCGAGGTGACCTTTTTTCCGACGTCGACCTGTCCTGAAACTGGTTGAACAGACGGTTCCAGCCCGCCCCTTTTATAAAAGGAGACCCTTTCTTTTTTTTTTTTCTTGAACCACCCCTTCTTTTCCTTCTTTCCGTCCTTTCGACCTTTTTTGCGCTAAGCCACACTTTCTGGTTGTTACCCCAGCGGTTCTTTTTTGACTTACTTTTCTTTTCAGAAAAGGACGTTTCCCCCTTTTATGAACGTCTTATTAGAAGAGATCGACGCTCCCCACATGTGGTGTCTTTTTTTTTTCGGGTTCTCGGGGCCTCTAGATATATTTTTTTTCCTACTTTTCCCCCTTGTGGGTTCTTTTTTCTACCCGGCGTCTTCCGTGACCCTTTAGGTCCAAAGGTTTAGCAGGCGGGCGGGCGTGGACCTCCTCGGGTAGAATCCCTTTTTTTAGAAAATTAAAGTCCCCCCTTTTTTTTTTCCTTTTCAACTCTCTTTTTCCCCACTCGTTGTTCTCTCACCATTTCGAAGCTTGCCTTCTTTTGTCCGGATCTCCTGATTTCCTTTTTTTTTTGGGGAGAGGTCCGTTTGAAGTTTACCTGGCAAAGTTCGTACCCCCTCCCTTAGGAAGCGTAACGCTCCCCCCCCACCCGCCCTCGAGTTGGTTTACCTGACTTTTTCGAGGAAAGAAAACCCTCCCGACCAGGGTCGAGTCTTTCTTTCCTTTTTCGTCGGACCAACTAGGTGAACGTCTTTTCTGGATCCGCCAAGGGACCCCCCCCCTGTAACTCCTTTTTTTTTCCCTGATTTTCGGTATTTGATCCGTGTGGGGAGGCGCCGCCCGCCCCCGGATTATTTCCCGGAACCACGGTAGTCCGGAGTTGGTCATCTACTGACTTTTTCCCACGGACGACTTCGCCGGTCTCCTGGGCGTCTCCAACCCTTTCCCGAACAGATCTTTTCAAGTTTATAAGGGGATCTTTTTTTTTCCCTGCTGTTGGTCCCTTCTTTTTTTGGCGGACTTCAGTTGTTCTGTTCGTTTTTTCCTTTTTCCCCAACCACCGTTGGAGGATGGAGTGCCGACGGACTCCCCCTCCCACAGACAGGCTGTATTTCGTTTTCTTGTGTGCCTGGTTGAACGTTTTTCTCTTGGCGAACCCCTTTGCACTTTCTTCGTTTTTCACTGCCAGGGTTTTTACAACCTTTTCCTCCCCTCCCCTTCTCCGGCGGTTACTTCCCCTCCCAGTCCTCGGTGAGCCGGTGGTGTTTTCCCTTGGAGTTTTTTTGGTTGAGTCTTTTTATGGGATTTTTTTTCCCTCCTCCCTACGCCAGACAAAGCTCTGTTCCCGCGGGAAGTACGGACCCCGGGGGTTTGAGGTTTTCCTTTTCCCCTGGAAGAGACCTTCACAACCTGGAGGCGTTTGACGGGTGAACATCCACTTGGTCACCTCTTCGAATATTTTTTCCTATCGGTTTTTTTTGGGAGGTTTATCCTAAGGTGTTTTCCCCTTTTTTTCTTCTTTCGTCGTGACGGGCTTTTTATGTCCCCCCCGCCCTTTCAAGGGTTTCCTTTTTCAAACTTAGGAATGAGGCGTTTTTTTTTTTTCTCCTTTTTTTTTTTATGAGGGAAAGAAAAGGGTAGGTTTTTCCGCAGTGTTCCTTCCTTTCGAGTAGGCGGTGTCCCTCCAGGGTAATAGGGTTCCCTCCCTTGAGGGGGCCTTTAAGATTTTTTCCTTTTTGAATTTCTTTCCCACCCACCCCCCCCCCTGGGGGGTGTTCCCTTGACGGGATCGCAGGGACCAACATTTCGTTTGGGCGGGCTCTGGCCCCCTCTTTTTTTTAATAATAACCAGTCCTCCTTTTGACCCGCCTCTTCGATGACCCGCCCGAGGTTGAAGCTGGTGTTTACCTCTAGTGTCGTGTTTTTTCTACTTAGTTTTTCTCGGTCATTCTGTGGCGTTTTCTTTTTGGGATCCCCCCGGTTTTTCACGATCTTCACTTTTTCGGTGCAGGGCCCCCCCCATGCCTTCCCCGAAGGACCTCCATTTCCAAGACTTGAAAACAAGTTCCTTTGAAAACTTTTTTTCTGTCTCCTGCGTAGGCGTTCCCCCTTTACCTCCCTGGTCCCCCCTAAAACCGTCCTTAAGTCCTACCTCTTTTTTCTGGGGGGGAACGTTTGGGGGACAGGTTCGTAACCAAGTCCCCCCCTCCCCCCCCCTGCGATATGGTATCGTCCCTTTTGGAGGGATTCCTTTTTTACTTTGGAGGGTCAGTAACCTGAGAAAATTTCTTTTTCTTTCGTACCCGGGCAAGACCCGGGACGGTAGTCTTCCCCCCGTAGTTTTACGGTTTTAGTGTCCCCCCCCTTTTTCCTAAAGGATGGAGGCGGCTTCTTTTCCCCCACTGTTTTGGTTTTTCCTTTTTCTCTTTTTTTTCCACCAAGTTAACCCGCGCCGGGGACGGGTTCTTGGGGTACTGTTCAGGTAAATAAGCCTTGGTTCGTTTTTTTCAGGTTTAATTATCCGTCTTTTTTCCCCGCCCCAGGGGACGAGGGAACTCCGGACCTCCCACGCACCCCTAAATCTTTACTCTATGTGACCCACCCCCTTTGAAGGACCCCCTTGCCCCCTCTGCGGGGTTTTTTGTTTCTTCCGGGGCGTACCTTCTGGCTGTCTTTTTGGAAGGTGTGTCCTGCGCACCCTCTTTTTTTTCCGGGACGGAACTTTTCAAGAACTTCCCCCTCGGAAACCCAGTGATGCAAGAGTACGTCCCCCCTCTTCATAGAAGGCGCCCCCCCCCCTCTGCCCGTGAAGGATCCCTTTTTTTTTCTTTTTTCCTTCCATCCCCCCAGTGTGTGGTGGTTTTTCTATCTCTTGCCCTTCCAACGGCTTTCTGGGCGGAAGGCTATCAGATGGTCCCAGGATTTCTTTTCTGCTGGGTCTCCTTCCCGCCAGGAGTGGGGGTTACGTTTCTTCTTCCGGGCCCCAAGGTTTTTTTCCCCCGTCCTCCAGATTCCAGCCATAGTTAGCCGTGCCACCAAAACCAATTTTTCTTGCTCCACCTTTTTCCCCTTCAGAAAGGAGGAACATCCTTAGTTTTTCCCCCCCCAAAAAAACACCACAGGGTTTTCTTTGCCCACGTTTTCTTCCTTCTTTCCCCCTTTAAGAAGGTTGAACTGGTCTATTTTTCCTCCCCTTCCCCAGACCACACCCCCCCCCCAACCCCCCCCCCCCCCACACTTCTTTTCCACTATTTTTCCGTTAAGAAACAAAGCCACCCCCCTGGTCCTTTCCCCCGGACCCAAAACCATCCAGAGCAGGCTCCACCTCGTTCTCTTCGATGGGTTTACCTGGTCCCCCCCCCAGGGAGAATCGACCCCCTTATGATCCGTGGGGTCCGGGTCACCCATGAGTTTTCCTGGGCTCGGTCCCTTCACCCCCCCCTCCCCTCCCTTTTCTTCCCGTTGACACTTGCGATAACCATATTCGCCCAATTATGTTTCCGGGTGACTGCTCCCCCGATTTTAGTACTTAGTAAAGGGTGGTATGTGTTCCGTTTTTCCCCCCCCGAAGATTCCCAGGGACGAAGTTCTTCAGTTTCTGCCTTTTTCTTTTTTGTTTAGTGTTCCTTTTTAACACTTTTGAGGACTTGTTCTCCATGGCTGGGTTTTTTCTCCAGACCTCACCCCCGGGCTGTTCCGTGACTGGCCCCTTTTTGGAAAACCCTTTTTCAATACAGATCACTGATTCCTACAACTTTCGGGAAAACATCCGCCCCATTACCCTTTTGGCTAGTTTCTGTCATTTTTTTTTTTTTTTTTTTTTTTTGCCTTTTCCCGGGTGCCTGGTTTTCTTAAAGGTATAACGTCGTCGGGTCCTTTCCTACGTATCGCTCGTCCGCAGGAATTGTTCCTTTTTCCCGGAAGGGACCCTTCTTATTTTAGAGGAAATCCTCAGGGTTTGAACCCTCTTTTCCCGGACGACCGCTCCTATGGGACAATGATCGCGCTTCCCCTGAAGCTTCGAGGGGCAAAGATCCTTTCAACCCCTGGGACCACTCCTTATAAAAAATTCCTAACCCGGAGGATTTTTTGGTCCCAAAATTCCTGCCCCTAAGAAACTGGCTCAAAGACACCCTCTCCCATCCTTTGACAACCGGTAGGAAAACGAAACCCCGCGTTCAGCAACCCTCTTTTTTGTCCTTGGCTTTGTAACCCCCGCCCCTTGCGCACTGTCGGTTTAACTGTTCCCTTTGAGACCCTTTGAGACGCTACCAACCCCCCCCAAACGGGCTTTTCCCCCGATGTGAGTTTCTTCTCGGCCTTGTCTCTGTTTTCCGCCAAAGTTCCTTAGCTAGGCCCCCCTTTTTCCCACGACGGTGGGCCCCGCCCCTTCTCCCCGAGGTCTGGTTTCACTTTTTTTCCCCCGGAACCGAGTTCCTCTTTTGGTTTTTTTCTTGGCGTGAAGGACCCTTCCCCTTCCGCTGAGTATTTTGGTCTCCGATTTTTTGCCCCTGTTATAGGTCAAATTTCACCCCCAAAGTAAAAGGCCCAGAAAAAACGTCCCCCCCCCTTCGGGAAGGTTTGTCGGTAGGGCTTGGCCTTCTTTTTTTTAAAAACCTTCCCGTTGCGTTCGGTCCCCGGACCTGTTATTTCTATACCTTTCGGTCTCCCCGAGAAGGTCTCCTCCACTGTATTAATTTCTTCTCCTCGACCGTTGGGAGACTGTTGGCTTCCCTAATGTGTGGGGGGATTCTATTTGAAGGGATGTGCACGGCGGTTTTGGAAAGGGAGTTTTTCCTGAGACTTTTCCCCAAATCCCTTTTAATTTTCCCTGGGGACATGATAAGTTCTTTAGGGGCCTTTTCCCTCCAGATCAATTCCCCTTCCTTCTACCGAGGAGTTTAAATTACCTTGCGGGCCCTTTTCCCTCTCAGCCCCCCCTACCGTGGTAGGGAAGGACTTTTCTCGGGGGACGGGCCTCCCGGAGCTGGTCCGCCCTTTATCCAGGATGTCTTTTCCCGTAGATACGTTTTTTCCAGGATGGTTTTTTTTTTTTTTAAAAGAGTAGGACGTTTCCCTTGACTGTGCCGCTTTCTTTCGGCAACCAGGACTCCCGAACATATAAATCCCCCCCCCCTGTCTCGATTCTTTCCGGAACCCCTTTCATTTTTTTCGATAGATAGTAAACTTCTATGTTCCACCCCCTTCTCTCAGGGAGGTCTCCTTGTGGACGGGCTTTTCTTTCCGGGGGAAGTTTTTTTAAGTCTTCTTAAAATATGACAAGGCCGTCCCCTCAGTTCCCCCCCCCTGGACGATCCAACCTTATTCTTTTTTTCCTCGCTGCGTTTCTTTTTT
>Ga0179593_1612217_pt1 | contig 18236 bp, 20 predicted proteins | sample CZODoug2_1_08_16_FD_185931 | JGI IMG/M metagenome (GOLD analysis project Ga0179593, IMG submission 185931) | Vadose zone soil fungal communities from Angelo Coast Range Reserve, California, USA - CZODoug2_1_08_16fungal (PacBio error correction) | ecosystem: Environmental > Terrestrial > Soil >... | reverse complement strand
TACTTTAGCCCCCAAAACTTTCTGGTCCTTTTCTGGAACCGAGGTCTTTTCTTAGAGCAGGAACCGAACCTTTTTCCCCCCCTTGGAGCCCTCCCGAGCTTCTGGTTTCTCTTTCACCCTCTCGCTGCTCCCCTCTTGTTCTAGCCCTCTATCTGACTGCCAACCTCCGGAATGCTTTTAAGCTCTCATGTCCTTTTTTTCTTTGGAAAAACTTTTCCCCCTTTTTGACCCCCTTTTTACCCCAGTCTCGTATCGTCCCGGTTGGAAGACCTTTTCTTTCGAAGATACCTGCGCTTCTTTCAGCGTTTTCCACCCCTTCCTATGGCTTCGCATGTTTCTCTGAGGACATAGACTCTTTTTTTTCTTACATATTTCCCTCTTCCTCCAACGTTCTGGACTTATTGGTTACCCCCACGGCTTGTGGTGGGATGACGAATTCTCTTACCCCCTTTTATGAGAGTCAGTTTTAGTTCCAACTGATTTCCCCTTTCCAAGTGCCGTTCCTGGTTAACTTGCAAACCGGTGGCGGGATATGTTTTCGCCCTTGGTGGTTCCCTTGCTCTTCCCCCTCTCCGATAACGCTTTTTTGGACACCCATGGACTCCTCCTTTGATCCCTTTTTTTTTACTACCTTAATCAAGCAGTATACCCCTCGTAATTTTCCCCCCTATCGTAGAGTGGTCTCCTCGTGATTGAGTCTTTTTTCCAACGACTTCCTTCTTTATTTCCTCCCCCTGTTACACAGGTTTCTTCCTAATTGCGGACTACCTTCCTGGTAGAAACGAAGTTTCACCCCTTGCCTGGAGTTCCTTTTCCCCAGTTCTTCGTTTTCGAGAGCCTTTCTTTGACTTGCGCCTGCCTACGTTTTTTTCTTTGTCAATCCGGCTGTGTTTTTTTGTTGTGATACTGCCTCTCGCCCCATGTTTTTAATCTCTTAGTCCCCTCCCGCCTTTTGTGTACTCTAATGAGAGTCCCCCTTTCCTCCCCCCCCCACAGGTATCGCCAGATCCCTCCCCTTTCCCCTCTCTGATAGCCCCCTTATGTTGCACTCTGACCCTCTCAATATTCTTTTCTACTTCCCCCTTGCCCGCCGAGCACTTTCTGCAGATGATTATTCTGTGGCAGCGTTCTTTCGATTTCCCTTCGAGGTTCTCCCCACCGATATTCTCGGATTTTCTTGTTAATTTTCCCACAGCCGTTCTTTCGAGCCCGTTTCCAGATTTTGGCGCAAATTCCTCGCTCCCCCCCCTTTCTCGCGTCTTCCTTTTCCATGCTCCTCCCCCCCCCCCACAAGCCTTGCAGCATATGGCCTCCCGAAAGAGGTTTTCCCATTTACTCTCCCAGTCGGCTTAGACCCACTCTTTCCTTCATGGTTTCCTTGGGGGCAACGAGGCCCCCTTTTTTGAATCCTTTTTCGGATTTGTTACCCAAAACTTTTTTGAAGAGTTCTCGTGGTAGTTCTGGATTCCCAACCCCCCGGCCCCCATCTTTGATGTGGACTTCATGGAGCAGTTTCGTCGTACCCTGTTCAGTCCCCTCCCTTTTTTTTTTTGAGGTCCCTTTTTAAAATACTCGCTCCAGAATTTTCCCCCCGCTTGGTTCCGGGGCGTCCCCTGGTTCCCCTGAACCCCCTTACTTTCTACCTCATTTTCTTGATGCGTTTCCTTTATCTAAAGCGGAGTTTTTCACCCCTTCCATCCAGATGGCCCCCTCCAAGTTTAAGGGTTTCAGCATGCTGACGGAGTGACTTTTTTTTGCGAGGGTCGCCACAAGCTGTCCACTTTGAGATGTCTTCCTTTCCTCCCCATCTCTCAAACACGAGAGTTTGCTGGCGATAGTATCCCTTCCTCTCTGCCCAGGATTTTCTCCGCTCTTCATTGAACTGGTGAGTTTTTTCAGTAAGCCCCCCTCTTCTTGTCTTTCGGCCTCGACCTCTCTCAACCCGTTGATACCCACCCCAAGCAGGACTTTGGTTCCCATCCCGGACCGGTCTTCCCGTTCTTCATTTCTCCACTACACTTTTCAGGAGGCCCCAAGCTCTCGACCTCATTTGGATTTCTCCTTTTCAGATTGCGCGGTGGCCTTTTCGTTGCTTTTCCCCTTTCCTTTTAGGAAATTACTTTTCTCTCCAGATGATTTAGCCGCCTCCTCTCAGTAGTGCTGAGTACTCTGAACCTTCTCACATTCACGAGAGACTCCACGATACTCCTTCTGGTTTCTCCGAGGTCTTTCCGGGAGTAAGTAATCCAGCACGCGCATCCAACAATTTTTTATTCCCCCCCTTAATGCGTGCTAGCCTTCTTTCCCCTGGACAGGCGAGTCTCCGACTTTTTCATTCTTTTTCCTTTTAATGTTCTTCTTTGTCTGGTTCTTTTTGTCAAGTTTTATGACAGATCTGACCCCCTTTCTATTTTTTGGGTCAGAATGCCTTTTCCCTGTTGAGGAACCCTCTATGTAGCTCCCGAGACTAGAATGGTGCTTCCCAAATTACTCCCCTCTCCCAGCTACAGTTCAATTCAAGGGCGCCTTCCCGCTGTCCACGATTCTCCAGTTAACCTTCCACTTTTCTGCCCCTCTTGTGTCAATCTTTTTTTTTTCGCCACGGCGCCTTTCAAGCCTCCGAATTCTCACAGCCTTCCATGTTTTCCCCCCCCCCCCCCCTACCGGAGTCCCGTTTCCCGGCAAGATTGCTTCTTAGGCGTTGTCAGACCCGCTTTCTCCTTGAGTTTTTTTTCAGCACTTTCTTGAGAATTTTCAAAAATACCCCCTTTTCTGTTCCCCCTTCGGCTGTTGGTCCAAGAACACGTTCTCCTTTTTTTTTCCTGGATATAACTCCCACTTCATCCTCCCTTAATTTCTGGTTCCCCGAGAATCTCCGTTCTGCTCCGGAAATTCTCGCCGACAATACATAGTGCTATCTTTTCCCCCCCCTTTCGTGGAAAGGTGCTTAATACTCTTTCCTTGATATTTTAGAGTGAACCCTTGCATCCTTTTTACCTTTCGGATCTCTTTTTCGTGCAACGGATTGTTTTTCCCCGCGCATTCATCTCCCGGACTAATCTTTCTCCACGGTTTTTCTCAAGCTAGTTCCCTAGTCTTTTCCCTTTCTGAGCCCTTCACATTCCCGTTGGATTTTTCAGTTCCTCCCCCTTGAGGAGAAGATTTTCCGGTAAGGGTCCCGTTTTTGATAGCTCGTTTTTGATCTATCTCTTACTTCCCCTGAGATCCTTTCCCGGATCAACCCCCCTTGGCCCTACAAACCAGGGATTTTTTCTCCAATAATCCACCCTCCCTACCCCCCTTCCCCCCTCACCCTCTCACTTGAGATTTCTCCCAATTAGCGCCTTTCTGGGACCCCCCCCCAATTGCTTCCTTCCCAGATCGACTTTTTCTACTTAGAGTTCTTGCCGAGTCTGGGTTGCGCTTTGATTTGGCCCCTTTATCATTAGCCGTGGCCCTGACCCTCCCTCTCTGTGAATCCCCTCACCCCCCGCTCACAACCCCTTGTGAAGTAGCGGCTGGAGGTCCCTCGCCTCTTCCCAGGCCTCCCCCCCCTAGGAGAGGGATTCATCTCTAGGGCTTTCTTCACGCTCTTCAGGTGCTTTTTTTACGATCCTCCCTTTGACCCCCTGCCCTGATCGGAGTTTCGTACAGAACCCCCAAATTTCCCTCCCCATAGCCCGGCTCAGGGCCCTTCCTAGAGGCCTACTTCCCCTGCCACGTTTATTTCGTGTTTCCAGCCGACCCTTTCCTGGTGGGTTTCCTGGTTTCTTCTGTCAATGTCCCTTTTATCCCCAACTGGTTCTTCTCTTTTCCTGCGCGTTTTTGTAGTGACAACCGTGTCTTTCCCTGGACTTTTACCTTTCCTCGGTCCTTGATCACGATTTTTTTCCAACATCATCCCGGTTTTTTTTCCAAAGTTTCCCTTTTTTTTCAAACTGTTCCTTCGGTTGTTTTTGTTACTTCCCCGAGTCTATGGAAGATTCCTGGCAATTGTGCACCGGCCAGAGGGTCTTTGGTTGGTTTTTCTCAGCGTCCGTGCGATCCTTTTTTGAAGTTGGCCCCGACCGCTCCAGGCCGGAACGATTTTCTGGGGCATTCTTCTTTTTTCCCCGGAGGATTTTTCCCGCAGTCTTTTTCAGCCCCAACCCCCCGTTCATCTCATGAATCGAGGTCAACTCTCACTCATCAGTTACAAGAGCCCCGAACCGGATCCTTTCCCGGAAACTTCCCTCAGCGTGCAGCTTATTTTTTTTTTTCCCCCCTTTAGAGGAAATCCCCCTCTTCCAAGCTTCTTCGGTTTCTTTTTTTTTCTTCTTGATCTCCTGTTTTGCTTCACTTTTTCCCCTTACTTGACGCCGTAACACCTCCGATTTGTTTTTCGCATATGTTCTTCATTCGTCGCGTCCCCTGGAGGTTTTTTTATAAAGTTCCGATTCTTCAGCTGTTCACTGTTCCTACTTTGACCGGATGCCCCGACAAAGATCTCAGAAGCTCCAAAACTGTGGATCCCCACTCTTTTTGATTTCAAGAACAGAGAGATGTTTCCCTGGGTGATGTGGGTGAACCTTTTTGAGATTTTCTTTTCGAAAGGGCTCCCTTCTCCTCGCTGTAAAGAACCCCCCCTTGGTGGAAGTTTTTTGTTGTTGGAGCCTTCGGGTTCCCCCCTTGCCCTCTTGAGACAACTTCCTTTAGACTGTATACCTTTTTTTCTCCCCCGAAGCATCCCGACTGAGCTCAGAGGTAGGATTCTTTTTTAGATCGTCCTCAACTTTTTGATATCCTTCCCCGCCTTCCAGCCCCTCAATTCCACACATGTAGAACTTTTTGGAAGATCACCCCCTTTTTTTTCCCGTTTCGCCGCCTTGCTGAGTCTTTTTCAGTGTACAATTCTTCCCTTTTTTGCCAATCCCTATACGATCAGAACGCTCATCGTTTCTTTGCTGCCCCTTTTTTTTCCGGAAGAAATCCTCGCCCCCCAGTTTCTGCCACTTTTTTTTCCCCCCTTTTCGCGCAATTCTGGTGCGAGAGTAGTTCCCAGTCTCTTAATCTCCTGATTTTGTTCCCTACAGCTTTTCCCTCTCCCCAATGTCTCTCCCCCCTTTCCCAAGCCGATGGTAGAGGCCCTTCCCCTTTTCCCCAATTCCTCTTTAAAGTGTCCTTTCTTTTTGCATCGGTTTTTTCCCGCTTCCCCTATCTACCCCTTGAGAGATTTGACATTGTCTTTTAACCTTCCGCATTTTCTTTTCGAGTTGAAACTTCGTTTTTTTTTTTTTATTTTGACAATCTCTTTTGGATCCTACCTCTCGAGTCCCTTTTCTGTAGGTCTAGAGTTTCCCTTCTTTTCCTGGGATTTTTTGCACGCCCCCCCCCCTCCTCCCATACGAGCCCTTTTTTCGGAGTGTATCTTTCCCGGGGTGTTTTCCTTCATGGTTGTCTCTATACTCTTTTTTGAAAAGGCCTCCTGGGCCTCTTATAGTTCTCTCTTCCGTTTTTTTTTCTAGATGACTACTTCTCTTTTTTTCGGTTTACCCGCCGTTCCGGGCTAAGCGCCCCTTGCGTGAGGTTTCCCTCTTTTTCTCTCCTTTATTTTTCTGTTTTCCTCTTCCGTTTTCTTTATTTTGGTCCCTGCAACCATGTGCTCCAGATGTTTTTTTTGGCGCTCGAGTCAGTCGATCTCCCTTTTTTGCCGACCCCCCTTGCCTGCACTGTGGCCTCGTTTTTCCCCCTCGACTCTAGGATGCGCTCCCGTTCCTTTGCGCTTTCCCTTTTATCCCCCCCCCTGACTATGCATTGTTGACTCCGCGGTACCGGTCACCCCGCCGGCTTTTGCTTCCCACCCCACGTCCCCCAACTTTCCTCACTCATTTTCGAGAATTTCACGAGTCTTTATTTTTTTTTCCCTTTTAACCTTCTTTTCTTGAAAAGTAGTTTCTGTTTTCGCACTCTTAGCTCCTTTTCTGGGTTTGCTGGACCGCTTTCGGCTAGTCTTGATCAAATTTCTTCTCCCTTCTGTTCGAAATCACCCTTCCCCACGCTCTTTTTTTTCCCTCCCCCGTCAGCCCCACCCCTCAGGTACGGGAGCCCTAGTTCCCTTATCATTTTCCTGTCTGGATAGGGATTCCTCCTGACGACCGTACTTATGTTCCACTTCCTCACCTCTTCCATTGCAGTGCGGGCTCCCGGGGTCGCAACGGTGGCGTTTTTCGGAGACTTTACTTAGTTCTTTTCCCTTTTTCCTGACCCCCCTCTTGTTCCCTTAGGAAATGCTTTCTTTTTTCCGCCCCCAAATGACTTCTCCTCCCGACCCGATCTTTTCCTCGTCATGTTCTGTTGCTTCCTTCCCACCTCTCCCCCCGCAGGTCCCCTCCCCCTCTTTTCATACAGGGGCCTATCCGACCTCGAGCCCGGCCCCCGTTTACAGCCCTCCAATGACCGAGTCCTTTCTTGCCCCCCCCCGCACTCCCCTCAAGAAGTTTTCTTTCGGTCCACGTTTTTTGGCCAGTGTACATTTTCTTTTCTTCTGATCGTCCCTCTCCCGAGTAGGTCCCCCTGATGAATTTTTGATGACCCTTTGATTCTTGTTCTCTTTTAGATTTCAACCCCCTTCAAGCTCCGTAGTGTTCGGGCCCGTTTTGAGCAGAATTAGGGTGTTCGAGTCCCGACCATTTCCTTCTTTCTTCAGCGCCTTCGTTGTTCTCTCCCAGCAAGTCGATTCCTATAGCCCCCAGGAAAGGTTCTCACCCCCAGGTGAGATCTTTCCCCCGGTGTTCCTATTGTTCCCTTCCCCGGAACTTCTCTTTATACTTTTTGCGATTTCTTCCCCATGAAAGTCTCCTCCCTTCATGTCCCCTCCCCTCTCCTTCAACAGCCCGTAAGGTCTGAAAAGCCCCTCTTCCCTGCAAGAGGGGGGTTTTCTCACAAGGTCGTCCTCCCCTTAGGCACTTTATAATCTCTTCCCTTTTTCCCCCCCCCTTAGATACTCTTGCCGGCATTTTCCGTGAAGTAAGCTCCCTGCGACACTTTTCTAGGGTTGGTCCAGACTTGGCGCTCCGCCCCTCGAGGCCACGATCTTACTCTCGCCGTCTTTTTTGAAAGGTTTTCCCCCTTTACCCTCTTCTTTGTGCTTCTCGTAAGGGATGACCCCAAAAAACCCTCTTCCTCTAGTCTCCTTCTGTAGTCGACCCACTTGAATGGTACCTTCACGGTCTCAAGACTTTATTTCCCCCCCTTTAATATTCCCCTATCGTTATGGGGCTTGTCTATAGTAGAGATGTTTCCCCTCGGAGAACCCTTTTTCTTCCCCAGATCCTTTTTTTTGTACCCCTCCCTATATCCCATTCCCGATTCCCCCACGGTTTCATTCCGGCTCTTCCCCCTGTCTATAGACACTTTTTTGATTCTTTTATGGTAGGTTCAGCTTCACGCGTTTGGGGTGATTCCTTTTCCGGCAGCCCCCCTTTTTTTTCTATCGTCCTCCACTTTCAAATAGATCTGGACCCGCACTTGGCCTTTCCTCCCCAGCAAGGCCTTTTGGCTTTTCGAAAACCAACTCTCACTTTGTGGTCGTCCCACGGTGAAAGTTTTTGTTCTAGGACACCCCTGGACATTTTTCCAACCTCGAAATTCTTCGGGTTTTTTCACCACTGACTCTTTTTAATTAAATCACATAGTGATTTTTACAGGTACCCCTTCCCTTCACTAATCTTCCCCTGAGAGTTTCCCTTGCCCCGCAATGCTTGCACCTTAATGATGAGTTGGGACCGCTGGGACTCCACTGGAGTCCTGTCTTCGTAACTTCCTAAAATAATAGAAAGGTTCCTCACTGGCCCCCCTTGTAGGTCCCTTTTTTTCATGTTTCCTTGATTTTTCTAGACGTATCCTAGGAACGTGTAAGTTACATATAGGACCCCGAACCCTTCCTCTATCCCTTTGGGCCCGACTGGACTGTTTTCATGAAAGACAGACAGTTTGCCTAGGTCCCCAGATGTGCATTGTCAGTCTCCCCCAGATTTCAACCCCCACTTCAATCCCCTTTCACCCCCAGACATTTCTCCTCCCCGGCAGGTGACCCTTTTATCTCGAGCAGTTTTTCTTTCATTGAGCAGGTTTATTTTAGACTCCTCTTTTTTTTGAAATGCTTTTCCTCGTGTCCCTGGAACGCTCCTGATCGAAGAGCCCCCCAATCTTTTTAATTTCCTTTGGGTGTGTGATTGATGTTCGAAGTGGAATTTTGTGAACTCCATTCAGCCTTTTTTCGCCCCCAGTCCCCCTCCCTATGAATTTTTTTTTCGCAACCCTCGCCCGAAGGGTCTACGGCGTGCCAGACCTTTGGTTGCCACTCCCTCTCCTTGTATATGTCTGTGAAGACCTTCCCCCCTTTGATCGTCTCCGGTGCGACGTCTTCCCGCCGGAGGTCTGTACTTTCTGTGAGACGCGATTTTTTTCCCGGTCCCCAAAGCCTCCGTTTACCGTTCGCCGACTGCGACTCCCACGATTTTTTCCTTAGGAACTCTCTTCTATTAGCACTCCCCCCTTTCGCTGGTTCTTTCCGTCACCCCTTTTCTGCAACATCTCCACTGTGTGTTATTTCAGATCCCTGTTTTCCCGTCCCGTCTTTCCCTTTCGGCGCACCCCCGTGTGAACTAACTTGTTTCCAGCGTTTCCTTTTCTCGCCCTGGACTCCTGCTTCTCTTCCCGCCTCGTTCTGTATATGTTTTTTTCCTTCAGAAAGCTCTTCCGAAACCTTTGGGCCTCCACCCTTTTTCCCCGTACGCTCTTGAGTTACCCTTATCCCTCCCTCCCTGCGACCCGATCTCAGCCCTTTTTTTTTTTCGCCTCCATGTACCCCAGCTACCTTTTCTTGTAGAACCTTCAGCTTTCAGGTGGCTTTTTTTTCTTCTTCCAGACTCTCCCTTTTCTGTCTTTTTTCGACTCAGTTTTTTTGTCCCAAAAATTTTTCCGGGACTCGTCTTAGTTTCTTCTTTTGGCTCCCTCCTCTTTGAAGATGCGGGACAAGCGGTCTCTCCCTTTTTTCTAAGTTTTCCCGAGTCCCCTTTCGCCTATCTGTTTTTTTTTTTGAGTTATGCTTTTCCGTGGGTTTCTAAGTTTTTTTTTTGATCTTCGACTTCTTCTCACTTTCTCCGAGCCCGCTTTCGCCTGACACAGACTTTTCTCTATTTAAGATGATTGATAGGTTTAGTTTTGGCCCCCTTCCTGATCCTTTCGCCCTCGTAGAAGGGTCCTTACCTTCGTTTTTTCGCGGGCGACACTTTTTCACCTTTCCTCTCTTCCCAGGTGGTTTTTTCCCTCTGTTTTCGTGATCGGCCCTTCGCAAAAATTTTCCCGAGGCGGTTTTTTTTCGGTAGTGACTTTTGTAGATGTGCACATACCCTCCTTTTATCGAATCTTATGGGGGATCCTAAGGACTTTTTCGCTACCTTTCTTCTTCAGTGTTCCTTTTTAACTATTCCCCACACCCGTCTAAACTTGCTTTCCAGCAGGCTTCTCCCCCGCAAGCTTTCTTCTTCCGCAAGGTCTCCTCCTCTAAAGGTCCGCTTCTCTCTCTTCCCCTCCTTTAGACCTTTCCTCTCTAGACTATGGCTCTTTTGGCCCTACCTTTTCCCCTTTGAGAGGTTCAGTCAGATTGTCTATTTTTCCCGTTTCATTCCTCCTCCGCTTGATATAAGGTCCCCATGGAGTAACCCTTTCCAACCCTAACTCCATCCCTGAACCTTTACCCACACTTCTATTTTGACCCTTTGCTGGATTTGTCTCCTACAGGGAAACTTCTCCCTTTATGATCTGATCGAGCCTTTACGATCCCGTTTTTTATTCCTGGTCTAACCTCCCTAACCGTGTCGCCCTTTTGCATCTCCTTTGAACCGGCTTTGAGTTCACCTGGCCTATTAATTTTCCTATTTAGGCTTTCTCCCCCCCACTCTCGTGCAACCTCTGTTTCTCTTTTCAGAATTCGGCTGTTTCTTAGATCACTTCCTTTCTTCCAACCAGAGTCCCCCCCTTGTCCTTCTTGATCGGGCTCTTTTTGCAAGCTTTATAGCTTCCGTGCCGCCTTTTTGACTTCTCCCTAACCTCTTTTAGTACCTCCAAGAAGTTTCGCCCCCCCGAACCCTTTCCCCTTTCAAGATCCCGTTCCCCCGGTACTTTGACCCTTGACTTCGCCCTTTTCTTTGTGAAACCCCTTCCGTGAACATGATTTTCCGGCTCGTTCCGTACCTCTTTTTCTCTGACTTCTTTTTCCAGGTACCCCGTGTATCCCGTTGTCACGACCCGTTTGAATTGGTTATAGTTATGATTTTTTTTTTTATTTTTTTTTTCCAAACGGTGACCCTCAGGTAACTCCCGAGGTCTAGCGTCAGATTTCCTTCGATACCTTTTCTTTCCCTGCCTCACTTCTTCTGACCTGGAGTCCGTCATGGTCCGAGTCTCCGCGGAATTTTTCGCGATTTCTCCCCTACAAGAAACGATCCTCTATTCCCGCTCCCTCTCTTCCCATCCTTCCAATGACGTCCGGTTAGGACGGAATCCGTGTCCCCCCCTTGATCCGTGTTTTGAGATTGAGTTACCTTGGTTGATACTTCTTTTTCCCAACCCTTTCTCCCTTTCTGAAATTCCCTCCGTTGACCTGTATTTCCTTCAGTTTGAAGAACCTCTCTGTTACCTCCTCTTTTCTTTAGGTTTTCCCCCCGGATTACCCCGCCCCTATAGTCTAGCTCCCCACGTCTCCCGTTTCCGCTTTTGTAGGACTTTTTTCCCGTTTTCTTCCTATATCTTCATAACGTTTTGTTGGCCCGCATTTCTTCTGATCACCCCTTGCCAAAACCCTTGAATCTTCTTAAGTTATCTCCGGAGGTTTCTCCAAGCCCTGGTCATACCATACCATTTCACTACCATTTCTGAAAGTTCTTCGAACTTTAGGTTTTTGGAGATTGAGATTTTTAGTTAGAATCAACTTCCAAGCCTCCACGCCCCCCCCGAGAACCCCTTTCGTAGTCTTGGGCAACCCCCACCCAAGAGTTTTTTATACCCAACTTAGTTTTTGATCGTTCTTTCGGGAGCTTTTGGAAGTTAGGCACTCCCCTCTTTTTTTGATGTTTTATGAACCCATTTCTTCCCCTTTGGGACGTGCCCTCTCACTCTGGCTTTCTTTTTTTACCTCAGATTTCCCCGGATTTCCCCACCCCAGATCCTTGTAGACTTCCCTTTTCCTCTTTCTAGAGTCGACCCCTCCTGCACCCTTCCAGTTTATGCTCACCCCCCTCTCCTTTGGATCTTCTGGGTCTTTTACTCCGGTCCTCCTTCGAAACTTTGTTTCTTTTTTCCACTGACGAACCCTTCAATCGGGTCATTCCTTGAATTGTTTTTTTCTCCTCTGTACGTTTTGGCCCTTAAACCTCCCAAAAGGCCTCTAGTTCACCCCTTGCTGAAGGTTAACGGGATTACTTGTCGGTCCTTGGGAGAACGTTTTTTTGAGTTTTTTGTGATACTTTCTATGTCTTTTTTCTCCCCGTCCTCTTTTCATGGCTTAAATGTGTGAATCTAGGTGAAGGGTGACCCTTAGGATGCTTTCTATTGGTAGGCGCATCGGACTGGTTTAAGCACGGCATACCTTCCATTCCCAACCTTCTCGTTCCCCCGTCTCCCTTTTCAGAACCTTCCCCCTTTTCCCTAACGGAGCCAGACGGCAGGTGAATTTTCTTTTTTTTTTTTGGTGCTCTTGAGACTCGATCCCCTCCTCTTTCTTGTTTTACTAATTTTTCCATTTCCCTCTGCGATCTCTGAACCTCCTTTTTCTGGGGGCTTTCCTCCCTAATTCCCCCACCATAAGCATCACTTTTTGTGGTGTGTCAGATTTTTCTTTGGTTTTCTGACTCCATTTCGGGGGAAACGTGAGAATCTTTCTTATCCGGTAATCTTTGACCTCCCTTCCCTTAGAACCTACCTTTGTTACTTCCTTTTTTGTTTCCACCGAGCCATCGTCTCGATGAACCCTCCTGATTGGTTCTTTTGTGCCCGGTTGAGTCTCTCCCCTACGATTTTCTTTAGCTTATTCTTCCCCCTCAGTTTTTAGTAGTTGTTGGCTAGCACGAGGATTTGGTATTTTAGAGCCCTTTTTCCCCTCCACCTCCGCCGCCGACTTTTGAACCCTCCACACTTTGTTCTTATGGGCCTAGCCCACCCTTTCGAATATCTCGCCAGAAAACTTTGTTTATATCACGGCTTTAAAAAATCACCTTGGTCCTCTCCCCTCTCTTGGGTGGCTTTCGCTCGCGTCGCACGCCGGACTACCTGCACCCTCGGGGAAAGCGCTGTCCTTCTCAGCAGATTCTTTTGCTCATCTTTTCTTTTATTTTGATCTTGCGGAAGTCTTTTATTCCGTATAGAGTCCCCTTCCCTGGACTGTGGTTTTTTTTGTTCGTTTTTCACTCTTGAACACCCCCCCTCCCCTGAAATTTTTTTCTGCCGAATTTCCCTTCGCTTTTTCCTCTCCTCGGTTCCCGAGGTATGGACGGTTCCCGCATAACCACTTTTCTTAGTCCTTCCTTTCTTTTTGGAAATTCTCTATCTTTCCTTTTTGTTGCCCATCTCCCTTCAGTTTCCACCCTTCCGGTACGCTTCCCGTATGACGGAGGTGTTTTGGAGGCAGGGTGTCACCCCCGCGAATTTCTGGATTTTCACGGATGTCCTTAGGTGAGTTTCCCTTTTTTTTTTCTCTGGAAGTGTTTTTCACTCCTTTCCTTGATCTCTTTTTCGGACTTTTTTTTTGCACCAGTCCTGGGTTGGTGCTTCTATACCTCCTGAAATTGCAAGAGTCCATCTTTCTGATTCGTTACCCTCTTTCCGTTTTCATCCCCCACTCTAAATTTCCTTTTCCATCTTACAAGTTACCTTCTGGCAGGTTTCTTCCTCTCTGAGTTTGGTGACCCATTTTTATTCTTCCACAATTTTCGTTACCTGGTTCTTTTTACCTTGGCGCGCCCTTTGTGGCTTTTTATCTGAAAACACCGCAGTCTTTCCCACTCCCCCTTGAGTAGTCCCTGTCCTCGCCGAGGAGGCTTACGGGCATTGCGAGATCACTTGCCCAACCCAAAGGACCCCCTTTCTCCGAAGGTTACACCCACCTCCCTTTCCCCTGTAGCCCCCGGGAATTTTTCAACTTGACGGAGGGTCTCCTCCCTAACGCCCAGCGATGATGTTATCCTCGAGATTTCTTTTTTTTTCCCAATAAAGGAAGTCGGGATCATTTTCTACTCCCTTTTAGTACCTGATTCTTTACACCGTGCTTTTACGTTTCCTTTTTTGAGAGGCGTTCTGGAGTTTTTCTCCCCACGACATAAATCATCTCCCCCCTTGATCCTTTCCCCCAGATTTCTTCAGGAAGTTTTCCCCTTGGTTGTATCAGGGACCCCCACGAATTTCCATGCGATTGCCTACGATTATTTCCCTCCTCCCATTGAAGTGGTGCTCGAGTCCGAAGCTTTCCCAAAGGGGCTTCTTCCATGCACCCCTTGAGGCTTTCATTTACTTCCGTTTTGCCTTCTAATTTTTATTTTGGGGTTTTCTGGCTTTATTCTGTTTTCAAAACCTCCCCTCCCTTTCTCCCCCTCTCCGTTGCCGTTCCTTTGAGCCGGGGACTTTGGCACTTTTCTCGTCTTTGGAAAGAGTCTTCTTTTTTTCTTTCTTAGAAATACCATCTCTCCTGGACCCTGCGTTCCTGAGACGCTGAATTGGGGCCTACATCCCGCTTTCCAGATTTGCCACATTCCCCCCCCCTCCCCTTTCCCGAAGGTACCCAAACACATGGGATCCCCCCCCTTCCCTGAAAACTCCCCCTCATTGATTTTTAGGATTCGTCCCTTACTTCACTATGTAGTGACTTCTTTATGTAGTCTAGTGCGTTCCCGTTTTCGCGCTTTTTGGAAACAAGGCCATCTCCGTGGTATTTGTCCCCCCCCCCCCCCCCCCCACTTCCCTGTTGTTTCTTTCTCTCAAATCCCCATTTCGCTAATTCGGTGAAGGTCCGATCTTCTCGACCGTGATTTTTCACGTACTGTTAGACCCTGTTCTTGTGTTTTGCCCTCAGAGTTCTATTGGCAAACCATCAGAGGCTTCCGGGAGGAGTCTTTTCTCTCGCCACCTTTAGCCCGGTTCTTTACTGCGACTTTTACTCCTGAAGTCCGTTTTCCGACCCCCTTCCGAGGTTCTCCCCTACTTCGATCGACTTTTTTCCCCCCTGCCCATTTACTAGTTTCCCCGGTGAGTTGCATGGTTTTTGGTGCTCACTTTCTTCCCGCGACTTTGTTTCCTTCTGTCCATCTCTTTTTTTTCAGGTTCTGTTGCAACAGTTTTCCGCGCTCCTAGCCCCCTCGGCCCCTCCGAGATCTGACCTATCACCCTTTCCCGTGATTTGTTTCCAAACTTCTTGGTCTGGCTTTCCTTTTTTCATCTGAAGATCTTCTGATAAAGGGCTTCGCCCAAGTTGTCCCTCCTGAGTTTCACTTCTTGGTTTGATACTTATAAGGTGGAATCCCCCTGGAATCCCCCTAAGGCTTCTCTCCTTTCCCCTTCCTCGGTCTTGCGTAACCGATAGTCTCGGACTAACTCCACCCCTTAACTGACACCGTTAACTATATCTCCTTCCTTGACTTATTCTTGAGGACGTTGCGAGCCGGAAGTCCACAGTTTCCTCTTACCAAATCTCAAACCCCGTAGTTTTTTTGTAGCACAATTTCCTCTCCTCAAATTTGCCCCCGCGTGGATCAGGCTTGTCGATCTTTCCTGTTAGTTCTGCTTTGCTTTGATATTGTGACTTTTTGCCGGTAAGCTTGATATTTTCCAGCCCCATTTAAACCCTTTCTTCAAATCCCTATGGCGGAGTGAACTCTTGTGGTATCGATCCCCTCATTTTTCCGGCTTTATGCTTGCCCAACCCAAAGAAGTGTGGGTTGAGGATGAACTATGTGGCTTGATCTTTCTTTCCCCTTGAAACATTTTTCTTTAGGATCCCCCCCGACGCGTCCTTTTTTGAGTGCTCTGCTTTGGCTCTACAGCCGCCCGTAATCGGGACGTGCCTCCTGCAATCCGGCATTTTTTTTTTCTTTCTCTCTTTTTAAATCATTTTTTCCCGCTTTGTTCCACTTTTCTCCGGGTCAAAATTCTTTCGTTCTCTCCCGGATTTGGCCCAAGAGGGTATATGGACTCCCCCCCCCCGTTTGGCTAACCTTTCTTGCTTTTTTTAGAGTTCTTTTGAGGTTGAGTTCTTCTCGCCATGGACGACTTTGCAGAGTTTCCCCCCGGGCGGCCTGCCCCCTTCTTTGATTCCTGTCGTTTGTAGTGTTTGACCCAGGGCGATTTTGGTTTCTCACCTAAAGCCCCCTTTTAGACCCCTGTTTTCCATTTTCATTCCGTAGCATTTCAGCTATCGTCCACCCCCAGGCAGTGAAATTCTAAAGACCCCCTGTTTTACCCCCGCCCAGTGGTCGGTTCTCTCAAGCCTTTTCGCGTCCTGATGAAATCCCTCCGGCGTTTTTTCCTCCAGATCCGAATAAGGCGTGGGTCCCAATTGTCTTTTCCTTTTTACGGACCTTGTCTTTCTGGCATACCAAATTGTGAAATCTCTTAGAAATTTTTTCCTGCTCGGTTCCAAATCGTTTCCGGTTGTCGTACCTTTAATTTGTTCAGATTTCGTCATACCTCCGCCTCCTAACGTACCCCTTTCCCCGGTTTCCTTTGTAGCACCCTTCCTTTTCCCGGTTTCTCCGATCGTATCCTTTTCTAACACCCGTTAGAATCGCCGTACGCCTTGCTTTCTTCTCTCGGGCTTTTTTATCCCCTCTGTCGGTTAGCGGATGTTCCCCCCCTTTGTCCCTTTTTCAAGTGTGTTTTTTCTACCTAGCTCGAGAACTGCCCAAAGCTTTGTTTCTCAGACTCCCCCTTAACCTTTTCCCTTGGCCACGACGATCGTCTCCGTTCCTTCATTCAGACCTTTCCCAACGTTTCCTGGTTTTTCTGCCTTTTCACGACCCCAACTTGTAAACCTTGTCGTTGGAAGCTTCCCTTTGTTTACCGCGATTAAGAAGTATGAGCAACCTCATACTGGGGGAAGAGCCCTGATCTTCCTCCCCCAAGTCCTCTTCCTGATTCAGAACATCTCATCGTCCCCCTTGGAGATCTGCTGATCTGGTGTTCATCCTGATCCTACCCCTCCCCATGACGGGGTTTTGTCCACCTTCCCACTTCTTGAAAATTGTCTTCTGGCCCTCTAACTTTTCAACAAGTTCGAGACCTCCGCGTCATAAATTCTATCCCTTTAAGGCCCCGCCCCCTTGTTCGCTGTGCCCCCTCCCACCAATACTTTTTCCTGTAAGGTCCTTAATTGTTGGGCACTTTCTCATCTATCCCTCTCCTAAGTTTTATCCTTGAATCTTCTTTCCGTTGCCCACCTTGCCCCTTTTAGGCCCTTTCCTCACCTTATGTACTGAGGAGGTGGGTTTTCAAAATTTTACTTTACGAGGATTCCTTGGAGCTGTGCCTTTCCCCTTCCTTTTCTGATATATCTGTTCCCTCTTTCTGTGACTTGCCAAGTCTCCCTAAGTTGCTTCTTTTTTTGAGAATTTCTTCCCCCCTTTGAATTTCCCTTCTGATCCCGCAGGATAAAGCTTGGTTACGTCTGAAATTTATCGTTACCTAGGATCTCGTTGATACAAGTTACCCCTCTCCCCCCATCTTTTTTTTAAGTCTGATCTGTTAGTTCGTACTTTTCAAACATTTTCCCCTAGTTTCTTTAACCTTCCCCCGTTCGGACCAACTTCGAGTATTGACTTTCCAAAGTCCGAGCGTTTTCTCCCGTTCTTGATCGTCCTTTGCTCTTTTCCGCTTCGTTTCCGTGAGTACCTGTCTATTAGGTTTAAGTAACCCCCAGATTGGCGGTTCTCGATAACCTCGTTGCCCCCAAGTCACCCCATCATTCTTTAAATCACACTTGTTACTCCCATTACCCTAAAAGCTCCGCTTTAACTCTATTCAAAGAAATATTCCTCGTCTCAGGTGTTCCCTATCGAGGTTGCCTTTTGTCCCCTTCCTGTTAGGCTAACAAAGTGTGGCACTTGTTTTGACGCGGCGTAGTTTTGTCTATCCCCTCTTTCATCACTATCTTAAGCCCTCTCTTCACACTTTTGGTGTACTTAATCATCTCGGGCCCTCCACCCGCGAAATTCCTCATGACGATCCCCTTCTTCTCTTCCGTTACGCTATCCAGGGTCGAGCTGAGACTTCCGAACATCCCCCTGCTCTTTGGGAAATTCTTTCTGGGTGCTTTTTCTCCGTTTTTTTTATTCAGACGATAATTGCCCTTTCTTGACGTGCTGGATTTCACCAACCCCCTTTCTAACAGAGCTCCTCTTAATTTTTTTCTTCGATGGTTCTACCGCGAGGAACCTTCTATCTCTCCGGAAAGAGATTTTTTTATCTTCTCCTACCCAGTCTTCCTCTCGCTCTCCCTGAAAGGGTTCCCAAGAATTGGAAGCTATCAAGTTCCCTTTCCTTGAAAAATCCTTTATCTGAAGACTTTTTCTCTCTACCTATTTTTCCGGCTTCCGAACTTTTTTTTTTACTTTGGACATACTACTTGATGTACTCACTCGTCATGGCAACCTCATTGCCCCAAACACGATGGATTTTTTCTCCCTGAGCCCGATATGCAGAGGAACGACTCCCACCCTTCCCCAACCCTTGAAGGACCCCCTATGTAGAAGTCGTGACCTTACTAAATTCCCCTCCCAGCTTGGAGACCCTAAACCTGTACCCTTTCCTCCTATTTGAGAAACCTCTCTCCTGCCCCTTGCAGTCCGATCGGTCTCTTGATGATTTTGGACAATTGATCTGGACCTTGCCAAACTACCCCATTATTTCCTCCCGACCCTACTTTCCGCGTCTTCCATCCCCCTCATTCGAGGTTTTCCCAAGACTCCTTGATCTCCATCCTTTGTCACTTAACCCTGGTCGTCGGATGCTACGTCTCAGTGCTTCTAAAGCCTCTTTGGTTCAATTGGGGATTTTGGGTCTTTTCCCCCCCCCTCTCCCTTCTTTTTTCCCCCAATTCTGCCTGACTTTTTCCCGCTCCCCCTCGATCGTTTTCTCGGATGATTGTTTTGGGACCCATTCTGAGGGTGTCCTCCCGGTTTTTCTCGACTCTGCTATTTTACATTTTTCTGCGG
>Ga0179593_1407984_pt1 | contig 18236 bp, 20 predicted proteins | sample CZODoug2_1_08_16_FD_185931 | JGI IMG/M metagenome (GOLD analysis project Ga0179593, IMG submission 185931) | Vadose zone soil fungal communities from Angelo Coast Range Reserve, California, USA - CZODoug2_1_08_16fungal (PacBio error correction) | ecosystem: Environmental > Terrestrial > Soil >... | reverse complement strand
TTGTGCGAGGGCATCCAATCAGTCCTTCTTTCAAACGTCCTCTCTCTTCCCCGTTGTGCCAAGCGTCTTTGTGATATCACCCCCTTTACGCAGCGCTCCTATCCCAATCAGCTGAAAACCATGTTAGGCACTGCCGCGCTCTTTTGTCTTCCCGTCTTTTTTTTTCTTGGGAGCGCATTTCATGGGAGGTACAGTTTATGCCTGTCGCATGCCATTTTCCTATTGGTTTCCTTTGTCCCCCATCCTGACCCAACCTCCTCCTCCCCCCCTTCAAGATCTTGATCGCCCAGACCCACGGCTCTCAGACCTCCCCGGTGCTTTGGTCCCCCCGCGATTTAGCCTCATCCAATTCGGTGTCTTTTTCTTTCTCCTTTTTCCACATCCAGTGGGCTTCGCGGTTTCAGGTTGTTATTGATTCTGATGAGCCTATGAGGCTCGATTTTTTAGATCCGCTCCAGACCCGGGGCCCCAACCTCAGTCTTTCGTTCTTTCTAGGTAGACTTTGGACTTTTGAGTTCTCAGAGAACAATCTTCCATTATTAGTAATGCAGGTAACTGAATCTTCCTGGTTTCATGCCTTGCGTTTTTCCAAATTGAGTATTCCTTCGTTCTTCGTACTCAGGTTTGGTGTTGAATGACGTCCCTAGGTGCCCCCCATTCCCTTAGCGCCTTCCTTCGGAGGTTGCTGGGCTTCTCGACAAATCCGCTTGTCCCCTCCTTATCTTTCCTGGTCACCTTTGGCCCCTAGGCCTACTTTATTAGGGGTAGTTGATGTCTCCGTTTTGTCTTGCCAGACCGCCAAACGCCTTCGGTGCGACATCTCACGCGCTGTCGCAATCCGTAAACGGTGTTTTTAAGTCCATCACGGCTATGGCTAGCCCCGGCCCCTCCCCCTCCTCCAGGAAGATGCGTCCTAACCGAAACTGCGGCTTCGGCTTAGCGGGCTCTTTGGTCCTCTTCGCGGTCTTTGCACGTGAGTAATCATGATCATATTCTTGCTTTCCCTGCCTCCCCCTTGTTCTTTTCACCTCTTTCATAGTGTTTACGCCGGAGCAATCCCCAGCCCGAAGCTCTGACAACGACCTTTCTAATGCCTCACTTCCTGAAGCCCTTTCCGAGGTCGCCATCCGTCCCGCCGTTTCTATCCGCTTGGTTCCTTGAATTTACAGAGTCTCCTCGGAAACTTTTCTTTTTTTTTTTAATTTTACTTCCACATTACCTCAACCCTCTTTTTTTTGTGGTTGCATTTCGGCTTCACTTCACAGCATTCCTTGTCCCCTGGATTTTCCATTCTTGCCAACCAGCTTTTCCGTACTCCAATTACCTGGTCCTTCCCCTTTTCCTTGTCAGGCTCCGAGCAAAAATAGCGCCCCCGTAGCTTTTCCCTTTTCGCTTTCCCTGACGTTTGCGCAGCCCGTTTTAACTCCACCCAACAAAACCCGTTAACATCGGACTTTCCGGAGAGGTCGGTTCTTCTGCCGTGCTACCCGCTGCGCATGTCTGGCCAATGTTCGCTTAATCTCATTTCCATTATTCCACTCCCTTCTGTGGTCTTCGTATTTGAACAATACCCCTTATATTTGAGGCTGGCCGTAGTTCTTCTTATCGGAACTGCAGAAGATTTTTCTTACTTGCTTGGAATCTCCACTTTGATGAACTTCGCCCCTTTCTGCGTCTGGGATAACTCTATCTTCTTATTTCCTTTCCCTCGTGTTGTCGATTATCTCGTCCCCTCTCCCATCGGCCAGTCGGTTCCGCAAATCGACATCTTCCAGCCACCTCATTCCACTCTCTGCATTCTCGAGCACTTCTCTTGCCGCTGCTGTGATTTTTGCCCCCCCTCAGGCTCCGTTCCCTGGTAATACTGACTGGCCCATGCTTTAAGCTTTTGTGCTCATTCAGTCCCTGATCCGTTTAACTCCCCAACGGTATCTCTTCCTTGTGCGCCCACCTTTCGCGCGCATATCACTATTACCGATCCCCCCCCACAAGGCCACACCTCATCTGCTTCCTCCCTCCATCTCTTATCTCGGACATCCTCCGGCCCGCTCAGCACCCCTGCATTCTGCCGCTACGATTGAGCATCCATTCTCCATCTACCCCGAATGAAGAAGTTTTGCCTCTAGGCCCCCGAAACTTCTTCAGACCGCAGGTGTCTCCCTATATCCCCGCTTCTACCGAACAAAAGGTTAGCCCCCATCCCGCTGCCCCAATCTACCTTCGCCCCGCATGAAGTTCAGATCTCACTTGTTTTGGATGCAGCTCAGGTGACGCGCGATCCCTACGCCGCCCTGGTCTTGCACCACAACCTCCACCCAGGTCACGACCCCTACATCCCCAGTCCCCCATCCGCATATCTTCCGCCCCCCCCCAAAGTCCAGGCACCTACCACCCGCAAGACCAGCCCTTTCGTACCTCCCAAGTCTCAATCTTATCCTCTAGACGCCCCCCCACCCCCCGATCTCCGCTTCTCTCCATCAATGGCCCCTTCCCCATTCTGGTCCAAATACCCTCGGTGCGCCCCCCAATGCAGGAAAACATATACTGCACGGTCTGGAGTCACCCTACCCATGTTCCCCTCGATCGGCGTATCTCCACCCCTATAGCACATTCTCCACGTCGCCCTCCCAGCGGCCGGTTCCCTCCCACATCATTCCTGCACCATCCTACTGTCTCCCAGCGCCCTTCCCTCCATTGAGCTCTACTGGGCTCTGTGGTTAACCCCTTCCCCTCCTGTCCTCCAATTCTCAAGAAATCGGGACAAGACCAACGAAATACCACTTACGAACTCCCCAACACCCTAGACTTCCTTTCGAGTGATAGCAGTTCCCCCACCGCCGCAAGTGCCCCCCTCCCATCTTTTATAGCTGATCGAAACTTCGTAGCTTTCCGCAGCGCTCCCTTAGAGACACCAGCTTCCTCTCCAAATTTACCCACCCCTTTAGCTCACCTCAATGTTCCACTCCCTGATACGTTAGGCGCCTAGAATATGGTTATATCTAACAACCACCCTGACCCCCCCACGAGTGGGCCCCCGCCCAGTTGCAACCTTTATTCAAGTTTCGGCCAACGGCTCCTCTTGAATCAATCGCCGCTGGGTAGCTTTTATGATTCAACCCGACCTTTTGAGAGGCATCCGAGAACGCTCTTCCTTTTCGCGTGTGTTCTAGGGCTCCTTCAAACCCACTCTTCACGGGACATGTCCACACCACTTCGGCTGGCATGAGCGTACCTGACTTTCCCGATAGATTTATTTGCCCAATCTAAGCTTAGTCTTTTTTCCGCTCGCAATTTTTTTCCAGCGCGTGCGCTTCTTTCTAGACGCTTTCTTCCTGGATGACTCCTGCCAATGTCCTGCTCTCGCCTCGTGTATGGCAGTGACGACCCAACATTCCGGATGCCTCACGCGCCCCCACTCGGCTGTCCTTTGCGCTCCTTCGTTTTTGAATCCCTGCAGCCAAAACCGCGGCTTTTTTTTCAACCTCCTAATCCACTCTCCGGCCCCCCCAGTCTGTCTCTGTGCCCCCCCCTCATTCCTTCTTGCCCTGTTTGCGTTTTCTCCGTCCCCAAGAAACCTCCTGCATGGCGCGATTCTTTTCCCTTGATGCCACACCCTCCCCCAGCTTTAGGACTCCAGCTACTAGCATAAGCTAATCTCCAAGTTGAAATCCGTCCCTGCGCAGCTGACCACGCTTCACTCTACCCCTGCATGAAGAGATGGCTCTGCTCTACCCCGGCCACCGGACGAGAAGCCCCTCCTATGGACCCTTGGTTCTGCTCTACTACCTCAAGCGAGTTTCTTTGTTGCCCCCCCCCCCTTCCTCAGCTCCTCATACGCATCCTGACACCCCTCACACCGTCGTACCCCCCCCCCCCCCCCCGGTTGGTTTCCAAGTAGCAGAGCTTATCTCCCACCCCCGACAATTTCAACTGTTTCTCCCCCCCATTTCCCAACTCCGTTTTTGCTTTTTAGATGCTATTCCCTCCGTAATGCCCCTCGTCGCCGTTTTCGGAGTGTTCCGTCGCCGAGTCCCCTTTTTTCATGCTATGACGTTGTTTCCGAATTTCCATGCGCTCCAGACATAAAACCCTTTGTCCTCGCACTTGTCTCGCAGTCCTCTTCCATGTTTCTTCTTTTTGCCCGATATCCCTCAAGTCGGTGAGAGTATAGCGACCCCCAAGCTCTGTCACATCCTACTTAGTGCTTCTCTTCTGTTACAGCTTTCATTTGATATGCCACCACACATTCTCCCATCCTCCGTGTTTGTTGTGGATTTGTTTTGCGTGAATCTAATAACTTTCCAGACCTCACAAGGCCGATCGGAGCTGCTCTTGCCGATTCGTATAGTCATACTCGTCCCCCCCCAACCCTTATGGTCTCTCCGCCCCGCCTTACCTCAGTGTCCAACGGACTTCCTTCCTGCGCGACTTTTGACATTCTTTCGTGTACTTTTGGGACGGCCCTGGGCCAAGGGCTTGACACTCCCCTTTCCCTCTTGACGGTATTTGCCACGGTCTGTGACTCGTACCCCCCTCCCTAACGCCGCCCATTCCCTCTTTTTGATATCCCCTCAAAACCGGAGATCAGAAAGCCCTTTTTTGCCTTTTAACCTAGAGGGGTGAGAATTTTGAACCTGTGACCAAATTCGGGTGTGGCTCCCTCTATTCTTACCCTTCGACTTTTCAACCCCACCCCTTTTTTGCTCGCCGATTTGAGGTTGTTTCTGCGTAGGAGAAGTCATGAGCTTTGCATCCTGATTCTTCGTGCTCCGATTTTCCATCATGGTTGCCTCTGACGCGTTCTGGCTTCTCTTGTCTTGGCTGTTGAGTAGGAGTACCCCCCGTTCTCGTTCAGTTCATTTTAAACGCTTTTTGAATTTTTGGTTTCACCTTGAGATTATTTCTTTAGTCTTTGTTACGCCCTTATTTGCGGGCTGGGTCCCGCCTCGGGTAACAACGACTTTTCTCTCCAAAGGTGGAGGTTGCTGGCGGCGCTAAAAAGCCTCCAGTGCAAGTACTTTCTCTTTTCCTTTTCTGGTCCATCTGGTTCTTAGGAATGACTCCTTTTTTTCCGAGCACTCGGTTTTCCGAGTGTCTGCCTGTCGCAGAAGTTTAACGCCTTTTCTGCTGTGAACAGGTTCCCTAGTTTCGCTTAGCTTCCATAAGTTTTAACTGGGTCTCAAGCCAATTAAGGCTTCTGGCGATTGCTGCCGATGATGCCCCACACAGTACTCTTGCGGCTCGAACCTTTCCCCTCCTGCTTCGTGCAAGCTAAAAGGGGCGGTCTCGGCAGCTCTGGAAGGAGTGAGGTGCTCTTTTCCCCTTGAGTCTCAGATAATAGTGTTTTGAGCTCATGCCCTTCCTTTCCAGCGTTAATATGTGGTGGCGCGCGGCGCAGGACAAACTTAACCAGGCAGTTACAAGAGGTGGGATCATTCCACCGCCTATGCCAAACTGTCGCCCCTGCCTCCCCACAGGGAGTTAAAGTAAATCACTAACACCCACCCCATGAATCCCCCCCTTCTATACTCACTCCCCCTCTTACACCATCTCCTCTGAAGAGCTTTGACCGACCAGGAACTTATCTCTCCATGACACCTTCCAGAATCTTCGCTGCATTTATGGACCCCACCCACTCATTTAACTTCTAGCGGCGTTTGATGCGGATAGGTTACTGCCCGCACGGTCGAGCCGCACAGATCCAAGCTACCGAGCCAGTCTCCACAACATTCCCCTTGGCGTCCAGACATAGTCCGCAGCAGCTTCCCCCCCCCCCATTCCTCTTCCCCCCCTATCCCATCTTTTCCCTTCCTAGGTGCCCCCGCCCCTCCTCCACCTTCCCTACGAAGCCCGACCACCAGCTCTAACGTGGTGATGGCTCGCCCCGGGCCCCTTCGCCCTTTCTCCCTCCCATCCTATCTTTCATTGGGCCACCATCGCATAGTTTCGACAATGCCCTTAACAACCAAAATCTTCGTCCATGCTTACCACACACCAACGCCCCCGGCTTGGTTCACTACACAATTTCTTTCCCCCCTCCGCCAACAACCCCCCGAACCAGCGTTTTGCCCGGATGCACGTAAAGGCGTTTACAGCGGAAATCCACTCCTCTTATCACGGCATCATCGGGACTGGAGCCTAAGCAAATTTCTGGATCGGCCCAATGAGACGGAACCCCCCCTAAACTCACTCGAAAAAGTAGACCCGTGAGACACAAGGGGAGAGGATACTTATAGACTGTTTGTGAACCCGATATCCTCTAGGAGCGTAGGTACCCTCCAGGGCGTCATACAGCAACATACCCTGTCCCGTAAGCACGGTCCTTGATGATCTCGGTTTTTCTTTATTAAGATTGGCTTTGGCACCTTTTCTAGCTATCATAGGGTAATGCAAGTCCTTACCAGTGGACAGGCATTCTGAGGAGAGGTGACATCCGTCCAATTTCTCCCGGCCTTCAGTATTTTTTCTCTGATCTTTTTCAGACAGTCATTATTCTATGTAATCTTTCCCCCATCTTATTTGACCCCTCTGAGGAGGGTCCTGGAGGATACGATCATTCTTCCCTCTTTTCTCCTGTGTGGTGGCCGGATCTACCTCTTATCGGCCATTGCTCCCCCCCTCCGCGTTTCAGCCCGCTTTGCATGCTTCCAGCACACTTTGCATCCCTGCATTTCGCTATATCGAACTAATTTGTTCGTCCAATGTGCCCTTACCACCCTCGCCGCAGATCGTGTCCTTACCTTTACTTGAATGAGAAATTATTAACGGCGAAAATTGCTCTCTTCTCCGTCTTTTTCCCGATCGCAAGCTATTTTGCACTTTGCTTTTCACGGTTCGGTCTGATTCGAACTCCCGACTAGGCTGCGCAACGCTCTTGAAGCTTGTCTCCCCAGATAAGGGTTGGCTCATGAGTTGTGGAGGTGACGCCTGGAGAACTCGTACTTCAGCTCGTTTTTTTCCTTTAATAGTTCCAGTTTGCCCCAGCTTGTTCGCCATCAGTTTTCAAAAAGGGATGTGTGTTGCATTGCTACGGACCCCCCCTCCCCCCCCCCTGACCACGTTACACAGATTGGTTTTTTATCTAATTCGAAGGCTCGGTCCGATCTTACGCCGGCGCCCTCGTCTTTCCCTACTCCTCCTACTTTTACGTCGGACGGCTGAAGAGGCGCTATGACCGCGCGGCACCTTGCTTTTCCTTGTTTCCCTTATACCGCTTAGTCGAATTTCCTTTTTCCATGGTAGTGGTATTGTCTCCGCGCGCCCACATATCACGTCTGTTGCGACAAATTCCTGAGGAGGTGGCCATTTTTTTTTGAATTCCCTTCTTTTTCCTTCGAAGACCCTTGGCACGCGAAACAGATTCCCCTGAGCTTTTTTTCTGCCTGAGGGGTCCCGCTCGCATTTGTTCTTTTCAGCGCCTCCGCCTTCCTGTGGATTTTTTTCCCCCTACATGTGGCGTAGATCGATGGTGCTTAACCCACAGTTCCTTATGTCATCCCAGCGCACCCTCGGCAAGCTTGTTTTAAGACTGACGTTTATTCTTTTTTTGAACCCCTACACGGACCCTCACAACTTTAAATCTTAGGCTCGGAGAACCGCTCATCTTTTAGGGTCCCCCCCCCGGATGGCCTGTGAAACCGATCCTTAGGTTCAGTAGTGGACGTTTTTCTCGACGCACTAACCCAATACATGTACTGATCCTTTGCGGCTTTCCCCCTGTTCCCCCTCTGTCCTGTCTTGCTGCCCCCCCCAGAGCCGCCCCGTCCTCAGCTTCCGAGCAACGATTTTCCAATTGAACTCCGTTGCTCCCAGTTCCTTCCCCCCCCGACTATGGAAAGTAGGTTACGATCCCCCCGCGTTTTGTTCTCTACTAACCATCCCAGGGACCCGTAGAGCAAGCTCTTCGCAGGTGCACCGTTTCTGCCTGCTCCCTCCTAAGAGACTCCCATGTTCCCTCGCATCAACAACACCCAATAACCCTTGGCTCCGCAGAGCCAGGTTAGTGGGTGAACTTTTCGAAGGCCTCGGACCCTCTCCCCCCACCCTCATTTGTAACAAATGATTCCCCCATCGCCAAAGTCCACCCCCTCTCTTGTCTTAATCTCCTGTATTCTTTATTCAAAAGACCTGATCGCGATTCTTTGTTTTCGTACGACTCCCACTCTTCCATTTTTGCGCGAAGCCCCCCCCTGCCGGTGCCTCCATTCCCCTGGCTCCCCGAAATTCCACACCGTTCCCTAGCGAACTCGTCGTCCAGTCCTCCTCCATGTTTTTCGTTATTGTTTTTTGTCGCGCATGACCTGAAGTAAATTGTGGCGCGTACTAGACGATTCCCGCTTTGCTGCCCCCTCTGGAGAAGCATAGATCGCTTTCTATCTTTACCCCGAGCTTCTTGGCTTAGCCCTCCCCAACCAAATCTCCCCTTCTTTTTACTTTGTTTTTGAGAGGATATTTTTGTGGCATATCAACCTCCCCCCCCGTTTCCGATAGAAACTTCGGATCGGCTGTTTCTTTGCTCCCCCAGATTGCTTTTCCATAGTTCTTGGGCGTCATACCTTCCAAAACCCTTAATAGGTATAACGTCCATCAGGGCACAATCCTCGACAAACAGTGCAGTTTTATTCCCTTCGCTCCGAGGTGCTTCCCCAGAGGGGTTCGTTTGGAAGCGCCGGTTCGGAACGTTCAGATAGGACGGGCGTTTGTTTCGCTGCCACTTCTCACTGGCTTCGTACACTTAACCCTGACCGCTCTATGCCATAAGTATGGGCTTTTTTTTCTGCCCCCGAGCACCCCGGCTCTTCAGCAAGACTTTTGATTTTTTTTTTCCCACAGCGCGGGTTTCTTCATGGTTTGAAAGTGGAAACGGTCCCTCTCTCTTACCTTCGATCAACCCCCGAAGATTTTCCTTGCTTTGTGGTTTGGTTCTTTATGCTGATGAGACTCATTTTGGCGTTTTGTTTCTTGACTTCCCCGCTGCCCGATTGTCCAACTGTGCCTTTATCTTCCTGTTTGGTCACTTTTTTGAGTAGAGAGCCAAGAGTTCCATAGTCCTCCATTTGATAAGGTTGAATTTCAGCTGCTTTTTTTTCTTTCTTCCCCCCCTTTTTTTGTTCATCTGACTCTCTATGATTCGTTCGTGCTGTTGTTGCAGCGCCTGGGTTGAAACCCCCTTTGCCTCGAGAGGATAGTATGAGGGTGCTTGTGATGAACCCTGAAAAAAGCTTTGTGCAAGTCCTTCTCCCTTGTTTTTATCTGTTCATCTTCGTTCGCCTTTATGATAATTACTTATTTGTCTCCTGTCTCCTTCCCCCAGGTTATTTAGAAGGTTTTGCGTCGTTTCGAACGCTTCGGAGAATCAGGATTCCCTATTTTCTAAGCGGTGACTCCGTTTAACGGTTTGGTTCGCACTTCGCCCCATCAGGGCCTAGAGGAGAAGACGCCCCTTTCCGACACAATCATCCTACGATCTGCCTGGCGCTCCCGCCCCCCCCCCCGCCTTGCGGTTCCTGTACAAGGCGGCGGAGATCTAGTTCGTTTCGTGTACTTTTGGCAAGTTCCCCTCTTCCATATCTTTCTTCGGCATGCCCTCTCCTTCCGTGTTTCGTTCATAGTGTTAGTCGAGTTGTCGATCCCCGCCGTTCCCCCAGGTCCGCTTGCCCCTCGACCAGTCGTTTTGAAGCCAATTCCCCTCCCGTGCCTATGTAATTCTTTCAGAGAGCTCAGCCCGTTTTCGCCTCCCCTTGTGGGTCTGACTGGAAGATCCTCACCTCTGTTCCTTCTTTCCCTGGCTCATTTTTTTCGTAATCCCTGACACGCCTTTGATCAATCTGGTTCGGGGCCCGGCATTTCTTGATTAAGGAAACACACAGCACATTTGATTTTCATCGGAAAACCCTTGTCGCTGCGACTTTTTTAGTACACGAGGAGTCGTTTTCTCCCGCTTCGTCAATTTCTTGCCCCTACACAATTCCCCTGCCACCGTAGATTCCCCCTACATTTTTTTGTGAGCTTCCCATCCCCCCTTTATAAGCCCCTTTTTCGTCGTCCCCCGGCTACGACCTTCAACATTACCGTTCTACCATGCCTCTGCTGGTTCTTCTATCTGGGCTTGGAAGTGACCTGAGCCTCTCATGTTCTCTCATGTTTTTACTTCCCTCTTTCCCCCACACGCCTAAAAGGTCTGTCTGAGAGTTTTGCAACGGATTGCCAATTGTCTCTTCCTCTTTTAGCTTTTTCGAACTCAGAAGATTGTATGCATTTTTCTGCAGATGGCCAGCTTTCTCACCTGCGAGGATATAACGAGCCTCTCCCTTTGTTGTGAGACGATATCGATCGACATAGACCCCCCCTTCCCCTTAAGGAAGGTCAGCCCCCAAATCGGTCCGCTTAAACAAAATGCCTAACCAGGATTCTGTCGTTAGATAATAGAAATCGGGATCTCCGCTCCCCCATCTCTTCTAGTTTTGCAACCCTCAATGACCCGAAGGACGGTCCCTTTGAACTAGTTCCTCACTCCATAGACAGCGAAACATTTCTACATGCCAGCGTATCTGCCCAGACAGAATTAAGATCAGCTCAACGTGATGAAGATATGTTACGGAGTTAGCCTCCCCCGACTCACCGTGTTGTGCACCTGATTTGTACCTTTAGTCGCCATACGGTTTTGCGTCGTTTTTCTATCAGGCCTGCCGCCTTATTCTCCCCGTACATCGTGTCAGTTCCAATGTCGCAGGGCAACAAGTACTTTTTCGTCTTCCTTTTGTCCCATCAAGTAAATTCGGTCTTTGTGAATTTGATCCCCCGCCAAAGCCCGCCCCGAACAACTATTTGCTTCTAATGCTCAATGCGATCAGTTTCGAATCCTCGATGAAGAACTTCCCCCACCTGCTTCGCTACCCGGCTGAGGCTCTTTACCGCTCCTTCGCGCAACGGTCGGGCTTAAGTTGTTCTTCTAACTCTCAGTTATTGTTCCCCTAATTCTGAAGGGTCATGCGCGTTGAATTGTCGAAAACACGATGACCCCCTTAAGACCAGACACCTTTGGCTTTCGGGGCCTGAGCGAATAAGGATAGTCGTATCGGAATCCCCCTTTGCCCCCCCAAAGAATAGTACCGGCTTAAGTTCCTTCCGCCTTTAGGGCAGCACCCCTCAGTTGTCCTTTAGTATCGAGCTCTTAATGGCTTCATGTTGTTCCAGAACCATTGTCGCTCTCGAACACTCCGTTGTTCTTTCCTTGAGTCCACAGTAAAAGTTTGTCCCCTCCGCTTCGACCCACCTATAATGAGTATTCGCGAAGGCTTTTCTTGTTCAAATCCATTGCCTCCACTTATCCTCACCCCGGCTCGGGACGCTATCCATTCTCGAGCGCACACACCATTTTCCCCACTCTTCCCCCCCCCTGCTATAGGTGCACTGCACTGTGGTAATTTTTCTCGCGCCCATTTCCTTAAGATCCCTTTGGCGCGCGACGATGTTCCCACCGAGGTCCTTCAACCCCCCACGCCCCCCCCGCACTTTGCGAAGAATTCGCCCGAGGGCCCTGCCTAATCTCCTAACCCTTCCAGGCGTCCGTAATTTCACCTCTCCTTCCTGGACCCTCCCGTCGAGATTTTTGCCCCTCTTGGTATCTCTAACCCCCAAATTCAAGCTACGATCAGGCAAGGTAGTTTTACAAGTGCGGTCTCCCCCCCGAAGAATGCCGCGCCCATATGCATTTTTTTTCCATCCCAAACCACAATAAAAATCAGAGCAGATCCCAGATCTGTTCTTTGGTTTAAACCACTTCCCTCCCTCGAGATCCCCCCACGAATTTCCCCAACGTCAAAATGCTGCGCCCATCGCGTTTCCCCCTGCCACCCTTCCCTTGCTCTTGCCTTGTCATTGCATATAACGACGCTGTGAATCGCGCAGCTTTCGTTGTTTCTTGAGTGTTTTCGGCCAATGTCCCTGGGATACCCGCCTGATTTCGACTTTTCCCCCCCTCCCTGACCCCCCCTTGAGGTCCAAGAAGTTACCCCGCTCGCATTTCCCATCGATTGAAGGTAAGCCCCTTCGTTTGATGACTTTTGTCCTGTGTGTAGCGCATTCCCTTTTTCAGTACAAGGTGTTGTGCCTGTCCTGAAGTAACGACGCGCCGTTGTCCGCATCTGACTTCTCCTTGAAGATATTCTTCGCCTCCAATCCCCCAACCCCCCCTTTCTTTTTCCCCCCTTGTGTTGTTGTCGTCATTGATGACCCCTCCTTGAGTGCAGACCAATAAGCGCCTTTCCATACTCGAAACCGCGCCTATAGGAGTTGCTTTTCAGCGTCGTGCTTTTCCCTCGTCACACCTTTTTTCCTCCCGGTATCCCCCGGACCCCAGCCCCGGCCGCTGAAACCCACTGAATAATTCCTTCCGAGGCCTCCCCCCCCCTTCCCCCCCCCCCCTTGTACATTGCTATTCCCTGAGGTCGGCTTAATGTCAACCGCGTCCCTGGAATCTCTCCCACTAGGCGCCCCACTACCCCCCCTAGCCGGCATCACTAGTCTGAGAATCTCCCTTTAGGACATAGACACCGACACACGACCCCGATTCGCTACTCCATTCGTCGTGGTCCGCTGACTGGTCCATTCCAGCTCATACTTGCTTCGCAACCCCGTTTTCCTGCGAAAGCCATTTGGGCATCTTTACACCATTCGCTTTCGACGTGATCCCCCCCTCCCCTCTCTTAACTTCGCCTTTTCAACCACACAACCCGTTTGCCATTGACGACCCCGGCCCCGTGATCTCCCCCTTCCTTATTGGATGAGCCCACGCCCATTCCCCACCTCCCCGGGCCCTTCTTGCACTCTCTCCTCTCCCCCGCTGATACCCCCTGGTCACAACATGAAACCGCCCCCCGGCAGTGCTTCTCTCCCCTCTCCCTCTACACTTTGCAGCTACCTCAGAGCAACAAAGTTCCATATCTCCAGCCGTCCCTTTTCGGCAGCTAGGCACCCAGTATCCTCCCCGCGCTTTTTCCCATTTGCACACATTCTCTCTTCTCCCGCCCTAACCTCTGATCCAGGCTGTTGCATGACGACCCCCCCCTACTTCTCGGACACAGCACCCCCTTACACCGCTGCAAACGGTCTTTCTGTTGCTGGGCGGCTGATAAAACTGCCCGCATAGTGAATGAATTTCTTTTGTTTCATCTGGTTTGTGATCCTCTAGCGGCCTTTATACTCGCCTTTTTTTTTCTCTGACTCGGTTTTGTCTGATTTTTTAGAATTTGTCATTGGCCGGGATTTCCAGACCCCACGCTCCTCGACAGAAGTCACAAGGCTGTCTCAAGGTCGAGCGTAGAGCTCTTCACTTTGGAAAATTGGTTTTGTTTCTCACGCTTCAAGAAATACTATGGCAGGGCGCCTCTTGAAACTTCCGCCCCCCGCGAATTCAAGCTCCCACCCCGTCTCTTGCGGCGCTCACCTTACACCTGTTCGGGGTTCTCCTCTCCATTTCTTATGGCGATTCCTCTTGCCGTAGATTTTCCCAAGTGCGTCCCAGACGTCCTATCTTCTTCCGGTACCCTCTTAAGAAAGCTGCATTTTTTTCTTCCCTCGTTCACTATTGTTCTTTGAGCCGATTCCACCGCCATTCCATGTCCAGCTTCTGGACAATCTTCCAGTTCGTTTTCTCGAAGACCATGACGACCTAGTTCTTTGATCTTTACTTTGATCTGCCCCTCATTAGGCGTGCTGACGCCCTTGGCGTGACTGGCCCAGGCTTACATCGAGCGCCCGGGAACCGTCCTGCGACTGGCAGTAGAACTCTGGTTTCTTTGCCTTCGGTCTTTTTGATCCACTGCCACCCCCCTGAACTGTCTTTTCCACCGAAACCAGCTTTTTCCGTTGCCCCTTTTTTTCCCTCACGAGATGAACGTCGTTATACTTTCGTCAGACTGAGATCCCCCCCCCCCAACTCAGCTTCCAAACCCAGCTTTCGACCATGGTCCCCGTTCCCACTTTCAGTTTTTCCTCAACGCGTGAGTGTCCTCGGGTCTTCATTCCCCCCCTTAAAATCGTTAAGTCCCTTTTCCCCGTTGCTCCGGAGTAGTTCAGAATTGGCTGTGCAATTTATCTTTTTTTCGATTAGCAATGTTCGCTTTTTTTGAATGGAGCATCAGTAGTAACAGGGAAACCCCCACAATCTGCCTGCATTTGGGCTCTTTTCCCAATCCCTCTCCCCCCCCATGGAGAGTCGGACAGTCTTTAGACATCAGCTTGTCTCCTTGGATGCGTGTCCCATTGCGTGCAGACACCTATTTGGCTGATCACCCATCCCTCGACTTTGTAGTACTTCCGAATTTTCTTTTGACCTTAGCCAGAGTCATCTCTTTTTATAACCTATCCCCCGAGACCTGCTTTGTTTTTTGACGCTATTCTTTATGCCATCCAAGTTTATCTCCCCATCCCCCGCACGTGTCAGCTCCCTCGATGCCTCTCCAGAAAAAGGACCCCTACTTACTGCAGCTTCGATCAGTAAGCTAACTAATCGCCTCCCCCTGCTCGGTATACCGGTTGAGGTTGAAATTCGCCCCCGCAGGCCCCTGTTTCCCTTTTCACTACCCTTCGCCCTGATGCAAATCCTCCGCCTTGCGCTATAGAGTTAGTCCCATCCGTTGAAGTCCTCCTTGACTTAACGTGTGAGTTATTCCTTTAGAACTCGACGCTCCCGGGTGCGCAACCTCTGGACCATGTGCCCCCCCCCGAAGCTACGGGGGCTCTTGTTTTCTTTTCTGCGCAGGAAAAGTGTCCAGGCCAAGTACTAGTGTCGTCTCCTTTAAAGTCCGCTGCCCACTTGCTTTTTTCAAATCCCGTTATTAAAGACATGAGTTTGTCCCAGTGATCCGACAACTCCCGCACACCGGAACACATCTTGGACTTCCATGAGCAGGCTGCCATATCCAGGTTTAACTTGCGGCTCCCCCCCCCATGTTAAGTCCTTACAGTCACGGTCCCACGGGCTCTTCTTACACCTGGCTGACTGAAGTCCCCTCTAGACCAATCAAACTCGCCACCGGAGTTTCGCCTTGGTATTCTTTTCTCCCCCCCTCCTTTAGATGCCTTCAAGTTTAAAAGCGGGATTTTTAATCTTGATCATGCTTGAAAACACTGAAAGATTTTCAGCAAGACAACAATGAGTGAGGAGTGATTTATTCGTTTTTTCCCCCCCGGAAGATCTTAGTATGTCGGATCCATTTTCAGCTCTCAAGCGCTAGCCCCACTCTTATACCCGATCCGCTGAGATTCCCTCCGCCACTCCCTTCTTTTCTTTGACAGACGGAGAGTTCAGGAGAGTTTGCATGGGTGGAGGCGTTGCATTCCTTTTTGTCCGGACACTCTCGCAAGACGCCGTGGAAGGTCCGTCCGAACCCACGTTCCCCTTGCACTCCGGCTATACGAACGCCCCTGTTCTTCGCTTTGCTTTCTTTTTAACTCCCCCGTCAGACACCCTACCAGCAGACACCAGGCGCGTTTTGCAACCTTCCCTTCTCCATTCATAGCGTCCCCCCAGGTGGTTTGACATATTTTTTCCACCGATCTTTGCCCTCCCTTCTTACCGTTTTTTTGCCCTGCCCAGCAACCCTGAAGATCCGGTCCCTGATTCCCCCCCCGAGGGAACGTCATGCAACCCAGCCCCGCTTGACTACGGTTTACGTGCTTCGAAAATATCCCCAGTTGACATGCACTTTCCTCATATTAAATTCACCTTTCATGGAACCTGCTTAATAGTGGAACCTTTTTTCCTCCCCCCACAGTCCCCGAGGACGAGGCCATGCCCTCCTCTTATAGTTGAAATTGTTCTGTCTTGCTCACGGTCCCCCCCCAAGCTCTACCTGCACTGTTGATTTCATTTGCCTCACCCCCCCTTTAACCCCGGCATGCCCGAAGCCAGATGTCTGGAGTTGTTCCCCCCCTCGAATCTTCCTCCGAGGCTACAAACCGACATTAACTGTCAAAATGTCACCCCCCCAATATCCGTCCCCCCCCTGCACCCCCCGTATTCTTGCAATACTCCGGTTTTTTCTGCATATCACCCTCTCCTGTTCTCGCAGTAGCCGCGTTGGGCGTTCTTAGTGTAAGAGAAGATGACCCTTTTCATGATAAAGTCACGCCTGACCTGTAGTTGTTTCAACTCCCCCCCTTGCTAGAGCAGGACCCCCAAGTCCCCCTCTTGTTCAAGCAAATTTTCATAGAAAGGCCTCCTTACATTTGTTTTTCAGCTGATTGCTGATTGGTCGGCGCTATAAGCCGTACCTTGTTTTCTCTCTAGTCCGACGCCGACAAAATGGAGATTCCGACCTCTTCGATCTTGAAGCGCCTTTTGGGCCCTTCCCACCCAATCTCTTTTTCCCTCCGTTTTTTTTTTTCTGAGAAGCATTTTGGGTCATATCACCCCTCTTTACAATCGCCCCTTGCGATGGATGCTGCGGTTTTGTTCTTTCTTGTCGTTCTTACTCGCACAACCCTTATGTCGCGCCCCGCGCAACAACCCATCTCTGAAACAACAACAGGCATTTCCTTCTCGGAGATTTTCCCCCCCTTGTCCTATTAACCGAGGGTTTACCTGATTGGAGATGCTGGCCTGTTAGTTACAAATACCTTCCTCCTTCCCTTTGGTACTATGCCCCGGTCCCCCTTTCTCCCACCCTGACCCCAAAGACCCCTGCTCCCCCCCCATTCCTTCCTTTGAAGCAGCTTTCACAACCGGAAGTAATCATCGGTTATTTGGTCAACACATTCCCCCATGTTTTTTTGGTTTTTTTTGTGCCGCATACTTTTTTCCCAGTGAAAAATGGTTTTTGACTCTCCGCTCTATCCCCTTTCTTTCCAGTAACACCTCCTCCTCTTTTTCCGTCCTTCGTTTCTTTTTTTATTGAGTATGAGCGAGCGAGCTTTTTTCGTGCTCCCGCTGCCCTTGTCCTCAAACGCGACAACGTCCGGCTTTTTTTTGCTTATCGTCCGCTGGTTTATTGTTGCTTTTATAGACCAACGTTCCCTCGTCCTTGCCTTTTTCCCCTTGAAAGTCGGATTTTTAAGCGAGACTTTTGCTTAATTTGAGTTATTCTGCCTCTCTGTATTTTCCGACGGTTTCTGTTTTTTGCCAGCCGCGGGTTGGAACTTCAGGTTGCACCTATTCTCCTTCTGGTTTCTTTCTTCGTTTATGAAAACCTTCACCTCAGTTTGATCAGACCATAATGTCTCTGTTTCCCTCAGGGGTCCGCTTTCTCTATTATTCTCTGGTGCTGATCTGTGTCTGTTATGCAGTTTGTCGCAACATTCTAATTTGAGTCCACTTTTTGAAGACTGCTCCCCTCGTTCGCTCGTGGAGGTTTTTCCGTGCCCTTTTTGTTCGCCGGTTCCCAGCCTCACGGCTATTTTGATCTCCATTGCAGTCCAGAACCAATCCCAGGAAGACTGCTCCTTTCGAAAAGAAAACTTCGTCTTAGGCCCTCCCCCCCCTGCGGTCTGGAGAAATGCGTCATTATTGTATGATTTTCCACGTGCTTACACGACTATTTCTATTTTTAGCTAAGCCAGCATCCCGTTTTTTGCCTTAACTCCACTAGGTGCTCTTGAGTCCGCCCCATTTCCCTGTGCAGCTTCGCCATATAAATTCTTTTTTTTTTTTATATTGCCCCCACTGCAGCACCCCTAGCCTCTTGCATCTTTCAGCGCGGCCACATCCGAAGTTTCTCCCCGACGCCGTGGTCGTGATGGAAGGTCTCACGAGAGCTCTGGCACCTGGTCCATTTATCCTCTAAGTAGATCCTCTGTTTCGTGGTTCCCCGGCGGTTTGCTGATCATACAAGCCTGTCTTTCCCAATATCCTTCCCTCCAACATCTTTGCTAAATTTAGTCAAGCGTTGAAGACTTTCCTCTTTCTTAAGGCCTGATGCCCCACTCCCTTCCCCCAGTGGATTCGACATGTTTCTCCCCTTGAGTGTTTTCCTCCTTATTCGTGTTACAGCAGTTTTACCCTCCGACTTCGTCTTTGCGCTTAGATTCGATCGGGAGGCGTCCGACTGTACTTCTTTGCCTGTTCTCTTTAATTTCCTCCCCCTTCTCAGGGTCCTTCCTGGTGATCTTTTTACCTTTTTCCGTAGCTTGTTGACGGCCTCCGTCTTTAGTTCTTGACGCTTCCGAAGATTTTGGATGTTGAGGAGCTGCCCCCCTCCCTATTTTTGATTGTATTCAGAGGGACTAGGGAAAGG
>Ga0179593_1628735_pt1 | contig 18237 bp, 24 predicted proteins | sample CZODoug2_1_08_16_FD_185931 | JGI IMG/M metagenome (GOLD analysis project Ga0179593, IMG submission 185931) | Vadose zone soil fungal communities from Angelo Coast Range Reserve, California, USA - CZODoug2_1_08_16fungal (PacBio error correction) | ecosystem: Environmental > Terrestrial > Soil >... | reverse complement strand
GCTTCTTTTCCCCCCATCCAAAGATGAAAGGCCTTCCTTCCTCCCCTTTGACACCAAGCAATAGACTACTGCCCCCCGTAGATTCCTTTTGTTTCCCTCCCTTCCCCCCTCCTCCACACCTTATCCCAAAAATACCCATTACTCTTCTTCATTGAGACTGACATTATGGACAAGCCTTCCCCCACCCCCCAGATTTTCATCTGTCTTCCCCCTCCTATCAGAAGCTGAAAGAGGTCTTCGCCGCTTTTCCGAGAATTGAGCGTTCTTCTTTCTTCCCGCCCCCTTTGCCAGTACTGGTTGATATCTTGCCCTGAGGGTCAGAAAAACTGTCTCTATCACTTCTCCCACCCCTCATCTTCGGCCTAGAAGAGACCCTCTACCCCCCCTATACCTCTAGCTTTCTCTAGCGGTTTCTTAATCGGCCTTTTTTTTTCCTTCACAAATGATAACTAGTAGGGTGAGTTTCTTTGATGTAAGTCCACTATTTACCCCCATTCTCTCTCGAGAGGAAGGTATACGACATTCTTCTTCCATATCACTTTCCGGGGTCTACTCCACCAGCCCTCTTGGCGTTTAATTCCGTCTATGTACTTTCTCATAGATTGACATTGGAGCCCGTTCCCCCATACCCAAGTTTTCCCCTTTAAGGAGACGAGGTCGTGATTCCAAATTACCATTATCTTGAAGCTTTTCTCTTTTCTTCTTACGGTTTCATTCTGAAATAATCAGATACCCCTTCCGCGATCCCCGCGCGCGGGCTCAAAGATGTCATCTCCACTTTTCCCTTAGATTCACCCTTTTTCTCTGTCTCTTTTTTTTGATGGTGTTTGTCAACCGGAGGCCCTGCTCGAGTCCCCTCTTATGGTGGTAGACACATCCTCCTTTTTATTTGAACTCCCCCCCCCTTTTACAAGACAGTTTTCCCCCTTCCCCACAAGCAGCCTCTCACCTTCTCTCAATTGGAGGACTGATTTTTCCCCCAGGTTGTGTCCTCCTTGGCGGCCCTGCCCCCAGACATTCGTCTGTTTCCTCCCTTTATGGATACAGATCTCTGTTCCCCCGTGTGCTTTTCCGACTTTTTGTCGGCTCGTATGAGGTAGTTTCCCTTTGTATACGATTTCCGACCTTCCACCCAACACAATCCATCTTTCCCCCGTGAGCTTTTTCTTTTCGCCACTTACCTGGGGCAAGTAAACTTCCCTTTTTTTCTTTCGTCCTCCCTCACTTTGTTTCCGCCGTCGCCTGCTTTTTAAGAAAACTCTTTCGGACTTTCTGAAGAGGTGTTCTTTTTCTGTATGGCTTCTGCCCTTTTACACCCCCCTTTCTTGCTCTGAGTCCTCTCTTATCATTAGATGGTAAGAGGGAACGACTACTCTCAGTGATGATCCTTCCTTTTTTACAACCACAGACCTGTTGTTTATCCTATCTTTTCCTCGTGCATGCGACCTCTCACCCCCGAGTCGCGAACCTCTTTTCCACATCTTGCTTTTCTTGATGTCAGCTTGTAACTTCTTCTTCCCCCCTATTTTTATTACTTGTATAGTTTTCCCTATGCACCCCCCCTTACCTTTTTTTCCTTCTTTATTTATTGAGCAAAGGGAGAATTAGCGCACCGTTCCCGCTTCACCCGTCATGAAATGTAATTAATTTCTTCCCACTCTCAGATGGTATTTCCCCCCCCTTCCAGGTGTTTAGAAACGTATTGGCAAGTTTCTTTTCTTTTTTTAATGATTATTTCTCCACTCTATCGAGACCTTCTATTTTTCACTCCTCTAGCATAAATAGGCTTTTTCCACCATGAAATCGGTCCACCTGTTGTCCCTCTCGGGATGAGTATATTTTCCCCTCGGTATTGCCCCCCCTACATGAAGTGATAGTACTCCCTCCCCGCAGACCCCTTTTTTTCCCCTTGAAACTTAGAGTGAACAATTTTTCTTCCTTAAGAAGAGGATGATGGGCTACCCTGTCGGAATCCTAATCCCCCTACGGGGATGATTTTCTTTTCCTTCCTCTGTCGCGTCGTCACACTTCCCTCCGTTCAGCCGCAGGTGCCGGTCCGGTGTTGTGACCCGAGATCCCCCCCCCCACAGGAAAGTAGACACCCGTCTCCGCAGGTAATCCCTCCTTTTAATATAGACAGAAGGGAATTTCCTATTATGCCTATCAAAAACACGTTTTCCTTCCCCAACACTCTTTTTTTTTCGCTTATCTTTACCTTCCCCTCCGTTGAGGAGGCGAATCCCCCCGATGAACATTTCCCTTCCTTTTTAGGGCACATATTAGCATGGTTCATCCTGTTGTCCCTGGGCCGTGAACCGGCTTATTCCTTCGATAAAGAAGTACTGCCTTTCTTACAAAGGTTGATATCTTACCAGCCGGTCTAGAATTTTAATCAGCCTCCTTGGAGCGATTTCTTTCCCCCTTTGAAGAAATCTCTTCTCTTTTTTTTGCGAGAGCGGCGGGCGCTCGTCCCTCAGAAAGCATTGATCGTTTCTTCCCCAATTTGTCCCTCCGTTACCCCCCCCCCCGCTTCCGTTGCAGTGCTCTTCCCTTAAATTTTCCTTAGCGCAAGTTCCTTCTTCTTTCTAATAAGTTGTTGTGCCTTACCCCTCCTGATGCTTTCTTTTTTTTGAACCTCTACCCTTATGAAGGAAGGCACGAATTTTTTTGGGTGGTTTGAGGGGAGTGTTTCCCCCTGGTGGATGTTTCACTTTTGGAGGATTGCTGGTTTCTCGCAAACCCCTTTTGGGGTAAGACAACGGACCCTGGGCCCTTTTTTTTCCTTCGAATGAATCACCTTTTTGGGCGTACTCAAATCTCTGTCATCGATCTTCAATAGCTGACAGTCTGTAGCCCTACTCCCCTGTGCGTCGCTCGGGGGGGTTCTTTTCCTCAACCCGAAAAAAGAGTAAGTTCCCCTTTCCCTACCCACGACCTTTTCCTGGGTCGCCCAGACATAATGAAGCAACGGGGGCTTGTTTTTCACTTTTCTCCCCATGTCACGCTTTTCTCGACGCCTCCCCACGCTTTAGCCGAGCCTTTTTTGGGATTACGGCCCTCATCCTCCTCGAGTTTCTTTTTTTTCTGTTCCGGGGTGCCAGTGAGAAAGTCATGATGTGATCTCCCTCCTCTTTCGAAAGGGAAATGAGGTTTCTTCCCCTTTTTTATCCTTGCGTATCGGGCACTCCCTTTTTTATGTTCTCTCGTTATATTCTTCCCTTTCCGCTTGAGACGATGTCAGAAATGTTACACCTCCCTTTTTTTTCAGTCGAAAAGTCTTTTCCAACCAAAAAATCCCTTTCCCCCTCCTTCTTTTTTTTATTCCAGGGGTTTTCGTCTCTCCTCGAGCAGTTACCTCTCCCCTCCTGAAGAAGACACCGTCCTCCTTTTGAGTAAGAAGAGGAGAGATTCCCCTTCCCCTACGGCTCGAAATTTTCCCCGCCCCCCCCCCTTTATATTCGTGCCTCCTGGAAGGGGATAGCGCCTTTCTGTCACCCGTCTTGGACCCTCCACCTTTTTGTAAAGACACTGGAAAGAAGTCCCTGGTCCACGACTGGTTGCTTCCTTTTCCCTTGCGTTCCTTTCATCCCCATCCCTTGATACGAAGTGGCACCCTCGATCGCCCATAACCTCTTTCCCCCATTTCTTTACCTCTTTTACCCTCTTTCTAGCAGGCAAACCGAGAAGACCTTATCACCCTTCCAATTCCCTCCCCCTTCCGGGGAAGGATTCCCCTTTGCAGGCGACTTCTCTCCTTGGTCTTAATTCTTAGCAACAGTTTTAAAGCCTTTGTTCCCAGCTGCTCTCCTACAAAAAGGTCTAGGGTTTTTTTAGCGCGGGTTTGTGAGCCCTTACAGCACTAATGTAAAGAATGAGGCACTTATATGTCCCCTTTCACCATCGATTCATGCGGAGCCGCTCTTCTCCATCAAGCCCCCCCTTTGCCTGTTTTTCCCTCGGTTTTCCCCCCGCGAAATACCCCTTTCCTTGCTCATCTCCATCCCCCCTTCCCCTGCTTGTCGTAGTGATCGTCTCTCCTTGTCCCTTGTCCTCTGCCAGCAAGGATCTGCTTCCTCAGTTTCCCCCCCTGGACGAAGCACACTGCCTCACTCCAATACAGAGACACTTATTTTTTTTTCTAAGCAATTTCCCTCTCTCAGAGAGACGCACGCTTCTCACCTCAGCGCGATACCCCCCCCCTTCTTTCCCCCAAGATGTCATTTCCATGCCACTTCTCCCCCGGATGAGAATAGAGTTTGCTGTTCTGCGTACCCCCCCCCAGTGGATGCCGTTTCCTAGATTTCTTCCCTCCGCCGGTGTTCTCTACTGCGCTTTTTGCGCACAGGCGCTCCTTTTCTCTTTTCGAAAAGGGAAGCTTTTTCGCGAGTTTTCCCCGCTATGTGGGTTCTCACGGTCGGAAAGATTTTGGGTGTGTGTAGTCCCCCCCCTCGAAATGGGACGTCCTTTTTTCCCAGCCACCTTTCCTCGCCTTTCACCTCTTTATCGTATCATGTACAAAATCTCTTGGAACTTTTTTTCCCATCCCTCCAGCGACTCCCCTTTTTCTCGGCCGTTTTTCTTTCCCCTTCAAAATTCTCTCTTTTCCCGTGGGCACTAAAAGAATTATCCCATCTCTATCCGGACCTCCCTGAGATTCGCCCTTGGGATTAATCTTCTTGCCCCTCCGGGAATATGTTCTTTTCAGCCTCTTTTGACCCTACTCAGTCGCGCTTATATTGTATACCCTCCTCCTACAACGTAAGAGAGATTGAAGGGCTTTTTTATCCCCCTCCGCGCGATCTATACACCCTTATTCGGTCTAACTCCCCTCCTTAATTGGAGAAGAGAACCACTTGAGACATGTTGGTACTTCTATCTCTTTTCTGTGAGCACCTTCAATTGTTTTTTGCCCGGTTCCTTGGTCGCTTTGGAAGAAAGCTATGGGCCCCGGTTGACCGTTTCTCCCTTAGGAAATGACCTCGTTTTAGTCTGTGTTTCTTTGCCATGGACGTTCTTTTTCCCCCTTACCCTCCGAGCCGCCCGGTCATTCCCGCCCCGGAGGGAGGTGCGTCCCTTGATTCCCTTTCCCTTTTCTTTCGTCGGAGGTTTCCTCTTTCTAGTTCAAGCCGGCCGGAGTCTTTTTTTCCTCCTTTTAGCCGGAGGATGTTTCTTTTTTGCCTTGTTGGACCTGATAGGTCGTCGGAGGCGTCCGGGTAGGCCTGAAAACTGCATGAGTTTCTCTGAAGTGATGCATATCTCTCTTTCCTTTATTTTATGGGGAGAGAGATGTCCCCCCCCAACCACTTCCCCTCCCCTTCTCTTCTCTTTACATGTCCGGCCTCTCCCCCCTTGTGAAAGCACGTCCTTCCCCTTGCCCCCCCTCCCTCCCTACCCCCCCCCCCCCTTCTCATTTAGGACTCTTTCTTTCCCGCCCAATTCCTTCCCTCTCAAGGCAGGCCCAATTTCCCCTTCTCTCCCCTCCGTGATTTCTTCTTTTTTTGATATATTGGTAGCGCTGGTGGTCAGCTTCTCCCTTTCCTCTCTTACGCGCTTGACTCATTCAAGGAAGGGGTTATTTGAACTTCCCGCCCTGTTTATCGTGCCCATACCTTCCCTTCATCAGAAGAGGAATACCCCATCCTTCTCAAATTCCCTTTCATTGTTAAGTCTCTGTACTCAACACTTTCTTTTTTTCCCCCTCCCCAGATTAACAATGGGTGTCTTCTTCAATCCTTCAGGTCCCTCCCCACGGTTCCTTTGGCTGCACTTCCCCCTTCAGAAGGATTCAATGTGTCCGACTCTTACTAAAAGCAAGATTGCTTCCTGGCACGCCTTGACATTCACCGCTCTGGAATCCCCGAAGGTAGGAATTATTTTCCTTGAGAGACCCTACATCACGCTTCGGGGAGTCACTCCTTCTAGGAATAAGGCACGGAAAACCTTAAAAGGCATTTCTCACGTGAGCTTGAGTGGGGAGAGTCCCCCCCCCCCACCTTTCCTAGCAATTGTTACCGCTCTCTCCCAGTGAAGGTAGAGACTTACCCATGTTTTTCATTTTTGTTTCAAAGAGCGGCGGGGCGCCGCATATAAGTTCCTCTCCTCCCGGTTTAGACCCCTCCCCGTTTTCCAGGTGAAGAATGGGTGCCTTCGCTCACCCCCCCTTCACATAGCCATCCCTTCCCGTTGGCCAACTACTTCACCTCCACAAATACTAAAGGGTGTGCCCTGTAGGTGTTAATTCCAGCCGGGGAGTGATGCTCTCCCCCTTACCCAAGGATGTGTACCACATTGTTTCCCAATAGCCTCTCCTCTTCTTTTACAGTTAAGCCTTCGTCAAAGCCTTAGTTTGGATAGCTTGGGCCGGGTGACGCTCTTCTTGTTATCCGATGAGGATAATGGTTTTCCCCAACCTCACTTTCTATGCGCTGTGGGCGTCGCCCCTCCTTGAGCACGTTACAATTAATGGCTTTTCTCAGCTGTCCTTTTTTGCCCTCTAGAAGAGATGACTCCTCTCCGCCCCCCTTCTGGTGGCCGCACCTCCTTTGGTATTTCTTTTTTTAGAACTCCCTTTTTTTTGAAGATACACGGCTTAATACCTTATTCCCCCCTCTTTTTCTCCCCCTGTCCAAGTTCTTTCTTCTTTGTCCTCGTTTCCCCGCGGATCAGACAATCTCTGATGTTTGTTGAAAGCGCTTGCTTTGACCATTCTCTCCCCAGGGAGAGAAATGTGGTAGTCTCCCCTCCCTTTTTTTTCTTCTTTTGCTCTTTGATCGCACGCGCTCCCCTCGTTCCAGTCACAACGTCGCCGACCACCTTGTCCTGTATGGTTTTTTTTTTACTTTGCAATGTACGCCTTCCTATTTCCTGAGCCTTTCTTTCTAACTTTCGTCCTCCCCTTCTTTCGAAATGAGATTATCGGTTCCCCCCTTTCCTCCTCGCGCAGCGTAAACTTACCCTGTGCCCTTTCCTTACCCTTTCTGTATCTGCAAAGCCTGTGTTTCCCCTTGATGCTCGAGCAACGTTCCCCCTTTTACATCCGACCCCCTCTGGGATAGACCCCCCCTCCCTCCTCGTGTATCTTTTTCTTCGCTCCGGTTTTTTTGTGTGTTCATCACTCCAGAACTTTTCTTCGCTGGCTGGCTTCTTCCTTATCCGTTACTTTCATCGGTTTCCTCTGCGGCTCTCGCTTTCCACCGTACCCCACCCCGTATCCTCCCCCGCTTCCTCGGAGAGACACTTGTGTTCAGTTTCCCGACTTCCCTCTTTATCCTTCCCCATTGAATCGTCAGATCTTTTGGGGGTGCCGGAAAGCTTCCCTTCCTGTATCCCCGGCACCCGACGATTATAACCCATTTTGACCTTTCGACTACGTCATTCCCGTAGGATATATGCGCCGCATACACCCTTTTTCTTTCTGTTCCCCCTCTGTAAGAAATTCGGCCATGTTGTTGAAGTCGGCTGTCCTTCCCCAAAAGGTGGGGGGGCGTTGTTTGGGGGGTTAGCTGACCACCGGGGGTTCGGGCAGGGGGGGTCGTAGGGAATGTAACATAAATGGGGGGTGGGGGGGGGTGGGGGGGGGGGTGTGGGTGTTGTGGCGGGGGGGCCAAAGTTGGGGGTTTCCCCATGGTTTGAGGTTGAGATGTGAGGTCCTTTGGGCCCTGGTGGGCACAGTTCAACCGGGGTTGAAAAAACTTTAACCTTCCCCTTTAGAGTTTATTGGACCGATTCCACTCGTGAAAGTTTCCCCCTTTATTCAGCGGAATCTTTCTCTTGAGCCTAACGACAGTTCCCAATTTCTTTCAGTTTTCCTTCCCCATTTCGATCCTCCCTTATGACGAGCTGTCGATGGCCAGACTCTTAGTGCTCCCCCCCCAGCGTTTACCGATGAAGTGCGTCCCCCACTATCCCCCTTTTTTTCCCCCCCGTTAGTTCCCCCCCTGCCGTCACCCGTATTCTTATCGTCGGATGATCAGGGCTTTTCCTCACTAATTCCGTGTTGCTTCCAAGAGATAAGTGAATTAAACGAGACTCCTCGTCGACTTCCCTTCTCTTGGTACAGGTGGTTTCTAGAAAGAGCGCTAGCGCCGCCCATTGTTCTCCCCCGCCGTCCTCGAGATTACTCGGTCTCATGTAGTCCTCCTATCCTTCTGTCTTGTCACCTGGTCTTTGGTGAGGAAAGAGACCCCCCCGGGAGGGGGCAAAGATCCCCTTGCTTCCCTCTTGTCCTCCCCCACGGGTAGCATGAGATTCCCTTCTGCCCAGAAGAAATCAGACTCGCCACGCTCACTATAGTTCCTGTCCCTTTTTCTTAATTTTCCCCCGTCCGCCTTCCCGCGCACGCTGGATCGCTGGGGGTTTGCGTGAGTCCGTAGTAGGAGTTGCTCGTTCAATGTTTTCCTCCCCCCCGGTTATACGCGGGCTCTCCCATCCGAGCGTAGTTATATGACCTTTTGGATGGTCTTTTGGTTCCTTGAACTTTTGCAACGGCTTTCCCCTTGTGGCGGTAGCTGGGGGGTCTGCATTAGGCCTATCCGGACTCCCCCGATATATAGACTTCTGCTTTTGTCACTTTATATGAAGGTGTCCCCGAAAACTTCTCTTTAGAATTTCCGCTTTGCCGTACTTTCTTCCCCTTTTTGCATGGAGAACCTTTTCCATTCCTTCCAGAGATCACAAATTCCTGTCTCCTCTTTACGTCAGCGTTTGAGTTGTCTCAGCTCACGCCCTACGATCTGATACCAAACTTTGTTCCTTCCCCTTTTTATCCCCAAACGCAAAAGTTCTTTGTTGGGAACATAGACCACAGTTGACTCCCCCCTAAGGACAGGGCCACGTGGGTTCCAGCTGTACTTTCTCGCTTGGACCGTGTTTCCCTCCGACGAGTAATCCATGGAAAACCTTCACTTTTGAAGCGTTCGAGTCTCTCCCTACGACCCCCGTCCACTTGAACCGAGACAGCCTGTTTCCCCGATGGGAACCGGTTCTTTGTTTGCCTTTTTACGGCCCCGAGGTCCGCAATTGTTCCTCCCCCTTCCCCTTAGCAGCAACAAAAACAGGTCGTGCCTCCCGACCCCCTTTTCTTCTCCAGCACTTCCTAGCCTTCTCCTTTCCTCTCCATCGAGATGCTGAGCCGCTTCCGCTCTTACATAACAAGCGCCTTTTTCTCCCAAATAGTTTGACTCTTCTAGGGCCGGTTCGTCTCCCCTTCCCTCCGTCAACGCTGCCCTCCAGTCCCCCGTTACAGGAGTGTCACCTTTGTTAGTCGCTTTCACTCGAGAATGATGGATTAGTTGCGTTCCTTGGGCGCATTCTCAATTGATGACATGACCTCCTCTCACCGAGTCCGTTGGCTAAAAATCCTCCGAGAGCACGTCGGCGAGTGGTATATTGCGAAATTACGCGACATGAGGCATAACCTTACGATTTCGCAGAAGAAAGCCTCGCGCGGATCAGACATTCAAACCTCCTGCATCTTTGTGAATATCCTCTATTGACCTCGCAGATGAAAGGAGGGACGGCCTCTCTTCGTTAAACCTGCTGTAGAGCCCCTCCTTCCTCTTCTCGTGGCCGCTCTTTTCGGAGGTTGAGTTTATTAGTTTGCCTGCTTTGATCGGAGACGATCCTCCCCAGGTTGCTCTTTTACTTCCACAAGAACGACGTGTCTTTTTTCCAAAACCTCCCCCAGGGCTCGATATCCCCTTCTAACAAACAGGGATAAAGTGCCTCCACTGTACCGTCCATTCCTTTACTTTCAGTCCCTCCTCGTACCCCAGCGGATCTATGGAAGATACAATCTCCCACATCCCTCTATGGCTTCCTCCTCTCGTATGACCCTTTTACGCCACCTTGTGAGTTAAGAGTAGTCGTGTCGCTTCCCCTTCTCACCTAACTACCAGGGCGCCGTGATCTGGGATTGACGATTGAGCTAGTACTTTTGCGGAGGAATGGGGATGGGAGTCTCACGACAGAGCAGGCCACGCGCGTCTTTTCTTCCTTTTCTCCCAGTCTGATGACTCTCCCCCGATTCCTTGAGAGATGACTTTAGGAACTGCGCTCAGATCGACATTAAAGTTGAGTGGGGGTTGAAAATAAAGCCCCCCCCTTTTCGGTCTTGGCCCGAACGAGACCCTCCTCCATGTATGGTGCGCATGTCGTGTTTTGTGTCCTTCGAAGTTCTCCACTCTTTGGGTTTTTGTGTTTTCATGTACGCGGGTACTCTGGATCTATACGGTTTGTAGACCACTGCTGGCTTTCCAAGGCTTTTTCTCTTTTTTGTGCCCCAGCGACGGCTCGGGGTGGAGGATCCCCCATCGAGAGAAAAGGTCCCCCCTTTCAAAGGAGGATTCTCTCTCCCCCCCCTTGGGTCGTCTTAGTAGGCTGTCACAGAGGCGAGCTGTGGCCGTGAGTCCTTTGCCCTTCTCTGTAGAATTTGAGTAGAGGATTGTCTCGTCGAAAGGACGTGCTGTTGACCTCCCTTTTTTCGTCGAGGCGTTTTTCTGAACTGCCTGAGAATGAGTGCCTTGGTTTTCCTTTATACCTTTCCTGGAACCCTTGTTGTGTTGATCGGCGCTTTCCGTTAGGGAATCAAAAGTGTAAGATTTTTTGTGGTTCATTCTAACCGTCCGCCTTCACTGTTCGTTACAGGCAGTACCAATCTGCCCCAGCACATCCTTCCTCTTTCCTCCCTCTTTGAAAGCCCATCCGCCTTACTTTTCACTGCGGAGAAATTCTTGTTGGACGAACTCGGACAATTTGACACGGTTCTTAACCCCCCCGCCTAAGTGAAGCGTCTCTTTCTTGGGTCTGATTAGCATCCCACCCAGCGCCCGCACGCTGGTAACCCCATATTAATAGTCCATGCAGTTCTTGCAAACAGGAAACGGTATCTCTACCCCCTGCAAGTTTCCTCCTCCCCCCTTCCATCCTAATACTTTCTCACCCACCCCGCCAGACCTTATAAATTCTCTCGGAGCATGGCTTATCTTTTGGTATACTCGTCGGGTTCCCTGTAACCACAGTCCCTAGGGTGACGATCTTGGTTTCCTCTCCCGAAAGCCGAGGACGGTCGAGTTATCTGGTTATTCCCATCTCTATTTGCATTGTCGATCTGCTGCGCAGAATTGGCAAGGAGAGAGTCCTCTCTTCGAGAGACCGCCATTTCTATGAAATCGGAGCCCAAAGATTCTTCTGCTCTTACCTTTGAGACCTTCGAACGAGATAGTGCTCCCCCGCTCGGCCTCGGAAGGAAATATTGCAGATATCCTGCATAGGAGAGGCGACACAATATCACTGAACAACTCTTTTTGTTCCATCTACGTGATGCAAGACTTTTGCGTAGAGTGTTCACGATCACTTTGGAAAATAGAGGGGGCCATAAGCCTCTCTTCTTGATGGTGTTCTCCCCCCCCCCTTTGGGGCTGAACTCCTCCCCACTTTTACAACACACGCCCGACAATTTCTTGCCCTGTCCCTCTCTTGATTAGGAAAAAGATAATGTACCTCTTCTCTCTCAAAAATTTTTTTCCGCGACTGAATTCGCAGGTTCCTTTTCGAGAGGATAGCTTACTTTTGCTGCCTACTGTTGTATCGCCCTTTTCAGAGAGGAAGGCGTATATTATTCTCGAGTATCCCACCCCCCCTGCGTTCGAAGCCCGGGAGTCGCGTTCTCTGATGTCACGTAAAATTAATTGCCTTGGGCTCACACCTGACTCCCTTTGGTCTGGCGGAAGAAGACAGATACCATCAAAGTCCTCCCCCCCCCCCCCCCAGGTTCCCGCGTCAATGTTGTATTTATTCCCCTTGGGTTGCTTCAGGATGTAGAAATTTTCACTCCACCCCCAAATCCTCTTTCTTCTCTTTTCAGAGTCTTCGCGATGGTCCGCTTTGAGAAGGGGAAGGTCGGCAGACTGACTTTACAACGGAAGTGATGGAGGTCTGTGTTCTGCGGCGCTCCACTGTTTAGTTTTTTTTAGATCTACCCGGCTTTGTAATGCTTCCCTTTCCTGTGGGCGATATATAGGTAGTGCTTGACGCCCAGGCAGCCCTTTTCGTATTTTACTTTATGTATGCTTTTTTTTTTTTTTTGTCTTGTTTGGGGTTCCCGGTTTTCCGACTGCATGACACACACGTTTTCCTCCCCTCTTCACTTGTCGTAGGTTCTCTGTTTTTCCCCGAGTCTATGAAAAGGGGGCTGTTCTTGATCAGGAGTTCCTCTTTCCCTTGCGTGCCGCGTCCCACAACCATCCCCTTTCATGTCCTTAATGTGCTATTCTGTGTGCCCTTTCTTCGGATCCATACTTTCCTTGCGAGAGAGAAGCGTGCCGCACGACCTCCCCACGTATTTTCTCATTCCTTCCGTTTTCCGAAAAATACGCTTCTCCTCGTCTTTCCCACAGGAACGATCTTATGCTTTTTGTCATGCTCAGTCCTTGTTCTTCTTTGCTAAGAAGATATTCCATTACTCCCTCTCCTACTTTATCGCCCTCCCTATCCCCCGCGAACTTCAGAACGTTTTTGAGGTATTAGGTTTTCCCCCTTCTGCATGCTTTCTTCCCCCCCCCTTTTATTCTGGCTCGGAGGCGGATGAGGGAAGATTTTTGTGCGGAATCAGGCAGTCTCCCTGGGAAAATGGGAAAGAATCTCCCCCCATGTAGCCCCTCTAACTATGTAGTATTCCTCCTCCCCCCTCCCCTTGTAACGGCCCCCACAATACTCGCTGCCTCCCCATGCGATCCAGGTACGACTTATGGGGGAAGAAAACCCCCCTTTCCCCATGAGTTTATTGCATATTCAGATGTCAGACGTTGCCGAGACTCCTCGTTGGTTGCGCCCTACTCTTGTTCGTTTTTCTCGCTTAGTTTGGCCAGCCGCTCTGGGCCCATTTCTGAGAATTCCGACCATTCGTGCCTCAATCCTTTTTCCTTTCTGTTCCAAGTAGTAAGAGTCTCGGTTCCCCCAGAATAATGGTGTTTCTTTTCGGTAGTGCAACCTCTTGGTAAATAACTGGTCCCTTCTGAGAGTAAACTCTTCTTTCTTCTTTACTTCTATAACTTTCCTTTCCTCCTCCTTTTTTCGAGAGATAAGTGATTACCTTCCGGGGTGATTATCGCTCTAATTCCCTAGATGGTGGGGGATCACTTTCCTTACGAGAGCTCCTGGTCTCATCGTCCCCTTTTCGACGGGACCGATCTATATCTCCTCTCAGACCTCAGCAAACTATAAACGGATTTCACCGGAGCACCTTGCCCCTACGGCACGTTCTCCTAGAGATTGAGCCTACTTAGACAAACACCCCGCGTGCCTCCCCGGCGCATGAACCATAGGCCTCCAAATCCGCCGAAGGGCATTCCCCCTCATTGGCACACCCCCTTCTTCCTTGGTCGGTCTTCCCCCCTTTCTGAATTGAAGTTACGTCCTTTTTCCAGCGAAAGGTCAGCGTTTCTAATCGACGAAGTTAGTAGTATCTTCCTTTCCTTTCTGTTTTTTCCTCCTCTTGTTGTTATCTGTTCCTCCTTCCTACCCCATGCGTCGCTCTTGTACTTACTGACTTTTTCGGTTCCTCTTCCCCCCCGGATTCTTCGACTCCACGGTGGCCCAGAAAATCATCTTTCTAATCCCCTCAAACACTTTCCTCCCCCCGACGATCTTGCCTTTTTAGTAAGGTTTACGTTTTTTTTCCCTCTCACAGGCATCTTCATTGATACCTCGGGATGAAACCATTCCGAATACCCCCCCCCTGACGCTGTATCCAGAACGTAAGGGCAGCGAAGATTTAGTCTTTCCCGGGGGGGGGTCATCCGCATCCCCCCCTTGCAATATACGTTGTGCTTAAGGCCCCCTCGGCCCGCGAGACTCACGTGGCTTTGCGGCGTTGCCGTGGACCCCCTAACCCCGGGCTCCAGGCCCATTAATTAGTCCCTACGGAATGGTTTCTTTCGCATGGCTCAAACTGACACAGCTAATCCGAAGTGAACATGAGACAAAATTCTTTGTCTTTTTTTTTGCCCGCTCACCCCTGTATTCTCCGGTTGCGAACCATTCCTCCACTCCAAGATTCCCTAGGCCTACCAGCCGAGGCACCTTCCATTTTCGTGGACGTGGCTACTTCCTCCGCGCTTTTTGATGCGCGCCGCAAGTTCCCACCCCCCTGTTGATAAGCGATAAACAAAACATTGATCTCGCCTGACCCCACATTTTTTTCACACTTCGCTGCCCTTTCCAGCAGCGCTTGTTCCCGCATTCCTGCGAGGGAGGGTGGGGTGAGCAGTTTGTTTCTCTAGCCAGAAAGACTTTTTTCTGTGGGAAGGTCTGACATTCTTCCCGGGTCCCCCCCAGCGGTCTGTCTGTTCCCAGGAACTCGGGCTTTTCGTCTTGTGGAGAGTTCTAACCAGAACAAGGAGCTTCTTACTTCTTTCCTTTTTTTGTAAGTGGGGGTGCCTTAACCACTTTTTCGTTCAGACCCATCCACGAGCACGCTCCCGGGGAGTTGCCGTGGGGTGTTCGGGAGCGGACATGAAGACTTACCCCCTCCCCCCTCGACCGATCTTTTCGCGGTTGACGACGAAGATTACGCCCTCCACGCGCCCCACCTGAACTACTCCCCCCCCCGGCGTATTTCGTACCCCGGGTGGGAGAGCATCTCCCCTTCTTTCCCCCCCCTCAATTTCCCGTTTTTTCATTCTCATCGGGCACGAGGAGACCTGTCGGAGAGTTATTGGACACAATGTGTGAGATGCTCCTTTTCCCCAAGAGCCGTACCTTTCCTGTGGGCGAACATTTTTCGCGGCGGGCTCGATATCCCTCTTGTAAAGTCTTTGATGTGGAAACGCTCGCCTAGGCGTGCACGGATCTTCCGGCTGTACTCTACGGCGGCGGAAGAGGTCTTCTTCCACAATCCCCGCCGATATATCTGAATTACGCCTCGGCGTAGGGGGCATGACGACTGTTCCGGGTGTGCCGACAGTTGCTGAATCGCACAAACTCCCCCCGGTTTTTCCCGACTCATACTGGATTCCCTTGATCGCCTGCCGCGCACTTTTTTTCTTTTTATCGGGTTATCTATGCTGGAGAGGCTTTCCTTCCGCGACAAAATTATGCTTCGAGCTTTATTTAACAGTCCTTACACTCCCCGTCCGATATTCCTTTTTTTTCTCGGAGATATCCAAGTTGAATATATGGTGTTCCTTTTACCTTCCTGAGAAGTAACATTGGCGTCGCCTCCCCTGCGTCTTTTTTCCCTAGCTGGATAACTCGTTGCGTTGCATTCCCGTTTGAGCACAAGAGGCAAATGGGCGATTTGGTCGCGTCCTACCCGCATGGTCCAATACCGGTTTTGCCTTTTCGCTCCATGGCCTGGACTATGCTTTTTATGAAGGTGCCATTCTGACCGGGGGTGTCCCGAAGCGCCGCCCCCCGGTTCGAGTGGGCGGATGCGTCCCCTCCTTGAAATTGGCCTCTTTCCTGAAGGTGCTTCTGTCAACCGACACGCCGCGCCGGCGTACATGCCCCTGTACTTTTAGAGCGGAGGATGTGCTTTTCGGGTTCGGATACTCGGAGTCGATGCATTCCTGTGAGCCTGAATTCTCTTTTTCCGAAAGCTTTCATTTTTGATTTTTTCTGGAATTCTCCCTCTTGTAATAATACCTCCTCCTTTCATCTTGCCTCTTGAGAAACCTCCAACCCCTTTTCCAGCACTTTGCAGTTCAGGCTAACCGACCTCCTTCCTTTTCCCCTCCTGTCGTACCAGCACGCCCCTCTTTTGGCCAGCCACATCCTCCCTCTCCAGCTCGACAAAGACGTCCCTTTTTTTAATACGTGAAAACTGCTGCTCACATGCTGAACGGAACTCCCTGCCATTTCCCCCGGGATCAATTCTCCTCTGGATTGCCTTTCTGAGTGCGCGATGGAGTTCTTCCTTTTCGGCGACTACAGGAGTTTGTCCTGTTTAGAGGATATTAGTTCCGTGTTGTTTGACACCGTCCCCTTGTACCATAGCTTGTTCGGTCAAGTTAAGAAGAGATTCAGGCATAGTTACCGTCCCCTCCCGGGCGAGTTTTCCAGCTCAGTGAGTTTCCCACCTGTACTCGTATTTTTATTCAATTGTAAGGTTTTCTCCTCTTCAACTTGTGTCCCTCCGGATTACTAGACCCCCTTGCGTAATAGAGGTACCCCTTTTCCTCGTTTGGAATCGATGCGTATACCCCCTAATCCGACGAGGAAATTTTGCGTGCCTACAAAGAAGCTGCCCCTTCTCTCTCCAGAGAGCTCGCCCTCTCCCAGTTATAGTCAGAGAAGGTCGGGAGATCCTGCTTCGCTGCGGAGAAGGTAGCGCGTAGTAGGATTTTGCTCCTCTGGACCTTCCGCAGAGAAAGATATTTCCTCCTGACGATTGTTCCGAAATGTAGTACGATTGGTAAATCCCCCCCTCCTATGTAGTTCTTATCTTTGAAACGGACTTCATTTCGAGGGGCTTCCTCCCGTTATCGATGATGGTTGTCTATCAATAATCGTGGAGGATGAACTTTTAGCCCCACTCCTCCCCCGGGCCCAAGATCCCTCTCACCTCGGCACCTCCTTTGATCTCGTCTGCACCCTTGTTGTTTACGAAATTACTCCTTAATCGCCGCCAGCTGATGGCAGAGAGTGCTTCCCTTTTTCTCGTCAACTTGGCGACACTCTTTCAGTCCCGATGGATGGTCGCCTTATCGTTTCAGCGAGGGCTTAATTGTTCTTGTGCGTCGCTCTCATGTGCCACGCGTTCGCCATGTTTCCTCCTCGCCAGTTTTCCGTCAAATTCCTTCTGTCTTCAGCCTCCTGTACAGGATTACGAACTTGCTCCTACCCACGACGAACAACTCTTTTTGTCACTTGCTCTCCTTTAGCACGCGGTGTTTTTCCCTCGAATTTTTTTTTCGACCGCGTGCCCTCAGACTTTTTCCAAAGCCTTTTGTGTGGGTCTGAATTTTTTACCGAGCGAATTTTGGCTCTGTGGTAAGATTTTACCGCCGAGGATTCCATGCTTGACATGTATTTCCTGCATTGTTTCCGCGATCAATGTTTTCCTTGAGCCCGCCATGGTGTGGTTATCGCTTGCCGCTTTTCCTTTTTCTCCCCCCCGGTTTACCGTAGACAAAGTAGAGAACCCCATATCCATCATGGAGTCCTCCTGTAAGCTTTCACTCTCGGCGCTCTTTTGTAGATCAGGTATCTTATTGCTCGAACGCGACTTAATTTTGCCCCCTTTCCCCGTGGATACCCCTTTTCCCGCAATGAGAAGAGAAGCGTTCCCTCCCCCTTCCTCCTTAATGTCAGTCATGGCATTTTCCTTTGGGATTTTTTGTGCCACCAGGTGCGAGATGCCCTTTCTTCCCCGGAGTTCCCCTCCCCTTAAGAATTGGATCCTAGTGCCTCTTCAGAGTGGAGTGTCGCCGTCAAAGCTTTTTCGTCTCGGAGCCCCCCCCCCCAACCCTCTCCTTCGTGGGTGGCATTCGTTTTTTGATATTTCCCTCCCGAGGGACTGGAAGCCCTCCTTCATCCGACTGTACCCATGTCAACAGCCTCCTCGCCACCGCCTTTAGAGAGAGGGAATTTCAGGTCTGACCACTTCCGGTCTTCGCATCTCTTGGGCTTATGTCCATATTTAAGGTGTATTTTCTTTTAGTCCCACTGATCGAGGTGAAGGAAGATCTCCCCGATAATCATTCCCCCCCCCCCAACCAAACCCCCCCCGTTGCCCCCCAACCCCCCCCCCCCCCACACCCACCCCCCCCCCTTTCAGCTCGGACGCCCCCTTTCGGGCACGACGAACTTTTCTTTTTGTTGTTGGCCCACCGAAAGGTTCCGCCTTTCTGATCCTACTTTTTTGGAGTATATTAGAAGATAGAATTTTCCCCCCACAACAGGCCTTCACCCTTCCTCGAAATCCTTCGGCCATGAGCTAGTTAGTCCCGGTTCGCCTTTGTCTGATCCTTAGGAGGATCTTCCTCTAGACGGAATTAGGTCTCCCCTACCCGTGGCCTCTCTCTTTTTTACCCCGGATCGGCCTCTGGCGCTACCGCCGTCCCCCCCCTGCCCAGCGTGCTCCATCTTCCGCCAGGGGAGTTCACATCTTTGCTAGTTTTCTGCTGCTGGACAGATATAGAGATCCCCCGTCCGTACCACGGTTTACGATGCGCTTCCCCCCCTCCTACAAGGGTCCCACCCCTCCCTGAATTCGGCGCGCGCGAAACCCCGGCCGTG
>Ga0179593_1358477_pt1 | contig 18238 bp, 24 predicted proteins | sample CZODoug2_1_08_16_FD_185931 | JGI IMG/M metagenome (GOLD analysis project Ga0179593, IMG submission 185931) | Vadose zone soil fungal communities from Angelo Coast Range Reserve, California, USA - CZODoug2_1_08_16fungal (PacBio error correction) | ecosystem: Environmental > Terrestrial > Soil >... | reverse complement strand
TGGAAGCCGTTTCTTCCCCCCTTCCTCTCTTTGGGAGGTTCCGGTGTCTCCTTCGGCACATTTCCCTTTGTTAGAGCCGACCCCCGGTTATTCCCTGGCGTACCTCCTTTCTCGGACGTAATTGACCCCCCCTTTCGCAGGTCCTGCCGCTGGCTAAGCATGACCCTCGTTTGCGGTTTCTTTGAGCTGTAGCTCACTGCAAGCTTGACTGTCTTTCCCTCCCGTTGTTTTGAACTTGGGCCGCTGCCCTTACGCGATTATAGACGTCCGACGACATCAGGCGAGCCACACTCGTTTTGAAATGAGCTCAAGTCTCGCGTTGTAGCCGTCTTCTTCTTTTTTGGATTTTGCCGAGCTCCCTCCCTTCCATGCTTTTTTAACCAGAACCCTCCTCTCAGTTGTACTTTCGTCTGAGTCCAGGCTGTCCTAATCGCCCTTTGCGTGACCCTTTCCTTAGAGCACCCCTCACAAAATTAGTTCTCGTTGACCGGGTTCCTTTACTCCTGACCAGGTGATCAGGTGTTATCTCGACTTGCTTACCCCTCCCTGGCCAGGTAGGTTCGTCTTCCCCCTTTTTCCGACACCTAGAGCACCCGTCCCTTTGGTCAAGGGCTCCGTCGCCGGTATCCTAATTCTCATGTGTGTAGAAATCGCCTCTCGGTATGAAGGAGAAGCCCTCTGCGTTGTTACTCCTCAACGTCCCTTCGTGGGTTTTCGCATAGCATATCCGACCATCTCCCGGTTAATGACAGCCCGTTCCTACACGTCCCCCAAGAAGTGCCTTTTTTCTGTTTGCCAGACCAGACCCCCCATTTTTGGTGTAGCTCCAGTCACTCTTTTGGTCCGCCCACCTTTACCACAGACTGGTTCATATGTCTAACGCGTGTATTTGGGGCCGCTTCTCTTTAGACTGTTGCGAAGATACAACTTAGTTCCCTTTTTCGTATGGAAAGGGTCCAAGGCGTCTTTACCCTTCATAGTCTTTTCGGTCCCCCTTGACAAGTAGTTTTTCCAGGCAACCTCCCCCCCCCCATAGAACTTGACTGGCGGGAAGTCAACCACCTGCCCTCTGAACAGGTTTTCCCCAATGTCTCGAATCGGATACCGCCCCCCAGACCCACCGGTTGAAGAGCCCCTCGAAAAGTACACACTATCCCTGAAGTCCATCTCGTGGGAGCCATAGCGCGCCTGCCCCCCGTCCGATGGCCGCTCCTCCCCTACACTTACCCTCCCCTCAGTGAAACCTCAGATCGCTGCCGCTATCCCCTTTAATCCCGACCCCGTTCACTTTGCTGCGATCAATTAATCCGCGGTCTTTGTGGTCTTTTTTGGAAGCATCGAGAAGTGTGTCGGGCTGTGTCTTAATTTCCCCCCACTCTGACCCCTCCCTTGTGGCCCCCTTCTTTACACCCCGTTCATATTAGCCCCCGTACCGCCGGTTCCGGAAGATTCGATACGTTTGGTTGGGTTATCGGTTTCGTTTAAGCGGTAAGGTCATACCTTAACCCCGTCCAGACATCGAGCCTCGCGCATGCCATTTAGTTTAGCTTTGATTTCCCGTTATGTCAGGTTTGCTGTTTTTTTCGCGACACAGACTGCAACTGACTGAGGGCGCTTTACCCTAGAGATCGTCACGGGCCCCTTTTCTGGTTGTCCGTTCCCTTCACCTGCTATCCCTACGAACGGGCGCTAGTTTTGGATTTTGTGTAAGATGCGCCCCCTTTTATTTTGACCTTCAGCGTAGGTGGGTCCGTTTTTTAGTCCTGGGATTGCTAGGTTTTTCCCTTTCTTTTTTTTTACCTTTTCCTCCGTTGGCCCTTCACTTAAGTTTTCTCAGTTTCCGGCGGCACCCCAACGAATTTTGGAGCCCCTCCGCTCCCATTTTTTCTGTTTGGTTTGACCGTATCCGGTTCCCCTTTTTATAGTATTCGGTCTCTGGCAGTCCTTGGTAGTAGTCCACTTGGAATCGCCCCCCTAAGGTCGCCGACTTGAGGCGCCTTTCGTTCGCTGTCTTATTTTTTTTCCTTCCGCCGGGCACGCCCAACCCATTCCAGTCCCCCTGGTTTTTTATTTATGTTGCTCGACCAGCCCCCCCATTGCGTTTTTCCCCTCTTACGAGCCCTGAGTCATTACCGGGGCTGGGGTTTTTTTCCTTTTTTCGATTCTCGGTTTGCGACAATTGTTATCCCTCCGCGGCAGATCCCCCCCTGTCCTGTCCGTTTGCAATCTTTCGGGCTGTGCTCCTTTTGTTGACCCCTGGTGGTTTAGGGACTTCGGTTCATTTTGGTCACCCCATTACAGTTCTGAGATTTGACCTTAATCATCGTCTCGTTCTGGTCTGATTTGAACGCGGGGATGGTGTCTTAGTGTGAAGGAACTTCCTTTTTAGGTTTGTCTTATTGTTTGGTCAAGGCTGGTTCCTTTTTTGTTTTGTTATGATCCGTCTAACGCACTCTTCTGTGGCCTCCATTTGGGGACCGCCGGCCGTTTTGACCGATAACGGCCACGGGTTCTGCCGCTCTCAGCGTCTTGACACGAGCGTTCTACTCTGGGTTCATGTTCCCCAAGTGGAGCGAGGTCCTTTTTTTTTTTAATCTCAGTTGTCCTGTCGTTCTGGCCGGTAGGTCGCGTCTGACACCGTCGTTGTTCCCGCGGCGGTCTTTACGCTCTTCGTTTCTATGTCGCCTTGCTGGCTTGTTAGCAGCACTACCCGACTTGACAAGTTTTCGGGTCGGCGTGACATGTTACGATGATGTCTGCGTACTATTCTGTTTGTAAGTTGTTCCTACGACACGGTGACTCGTTCGAAGACTTTCGTTCTGGCTACCCTGCAAACCATGTGGGGCGGTCGGCAATGCAGGACCTTCATTCCGGGTCCCGGCCGCTGCGCACCATTTTCCCCGTTCGATGAACGTGGTTGCCGATTTTTCCCCCTGCGTTTACGGCGCGACATTCCGACAGCCGCAGAGGTTCCACGCCGGCTCCCCCGGAAGTCACCTTCCAAGAGGTTTTTCTCTGTTCCTTCGCTCGCTTGTGTGAAATTGGCTACAAACAGACTCCTTGTGTGGTGTACTTGACGTCTCATTTCCTTCAGTCCCCAACGTCCCGTTAGTATTGGTGTTTTTATTGATCCTTTTCCCATCCCCCCCCGAGAGAGGTGCCGATGTATTTAAAAAAATAAGTAGTGGTTTGTTCTTTCTTTCTCTTCCCCTTCCCCTTTCCGATGAGAATAGCCCACTCTATTAGCGGTCTTTAATCGTTCTTAGATCTGTTTACTGTGTCTTTTGCGGTCGCTGGCGAGTTTCCCCTTTATTTTTGCCGATGCTCACTTTACTGAGATCCTTTCTTTTCGCAGACTGCGGGTTTCTGACCATTCCTCCATCGCCAGCGCTTTTCCCTATTGAGTTACCGTTTTTTTACGTTTGTAGACGGAAGAGGAGCAGCCCGGAGGGTTCCGTTCAAGCCTCCCGTCGGAGCTTTATTTCCTTCAGCATCGCCCTCCCACCTCCACTTGAGTCCGTTTTTCCCCCTTTCCCACCGGTTTTTTGTGGTCTCCGCCCCCCTTTTAGATTTTTTCTCACACGTCCTAAGTAATCTGCCAGTTCCCCGGTCTCCCGTGCAGCATTTTGCCTTTCTCCCGCGTCGCACGTTTTTTTCCCTTACCCTTGACCGGTTACCTTGTCCTTTGGCCCAAGTTTTGCTCCATCACTTCTTGCCCCCCCCTGGGGTCACTAGAGAACCCTCACCTACCCCCCCATTTTTCCACCTCGCGATTTAACCTTTCGCCCGACCCCTCCGTTATCAGTAGTCCCTTTTTTTCTGCTTTTTGCGTCAACCGGGGCCCCCTATTACGCACGTTTCTCTCAACGCTTTCCTAGATCGATAAAACGGGTGTACACAGCGTATACAAAGCCTGCTCCGACACGACGGATCTGGCCTCTCTTGACCCCTGCAGACCATTCGGGTTAACGCTTCCCTTAACTACGGCGGCACCCCTGATAACTATCTGACTTTATTTTCTTCTGTAACAACCCCAGTGCCACCTTTGATTCCGCTCACGTCTACTTCTTTTTTCCTTACGGCCTCACACACAAGGACGCCCTGTCTACTCCCTTGATAGATTTTTTCGGAGCAGTACGCGATCGTCCTTTACCCACCCAACCGCCGTTCCAGTTCAAATCTCTCCCCCCCCCTTCGGCGTTCAGTGCTCCTCTCCGCTCCCATTTTGTTTTTTTGTGCTTTCCCGATCGTAGATACCCCTCCCCGTTTGCCGATGTGGCAACTCTGCCTGACAGATCTAGGCCCCATAGTCGTTCACGTTCTTTGATTGTTTTTGTGGTGTTTCCCGGTACGACACACGTCCCTCGCCCCGGCGAGTCCGAACCCATTTGCTTCTGACTCTTCCTAATTACTGTTTTTACTGGCGTGGACGAGTACCATTTTTGTGGTGCCTCGTCCCCCCTTGAGTTTAGGTCCACCCTCTCTTTCTCCCCTAACTCTGAGTAGCATATGCACTCCCGACTCTTACACGGCTATCTATCGACCTTTAGCGTCCGGCGCCCCCATTTTTTTACTCCCCCCCGGCCGGCATACCGGCGTCCTGATCTCCCTTGAGCACGCCGGCTACGCTTTTTTTTGGGCTGGGCCCCCAAGCGTCGCCCGCGCGTCGGCTCGTCTTCTCATGCCTGCTTCCAAGGCAAGAGCGTTCCCCTTTTTGAACACGCTTTCGATGTCTCTTTTTGGAGTCCCCGTGTTTCCGCGATCTTGTATCCCGCAACCGCCACACGTCTACACTTGTGTTGACGTCGTCCTTGACCGCCTTTTCTTCGCTCACAGACACTGATTCCGTCCACGCTGGCCGCCTTTTGCCGTCGAGCCATCCGTCTTCCTCATCTTGTTACTGGGGCTTTTCACCTGAGTACCGAGCTTCGTTCGTGCCCTCTTGTTTTCAGTCCGAGAGCAGACCAGCTAGTACATTTAGTTGCGGCGGCGGCCTGTTACCCTTTTTCCTAGCTTTTCTTCTTGGACATCCGGTGCCGGAATGTCGTACGCGGTCGCCCGATCTCTCCTGTTTCGTTTTACTTCGTAGTCCTTTACGCTGTTGGTACATAGCGCTTTCTAGACCCCCGGACCGTGGCCCTGCCCCCCCTTGACTTGTTTTTTTATAGTTCTGTTTATGGTGTAATCTTTTTTCTGACTTCTGGGCAACGTTTTTTCTGTCGTGTTCTCCTCTTCCAACAGGTCAGCTGTTTGGGCACCCGACCCATTGAAGACCCCGTCACACGAGCCCTCAACCTCCAGTGGCTCCGGAGCTTTCTTACCCACGTTGCACAGTAGTGTTGCCCCCGCCACCGGTGGACCTTTTTCTGACCCAGTGTAGCCCCTGCTGACCCCCTCATCGACCCACTTGAATTTGTCATCCCTGTCCTCTACTGAGTAAGTTGTTGTTTCTCTTGGAAACGTTTCTTCGGTCGCGCATGGCACCCCCGATAGTATGACTTTCGTCATTCGGACGGATTCCCACTCGTTACTTGTGCCTCCGTTGAACCGTCATGATCGGCTACCCTCCCGACCTTTACCTAGTGTCTGGGTCGCGATACCTTTTTTCCTTTACTTAACTCTTCTGTCGGTCCTTGCGCCCATTTTCGTTCTGCCCTTCTTTTTAGATCTTCTCGAAATTTAGAACCGCTTCCCGCCACCCCCCCGCCCGACGCCCACCTTCTTTAAACCCCCACAGTCACTTGCGTTGTGCTTTTGACCCCCTCCTTTCAGGTAGTGCGGTTTCGTGTCTAAACTGGTGTGTTTACAACGCCTGCTTCGACGCAAAACTTTTCTGTCTGGCCAAGAAGATCACCGTTTGCTCTGCCCAGTTCTTGGGCTGCTTTTTTTTTTTGCCGATGTTGTTTTACCAAGGAGTCCCTCTTTTCGAAAACCCCTTCCCCCGGTACGCTTTTCCCGGCTTGTTCAGCAGATTTTGCGCCTCCCGGCCCTGTTGAAATTCACGAGTTTCCCGAGCTAGGTATGTTGGCGTTGTATCCCCCCGTAAGGATACCGGACATGCGCGCAGCGTTAATTCCCCTCCATTCCCGCAACGTGTTTAAATCTACGTCCTTTTTCTGTTTCCCCCCCAATGCAACTTGGTCCCGAGCCCCCCCCGTAGACCCCATCGGTAGAATTTCCCCCTTGATGCACGTCATCCCTTTCTGGCTTTGGTTTTTCCTTTCTGTTTGCAACGAGTGCCCTAACTGATCTGTCTACCAACCGTCTACATGTGTTCTCGGCATTTCTCAAGACGTTCGCTCAAAGGCTACTTCCGCGAGAGGAGGTACCCACAGTGCTCCTTTTTACAACAGGTTCCCGTCTTGCGTCTGGGCGCCTTCCCAACGGGACCACCCGTTCCCTTGTCTGGTCGTAGTTGGAAAATTCCCTTTTCCCCTGGTCTTGCGCCCTTTGAATTTTTATTTAAAACTCTCAGCCCCACACCAACCGCGTGTCCCAGCGCCACCGGACCTTTTTGTTCGTATCCCCATCTTTTTGCGGACCATCTCATGTTGGGTATGTTCGACAGCTTTCCCCCTTTTTTGAGCGTGTCCTTCTTTTCCCCCGCTACCGCCCCTGGTTTTGCTCGCAATCTTTTTTCCTTGCCTAACACACGTGTGTCCCTTACCCCTGCATGTGACCACACAGCCTGACCCCTCGACTAACACCCTTTTCCTCCTCCCCCCCGTCCGCGTTTTACCTGGTTTTACATTTTTGAATGTTTTCCCTCTTTCTTTTTTTTAGATGGCGGATCTACGGCACGGTTTTCTTGCAATAGAGACGGTGTCCCAGCTTTTCAGTGCTGCAGTTGCCATTGTTTCCCCAGTACGAAGCACTTTGATTGGCTGAAGCTACAGGCTACTACTCTTATATCTTTGGAATGGAGAGGTATTTATTCCTTTACCAATTTGCGCGAGCGCTGTCAGGGGGCGACTTTTTTTTTTTTTCCGCGTTTTTTATCCCCATAATCCCCTGAGTTTTCCGAGGGTCGAAGGAGTAATCTTTCTGCTCCCCTGGTTTACGGGGAGACCTTCGCTTTGGCTCACAGCCCAAACTCACCGTTTCTTCTCGTTACCAGTGATTTCTTAGGGTTTCTTTAGCTTTTTTTATAGTTATACCTAACGATTGCTGCAACCTCTTTCGGCTCGTTTTCGTTGCCGATTTTTCTCTCTACTTTCGTAGTAAGCCCCTCCCCCATTTTTTACTTTTGTCCCCCCCGATTCCCGTGCTTCCAAGCGGCACTCCCGGTGTCGGCTGTAGGTGCCCTATTTTCCCCTTTTACTCATATTCCTGCCGCCTGTTGCGAGTCCATTTCGCGACCCAGTTCCCCCCGTGCCTTTCGTGTACCCCCCCCCCCCGGGGGCTTGAACGTTTCCTCCGAACTCCTGTTCGCTAGTGTTGCGGATTTCATCCCGTGTCACGATTTTTTTTTTCATTTCCTCCTGCGGCGTCCCCCTCCCCCCTCCGGTTCGCGGTGGTTTTTAGGAGTTCAGCGTTGGTCATACAACTCGAGACACACCTTCGGTGTCTCCCGGTGGAGTTTTATTTTTGGGAAGGCCTTGTCCAGCCTGTACCTTGAGTGGCCAGGGTTCATAGGCCGGTCGTCCTTGCCTAGTTCTCGTATCATGCAGATGCCTGTATGCGGCCTCCAAGCCCCTCGTGGTATTGTCGGTCGCGGGGTGAGCGGGATAAGGTTAGGGAGTCAGGGTGTGCGGTCAAACGTCTTTTTTCCCGGTAACGGTTCAATGTGGTGTGGGTTCTCCCTTGGGATCTGCCCTTCGAGCTGAAGTGAACCAGTTTGAGAATTTTTTTTTTTTTGTGGGATTGACGGCTCTTATTTGACCGTAGAAATCTCTGGCTTTCGGGTGTCCCCGTGCGGTCGTTCACCTGGTTCATACTTTGTTTTTTTGTGCGTGCCCGTTTTTTCTGTTGTGGCCCCCACCCATTTTCGGGCTGGTTATTTCTCAGTCCCCTTGCGGTTTTCCTTCCCCCCTGTTTCCCGCAGTTTGTGTCTTTTTTTTTGACTTCCTTCTCTCCCATGCCATGGCCTCCGTGCCACTGTCTCCCTTTGTTGTTATGGCTTTCCCGACCTTTTTAACCTTCTGCCTTTCCGTTCCCTACCCTTCCCCCGTACTCTTGGCTTGGCCCCTCCTCTTTTCCCTTTTTCTTCTCTTTTTTTCACCCCCCCCCATCCCCTCCCCGCCCCCCCCTTTACCCCTTTCCCTCTCTTTTCCACTTTCCCACCTTCCTCCCCTTGCGCTCTCCCCTCCCTAATCCCTTTCCCCCCCCCTTCTCCCCCTCCCCCATCCTTATACCCCCCCCCTGTCTCTTTACCTTCCCTTCGCCTCCGCCCTCTTCCGAACCCTCTCCTTATCCGACGGGCCCTGCGGTATAGACATCTCCTCCTTTCTCTTCTCCCTCTCTTGGCCTGCCTTCCTTTCTCCCCCCTTCCCTCCTCTCCCATTTCTCCCCTTTTCCCCTCCTCCCCGCTACCCCTTTGAATCCCCACCAATTTCTCCCTCCCCCCCACATCTTAACCGCTAAACTTCCTGTCCCCAGGTCCCGCCGATCGAACCGCCCCGTCCTGCAGCCCTTCTGACCCCCGCCGCCTATCGTCGCACAGTCCGACCTCCCAGCATCCTCCTTCCTTTCACTTCTACGCATGTCAGTTCCTACTTAACCCTTCGCCCCATCCCCCTTTTCCCCTTCTCACCCCCACCCTACTTCGCCCACCCTTTCTCCTCCTCAATTCTTCCAGACTCGTCCATCCCCTCGTCTTCCCCCCCTCCCCCTCTTGCCTCACGCACCCCTCCTCCCCCATTGCCACCCACCCCGGTCGTATGTCCCTACTCCCCCCCTTTCCCCCACCCGCCCACTCTCTCTTCCCCTTCACTTCAGCCCCCGCCCGGCGCCATCCAGGAGTACGAACCAACGCCTTCTCGGCACCTAGTGACAATTTAGCCACAGCGTGTTAAGGAGAGCACCTTTACCGCAACACTCATTGGCCACCAATGATCCGGCCATTACAAACCCGCTCCCTTGAGTCCCCCCCTCTTTTCCCTCAACCCTTGCCCCCTCCCCTACCCGACACCAGGACTTAACAGCCCTCTCCCACCTACCCTCGCCTGCTACCTTATCTACGTTGTATCTTACTGTCTTGGGCAACATTCTCCTCTCGTCAGCCCTCTCCCTCTCTTCTTTGTTCTTATCCGCGCCCACCGAGGACTATTTCTGATTTCAGACTTGCGCTTGTTCCTCTTCTCTTTTCACCCCCCTGTTCACACCCCCTCTTTCTACCCTTGTCCTCACGCGTGCCCCCGCCTAGCTCCCCCCAACTCCGTGACCCTCCCCTGCTTCTTGGCAAGACCTATCTCGCGATTCATCCCTCCCTTTCTATCGCTCCACTCGCCTGAAACCCAATTTGTACCTCTACTCGTCCTCCCCATTTCTCCGTCCCCCGAAACCTTCGGCCCCACTAGCATGCGTTTCTTTTCCCGCAACCGGGGACTTGGCGTGCTTATCATATGGACTATTTCCACACCATCGCTTTGTCTAAGCACGTAAAATTGCCCCAATGTGTGTGGATTAAGGTCTTCCTATCCTCGCTCTACTCGGGCCGGTCCGAAGAGTCAGGACCCGTCACCTTTCAACCCCCCCCTATCAGGTTTAAAACAGGAAGCACCCGCACACCCGCCCCAAACGAGCAGCACCCCCTCCAAGTACCCGTCGGGGTCAGGTCGCAGAAGCATATTACGCACCCCGAGACTCGCTCCGCCGCGCGGGCTCCGGCAGATGGTAATGTGTTGCCCCACCGCCTGCCTAGCAACCCGTCAGGTAAGCTAACGCCGGGCCCCCTCTCTGGCCTACGAGGCCCGGCCTCCCAACCCCGGCCCGACGTTTGTCAGCCCGAACCGCGGATCCCCCCACGATCTCGGATGAGATACTGTACAGCTCCAACGCGGGATTTACACTGACGCAAATGGAAACAGCAATCGGAAACGGATAAGGTTGGTTAGTCTCTGCCGTGATTTTCCATGAGACCCCCCGGACCCTATTGGGGCCAGACAGGAGCGCCACCCCCCCCAGGCCCCTGAGACGCCCCCAATCCGAGAACCTTTTGTTCAGGATTGTCGCTCCGCGCTTTTCCCTTCCTACCTTTGTCCCTCCGTACCCGCACCTTCCCTCCCTATCTTCCTCCCCTGCTGCACCTTAACCTTCTTTTCGTAGCCCAGCACCTGTTGTACGCGTGCACGACAAAAGGTCTACCCTCCTCCCTCTTTTCTCTTTTCTCTAGACGGCCCTTATAATATCCTTCTGTGTTATGGGAAACGCCCCCCCATCACGGCCCACCTTATGCGATCCGTCTTTGGTCCATCCCGTGTAGCTCAATCGAATGATTTATTTCTGAATGCCCAGCGCCCATGAGTATCCCAGACACTTTGTTTCGAAGTAGTTTACACCTTAAGATGGTATTTATAAGAACCAGTTGTTCTCTCCGCCCCATTTTACCCCTCCCCTGAGACGCCTTCTAGACCTTCCCTACTTCTTCGCCACCCCCCCTTCACTCCTCCCGCCCCCCATTCCTCCTAGACAATGAGCGCCACATCCCTCCCCCTAATTTCCCAGCCCGACTTAGTGCAAGAGGAGAGGACTTCTTAGAGATTCCCCCTCATATCCATATGAGATGAGGAATCGTATCCGTGGGGAGGCGCAGTGGGTGGACTCGCGGAATTTGGCCCCCCGCAGACCACCCCCGACCCCCCCCCCCCCCCCAACCCAAACCACCCCCACCCGGAGTACCTGACGAAGGGCTACTCCAATATCTTCCCCTTCTCTCTATCTACTTCTTTTTTTTGTCTTTGCGAATCTCCTATCTCCCTTGTAACCTTTATTGCTTTTTAGTCTTTCCGTCTCATTCCGACCTCCTGACGCAACGGAACGGCTCTCCCTCGGTTCTGCCTTACTTGACTTTACTTTGGTACGTTCTGGGAAGACGTTTGTATTAGGGCACGTCTGGCGTCCCTCGCGATCTGGGGGGCCAGATTTTTAAGCCCTGCGAGAACTACACCGGCTGCGTTGACAACCCTTCACCACGCTGCACTGGTGGCGTACCCAAACGACGGAGACCGCTTTTCCTCCCCCGATTTTGACTGTCCACCGTAGATCCCTTCTTCCACAGAATCAAGTACCCCTCACAATGCCTTTCAGCGTTCGAGTTTCCACGGCCTTCCCCCCCTATGTTTGGTCTACCCTGACGTCTTTGCATCGCGTTTTCCTTCCTCGGAGGTTCAAGGCGGTATTTAACCTGCCCTTCCCAACTTCGCGATGTGGGTTTTCGCCGACCACCTGTCCCGTGGGGTCGCTTTTGTGACTCGTGACGCGCGTGATGATCCAGGGACACCCCCCAAGTCCCCAAAGGCCGTAATTCACTTCGCTACCCCCTTCTTTTACGTAGTTTTCCCCTTTTCCCGGCATCTTATCCCTCCTTTGAGAACCTCCCACGGAGGCGACCCTCCCCAGTAAGGGAACCATTTTCCGTTTAAGTCTTCTGAATTTAGTAAATTCACAGGTGAAGCTTTTTTGTGCACGGTGCATCCAGATGATTGTTCGACCGGTCCGGATCTAGGCCCTGACCACCTTGTCACCCCCCTCGCCTAAAAGTGTGGACCTTCCGCCTGGGTTCTATGAGAAACCAGAATACCCCGTCACTTTTGATTGAGACCACGAGACTGGGGACTCTAGTAGCCAGCCCCGCCGGGCCCTTTTACCCTGGACCTCTGTACGGATCCCCTTCCCCCCGACCGCCGCGACTTCGGACCGAACTCATTCGAAGTGTCGTTTCCCCCTTTCCCGATTTTCCCCCCGAGTTTCCCCTTTAAGATCTTGGTTCTCGATTGTTCTGTCGTTTTTCCCGAGGGTCCATGTAGGTGACCCCCCACCGACCTTCCTCGTCTATTCCCGTGTGGCGTTGATCGATCCTCCCTCTCTTCGAGAGTCTCAGTCTCTCGATCTTGCTGGCCACTTTCCCCCCCTTTCCGGTACTTTTTGTCCTACCTGGCTAGTTTGGTAAGCGCGGGACGAGTTCCCCTATCTCCACGCCTGAGAAAAATCTAATAGCTCACTCTCTTTTTGATTGCACTTTCATTCGCGGAATTCAAGCACGCCGGAAGGCTTGGCAGAAAAACCGCCCTTCCAAGTTCGCTCAGAGGCCTCTGTCACAGCAACCCCTTTCCTCCCACACCGCTCAGAGGGTGAGGCAGTTCATCCGGCACATTTTAAGAGTCTCAGAAAGGTCCGTTTTGCAAGGTTTGGTTAGGATCGTTATTCCTTTCCCACCTCTCCGTTTACCGTTTCAAAAAAACTAGATTTGGTCAGAGCGCTCCTGGGGATTTTTCTGGAATATGGGTTTCGTACCTTTCCCAGAGGAATTCCTCGTTGAATCCACTTCACACTCCCTGCTTTGAAGCCTTTCTCGGTCGTGCCTCCAGACCACGTTGACTTCCCCTTTGCTTTTTCTTTGGAGCCCTCGTGAAGCTTTCCGCCTCCTCTACTTCGTCCCTGACTCGAAAAATGAGTGATAGTCCCTCTCGCCTTCCCCATTTACCGTTTCCTCACCAGCGCGCCACAGCGAGAACAGTGTAGAGAACTTAGACCCTGGTGGCCCGATCCCCCGGTGCTCCCCTGAGCCTCTCTATCACCATCTGGTACCTATTCTTGTTTCTCAAGTAATCTTCTGGGTAGACTTCTTTACGTCGCCGACCTGCTCCTTTCATCCCCGTCTTGTCCCGCTATTCCGCACCTTCCATGATCACGCATAGTTCTCACGGTGGTCTCTTTCCAAACCCACTCCCTGTAATCTGCGAAGCCCTATTTTGGCTAAAGTGTGCACGAACAGTTTAACCACCCTTTGGAGTCGTGAAAGACTCCGTAGTTCGAGCCCTGTCCTAAGTCCCTTCCTCCTCCCCCCCCCCCTTTGGGTATGTGGTCATTGTTTTCCCCGAATGCTCTAGGTCGGGTGCAATACGAAGCCTGCCTCATAGAAGGGTATGGCCCCCCCACTGTCTGTCTCTCCCAGCCGACTCCTTTGTTCCTGCGAGACTGAGGATTTGGATGGCGTTTGACGGGACTCTTCCCCACTTTAGGGCCTAGAGTTTTCTTGTAAGCGTCCCCCGCGACTACCAGAAGCTCCCCTCTGTACCAGGTCCCATGTCCCTTTCTCTTCGCTCGACTCTTATTTTTTTGACTGTTAAGTGAAAGAGTTCCTTTTTCCATTCCTCGATTTCTCCCACGTCTGGCCGTTCTCTCTTTTTTTCCCCTATGGATCTTATCCGTCTTTCGGAATCTGAGTCCTCGGCCTCTAGACACAGGTCCGGACCCTTGTGCAACATGGTCGTCTTGCGATCGTTCGTCCTTTGAGCTATTTTCGTTTGGTTTTTTTTCTGGTTTCTTCCTTTAGGGTTGTTTGTCCAGTGACACATAATTTTTCCAGCAGGCGGCCACCGTTCACTTTACACTTCCGCCCTATCTCGGCACTGATCCCCCTTCACCGTGTTGGCCCTCCTGTTCTTTTCCTGGGCCCCGGTCTGATGTAAGAACGTTCAGATGAGGTGTTTTTGTTTTACCGTGTTGCTGGACTTTTTTTGCTTAGCTTGTCTTTTCTTCATCACTTCAGTCCTTGTCCCACAGTTATACTGAGGACTGTTACTTCCCTCCGTTGGGTTCTCTTGTTTTTTTTCTTCCTCCTTTCTCCACCGCTTTCTGTTCCCGTAGTATGCTGGCTTTTTGCTGTGATTCGTCCTTCCGTACTCGGTCTGCGCTCTGTATAGGTGCTTTTTTGTTGCTCGTGTCCCACACCCGCAGCTGTACCCCCATGCGAAGTCCTTGCTCGTGTTTATCCCCCATCCTGTCCTGGACTGGGATTTTATTCGTCCGCTTTTTTTTTTTTTTTTCTTCTTAGGTGTTGATTTTGCCTACCACCCCTGTCTCAGTCCTTTCCCTTATTTTGTCCATGTTCCGTTATCGCTCTTCCTTTTCGTTTATGTCACTTAGCCTCCCTGCCCGCTCCCGCGGTGTTTTTACGAGTAACCGATTGTTTTTTCTGCGTCTTCAGGGGTGTTTCGGGATCTATTGCGATCCTTCCCCCGCAGCATGCGGGTGGCGTCCAGTCTAGCATTTTTTGCCCGTTGATTGCCCCCTCTACGAGTATCTTTCCTTTTACCCATGGCCTTCCCCTATTACTTCTCTGGGGATTCTATCTTTTCCCTCATCCCCCCGTGTTTTTTTTTTGTTGCGCCTCTTCCCTAGGAGGGTCTTTAATTGTTCTTAATCCTCCCGAGACTCGTGCGGGTTTACCGTCGTCGGCTCCTTCTGCACAGCACTTGATCGCTACCCCTACTTTTTTTCCGCCCTCCCAGCCCGGTCTGGGGAGATTGACTTGTTACCTACCGAGGGCACTTTGGCCCCCTTCTGCATACGAATTTGCACTACAAGATAGCATCTTCCTACTACCCCTCGAATTTTGCACTCCACTGGAGACCCCAGATTCACCCTGCAGTTGTTCCCCCAAAGGAACCTTTTTCTTTTCTGTTGTCTTTTTTGGCTTCTTCTAGTTCGCTGACACGGTATTTCACCCATGACTGTTTTTCTGTTTGACCCTCCAACGGCCATCCGGGCCCCCCCCCCCCTCTCGTTACGAAACAAGGAATTCCCAACTACGGCGGCCCAGTTTATCTTGTTTTTCCCCGCCCTCCCTACTCCTATTTCCGTTATGATGGTTTCTTCTACGCCATTCACCAGGAAACCACCCCTCGTAGTGCGTCTCCATTCCTTGTAGTTTTCACCCCGAAAGTTTTTTTTTTCCGCTCTTTTGAGACTGTCTCGTTTAGGCTGGTGGTCACCTTTGCACCCTTACCCCGACCGACAGGCGCCCAGTCCTAGATCCGGTTCTGCCGGCCCCTGCCTGCCCACCTCGAAAAGGAACTCCTCCTTCACGAGTGCCGCCCCTCCCGTCCTCCCCTGGAAGACCTACCGTGTTCTTTTTTCTTCAGTTTTTTGACGTTAAATCGCGTTTTTTTTTCGTCGTCTCTTCACCGATCCCGGGACGATTCGGTTTGCCCAGGATGTACTTGTCCCGTACACTCCATTCTCTCGCATGGACGTCCGCGGCCGCTCCTCCCCCCTCTTGAGGGCACCAGGGAGGTTCTTCCTATGTTGAGAGCCGCAGTGGTTGCCCCCAAGAAAATTTCCTCTTTTTTTATCTTCGTCTTTTGCGTCCACGAAACTTTTTCGGGTCAGCTTGGGACCCATTTTTTGAAAGGCGATTGTCACTAGTCGGCCAGTCGGTTACCAACTTCCTCTGCGCCCCTTACTTTCGCTCGTCACCTTACATGACCCAGTGTTTCCGACAGACCCCAACGCTCCGGTGCAAACCCTGGTCGCGACATCTGTTCCCTTTCTTTTCATTGCTTGGTTGTGTTCCTCTCCCGTTCTCCCGATCGGTCTTCCCTTCGACATCCCATACTCCATCAGTTCAGACCCAGTTCTGTCGGAAGGCAATGTATGCGACCCGGGCTGAGACTCACTTCTCCAGGCACATTTTTTTCTCAGTTTTCCCTGATGTTTTTCGCTTCTCTGCTTGTCAACCGGACAGGCCCATAGACCGTTCTTTCACGTTTGATAATGATTTTGCGTGAGTCCCCCGTTTCCTTCAAAAGGAAGACTCAGAGAAGTTATCTTATGTCTTGCGTCTTCGTTCGGGCAGGGACTGCACTTCTAAATGATATCTTGGCCAAGACGGCGTTTGGTGAGGGCCCAGTTAAGGGTTGGGGGTTTGGTTGTTGTAGTGGTATTACTTGTTTTTTTTGGTTAGGTGGGTGCCTCTTCCTCTCCCCCTTGTTTTTGGGGAGCGGTTATGTTTTTGGCGGGTCTGTGTTTTGGATTTGTTGGTTGTTGGTTTTTTTTTCGGTGGTTTTTTTTTTTGTTTGTGTGTGGGTTGGGTGGGTGTTTTTTGGTTTTTGTTGGTTTTGGGGGGCTTGTTTTTTGTGTCCGTTTGTTTGGGATGGGCGGGTTTCTATGTGTTTTACCCTTTACACCCCAAGCGTGAAACTGTTTTCAATACATACTTGATTCCGTGCGAGGAAACATCCGAAGGTGTATTTCCCCTTCCTCCCTAACGTCCACCGAGACCTAAAGAAGAGAGTTCCCCCACCCACGTTTTTTGGTACGTTTTATCCCGAGATGCGCCCTTAGACCTCCCCCCCCACCAGGGAAAAAGGAACTGTTGATCAATAGTCCGGTTTTTCAGAGTCTTTCTTCCCACGTCCTCGGTCCGAGTGGTCTTTTCCAGTCTCCCTTTCTTGAACCATTGTAGTTGTCCATGCTTCGCTCTTATGCCCCTTCTGAGGCAGAAAGCTCCCGTTCCTGCGACTGTTTGATCATACTCTCCGAGTTGCATCTCTATTCGTCCTTGTTGCGCTATTATCATAACAGTGAAAGTTAGTTCTCCGTACCCATTCCATTCCCTTAGGTCCTCATGGCTAAGCGATGTCCTTCTATAAGGTATTAATCCAATTTACAACCCACCCTCCATCTTCACGCTTGATTTCTGTTGTTTTTACCGACTCGTCCAGTCAACTTGCACGGATTCTCCCGCGTGATTACCCTGCTAGAAACGCTCTCGTCGGACTCTAAGAAGTCGGTCCGTTCCCGCGACTCTGGGTCCGTAGTTCTTCCACGCGCTCATTCCGCTGTCTCCCTTGATTTTGTCCGGCACGGCGTTTTGCATTCGAATTGTCCCCCCGCGCACCTTCCAAAGGCCTGTATTGGCGTTTCGCGGTTTGTAAGCTCCGTTGAATATTTTCACAATTTTTCTCGTGTTCGGGGGAACTGAGTTTTGTCCTCGATCCGGTACAAGACGCTAATGTCTAAGCCCCGTCTGGGGCCACCGTGGGTCTTTCACCCCCCTGGAGTAAAGGCCGGGTATCTCTTCTCCAAGCAATGCGGAAAGTTGCATGCCCTTTAGTGTCTGACTAGCTGTCCCGACAAGTAGTGTCTGTACCTTCCGATGCATGTGCTCGATTTGTCATTTTTTAATTCACTGCGGCCTTCATTACAGTAATGGGACATTTGGTACTGGCTTTCCCGTAAGAGGTAACCCTTTTGAAACAACTTTGCCTTCCAGGTGGGGCAGCACCCCATCTTTTTGGTTTAGGTGGAAGTCAGCGCCCCTATTACCCGGAAAGGAGATCTGAACGTGTAAAGTTCTGGTTTTTATCGCAGATGGTCCGCTTTCAAAAGTTTTTTTAGCCTACCTTCATTTTTGATCTCAACTGGCTTTGTTAGATGTCTCTGGGATAGAAGAAATGAGGAGTTAAGTCTGCTTTCCCACCCACAAACCATCCACGAGGTTCATCCTTAATCCACCTTTCCTCCGTTCGGTCCGAAGTAAGAATTTATATACTACTTTTTTCGCAGACCTCCTGCTCTGAGATCTCTCCCTCTCCAGTTCCACTCGTCCGGGACGGGCCCCTTCCCCTTCGAGAGGTGCGGTCAGTTAGGGGCGATAGCCACAGATGAGTGTTTTGTCATCGTCATGACTCCTGTGATCTAATATCCTTGATACATATCCCCTCTTTCCCTTCCCCTCTTTTTCTACTCCGGTTGTTCCTCCTCCTCCTGTTAAGTTTCAGCATTTTTTTTGATATTATAAAGGACAGGTATCTCGACTCCCCGGCGATGGAAGTTTTCCTCCCTCCCTCACTGCCATCCTAGTATATCCCTTCCCCTGTGCAGAGAGCTTTTTCTGGGCCCGATTTCTGCTCTTAGCGCCTCCCCTTAGTGCACTTCGGTCGTTCCTCTTCCGCGATCCTATGTCGGCGTGCACTTCCCACGCTTGCCAACTGTGTTTTTTTTTTTTGGTTATTCAGCCCGGCTTCTCGAGGCCCTTTCATATAATTAGACTAACATGGGAGCAGAAAGGCTTTAGATCTCCCGAAGACCCGTCCCCTGAAACATTTTTTCTGTCCTCGTAGTGGGTTTTGTTTTTTTTTTCAAAGGTTTTTTCTACCAGCCGTTCTATTTCTCATTCTCCGCCTTTTGTCCCTGTTCTCCAGGAGGTTCTTTTGACTTCAATTCCGAGCCCCAAAACTCTATGTTTGGTGGCTCTCAGTCCTCCGCCCATGTGGGTGCCCTTTTGCCCAGC
>Ga0179593_1284805_pt1 | contig 18238 bp, 22 predicted proteins | sample CZODoug2_1_08_16_FD_185931 | JGI IMG/M metagenome (GOLD analysis project Ga0179593, IMG submission 185931) | Vadose zone soil fungal communities from Angelo Coast Range Reserve, California, USA - CZODoug2_1_08_16fungal (PacBio error correction) | ecosystem: Environmental > Terrestrial > Soil >... | reverse complement strand
TGCATAATTCCATTTCCAGCTCTTACCTTTTCCTTCGGTCTCCGCCTTCTCCTTTTCTATGTTCGGCCTCTCTCTCTTTTTTTTCCAAGTCGGTCTCATCAGGCTACACAGCCTCTTCTTCATTACGGGGTTTATCCCTTTGCCGATACTCGTATAGACACTTGCCACCAATCCCAGTTTGTTTGGGGCTCATCCCTAACATGCTCCTTCCTCCTTGCGCACCCTCTTTTCCCCCCCAAGAGCGTTATGGTCTTTTGGAGGATGATGCGTATTCCGGTTGCCTTTATTTCCGCTTCGCGCACCTTCTCCTAGTGCACGCTCTCCACGTGTCCACCTCCTACACTAACAATCCTTGTATCTTTTTCAACGCACCCGATGGCGTCCCTTTTTTTCCTTTGCCGACTTTTTCCCGCTTAAAAGAGCTTGTGGATTTTTTTCGCTTTTTGTTTCCTTGCTTGCCGGCGCTCAGTTTTTGGATACGCCCATCGCGGGCGCACTTGAGTTGGCCGCCGCTTGATTTTCCTTTGACATGATTGGGATCTTGTTCTTCGTTATTGAGGTTTAAACGGACATTGTTGGATGTCTACCAACCCCCCCCCCTCTGTCTTCCTGACCCTCCCTTCCTGAAACATCCTGTTTTCCCGCGAGTTTCTTTGCTTTGCTGCCTGCGAGCGGTCTTTTCTCTTCCTCTTACAGACAAGCTTCGCTTGGACTCTTACCTTTTATTGGACGTGTTCGCGCACCTGTAGCCTCCCTTGACATATGGACCGGCCGACGGCTCAGAGAGGCCCCCTTTTGACGTCCTCTGTGCTTCCTTACATCGCTGGAGTCTTTTATCTTTGGTTTCCCCTGATGTTCTACCCTTTCCTTTCCCTCCTCCTTTCTAATAAGCGGACCTTAGTTTGTTTTTTCTTTTCTTCAACAGTTTTCCCCCCCGTCTGCGGAATCTGCACCTTGACATGTTGGAGATGCCTTTTCAACCGGGGTCTGATTGCAGGAGGTACTTCACGCCCCTCTTTTTTGTGTTTTGTGTCGGTGAGGCCCCCTTCTTCCAAAGCATTGGTCTTTTATTCTCAGAGACTAGAGCCCCCTTTTACTTCCTCTTCTTTCAGTTTCTCTCCGCATGATTAGTGATTAGTAGTTATGCTGCCTCTTTTTTTCTCACACAGTCGATATCCCTGCTCCCCGTTTAGTGTGCTTTGTAGGAGATGAGTTTTCCTCCTCCCTTAGCTCCCTGCTTCCCCGAGTAATAGGCGTGTATTTCTACCTAATAAGCTTTCTTAGTCTGCGGTTTTCACCCACTTTTCTTGTGTCATAGAAGCCCGTCTCTTCCCCCCCCCCTTTGCTCTCACAGGCATGCACGGCTTAAGCTTAATGCACCCTTTCATCTTTTCAATCCATTGTGTTTTTGCCCTATCAGAGTATGCTTTCAGCCATTTCCCTAAGTTAGTTTCCCCTACCTTTTTGTTCCCACAGAGAAACCGGATTTCCGCCCGCTTGGGTTTTCCCTCTTTCTGTACCGCTTGTCCATCTCTGCTCGTCTCCTCTTATCTAGGTGTTTTTACATATCCCCTGCCATCTTTGTTCTCATTTTCCCATGATGAACTTTTTTTCTTTATTCAGCGAGTCCAAATATCGAATCGGCTCCCCCCGCCGCCCATGCCCTTTTCTTTTTTTCCTCAGAAACGTTGTTCTCAGCCCCCATCGTACTGTATTATCTTATGTCCCTTTTTTTCAGGTGAATGATATCCGTGATATATTTTAACCTGCTTACTTCCGGTCGTTTACACGTTTGACACCAACTCCTTCTCTTCTGAAGGGGTGTGCCCCCCCTGTCTCTCAGTAGCTTTCACTTTCCGAATTTCTTACCCTTTTCATCCCCCAAGTGCCAAGACCCTTCTCTATGATTTCTCGCTCTTCGGGCTCACGATCAATCTGACCCTAGTTCCCTCCTCTCCTCTCTTTCCGCCATGAACTTCTCTTCCTTCTCCGCCTTTTAGAGACGCTATCTTCACAATTCTCTCTACATCATCCTGTGTTATGCATCCCTTCTTTCCGTCCGGAGGGTTTGCATTCCTGAACCATACTAGCCCCCCACCCTAAAGAAGATTCTCCTTCATTCTTTCTCCTTCCTTCATAGGATCGATAGTGCGTCGTCTGTGATCTGAAGCACCCTGGTGCCGGTTTCTTCTGTCCCTTTGAAGCTTTTTCACTGAACACCCTTTCCACCTGTTCCGGGCTTTTGCTTCCTTTTCTTTTTGTTTTGAAGTACGTGACCAGGAGTTACTCCTCCTTTTTTAGTATCTCCACTTCTTTAAATCTGAGGTCAAGACCCTCTCTGGGATTCTTTTTGTCTTCTTCCTCACTTTTCTCCGAACCTGCTCTCTTCAAAGCGTTTTCTCTGATCAGGAATAGGTCACTTCTCCCTTGTTCCTCCCATATCCCATGGCTCCCCCATACTGACGACGAGAATCACAAGCTTGCTTCTTGTTTTTGTGCCTACTATCCCTTACTCAAACAACCATCACCTTCGGGCAGGCCTGGTCCTCACTATTTTACTTCTATCTGTGAACCGCCGCCTTCTCTCAAACATCCACTGCTCGTCTGATATGACCCCCGTCGCCATTTCCCCGTCTTCGATTTTTTGTCTCTTCCCTTTCCCTTAGCCTGACTGCCTCCCAGCATTATCATTGAAACTCCTTTCATTCAGAAATCCCCTCTTCTTCCCCCTTCCCAACTCTATTGGCGGCCCCCATGCTTGTCAACCTCGAAGGTCTTTTCCCCGTTCTCGCTGTCCCTCTTCTGTTGTTCTTGCTCTCTTTAACGACATTATTCACTCCCTCCTTTTCATGGCTTTTCTTGTTGATTTCCCAAACATTCCAGCTTTCTGAACTGACTTATAGGTACTGATCCTTTCCTCCAGACGGCTTGGACGACTACTCCCCCTCCCTGGGATCCCCAAACGCCCCTCTCCTACGCGTATAGTCCTCCCTTCTTGCTCACAAAAGGTCTATACTCCTGCAACGTTCTGTTCTTTTCCCCTTTCCCCTGCCTCTGTTTGTTGAGCTCCTCTCGGACGGCCGAACTTTTTTTTGTCTAGAGCCGGCATAGGACGCTCTCTCTTTCCCCATCCTTTGCATCGAGTTTTTTTTTCTTCTTCCGTTGATTTTGGACTGATGTAGGACCTTGGCAGCTCTTACGGTGTTCCTTCTCTACACCCCTTTAGGTCTAATTTTTTTTCATCACCAAAAAGTATGTTCGACCGGGAAGGGCCGATTCCCTCTTCATTACTTTATTTCTTGTCACCTGTTTTTACAAAAAGTCGACTCGCCTCGTTTCTCTCCCTGATCGTGCCCACATCCTCGAAAGAGTTTACGGCTCCCCTCCTTTTCTTTTCTTTCCCCGCCTGTTAACTCTGCTCGTTGCTGAGACTTAATTCTCGTAGCCCCTCCCTTTTTTTCTTCTTTTTTCCTTCCCTCTTTTCCCCTGTAACTTCTTGGCGGGCCGTGACGCATCTTTTTTTTCTTAGATTTTTTTGTTAATCCTTCGTATTCCTTTCCTACCGGATTGGGACGAGTTCCGCCCTGGTTGGGGGCACGAAGATCCTTTTTCTCTTTTCCCCTCTATTCTCTGCACCTTACTGAACGCCGCTTTTTTTGCCCCCAAAACCTTCCCCCTTTCCGGGGTTGCTCTTCTTTCGGAAGACAGATTGGCCCCTCCCCCTCTTTCCTTCGCTTGATGGCAGTTTTGTTAGTACAACGGATTCTCGTCGATTATTGTCCCCGAGGTAACCCTATTGTATCCCCCTTGTACTTTCCAAGTCAGGACCCGTTATTTTTTTGAGTCGTTTTCTTACTCCACTCGAGCTGAGCTCCCCCCTTTTGAATAAACTTTCATCTGCACCTTGTTCGCTACCCCCGACCCATCGGATTCTACCCAGTAACTGACGGATTATTCTTTCAAGAATCCTCTCCTGCAGCCCGCTTCAGGAAAGAGGGCCCTTCCCTTTTATTGTGTAAAGGCTCCAATCTCCTTTGTCTCCTATTTCGTTCTAACCTCTTCTCTTCCTTAAAATGGCAGATACCCGGATGGTTAACCCCGTAGATCAAGTTTCTGTTCTTACCCATACCTTTTCTTTCCGTTCCGGATTTATCTGCCATTCGGTTAGTTAGCCTGCACCCTCTTTCCCTTCGAGTACATCCCCCGCTCCCACTCGCTTCATGGGCCGGGATTGACTTTTTCCCTTCGCCCCTTCTAAGATTGACGTTCTCCTTTTCTTCCGTTAGCGTAGGCTCACCTCGCCTGTTGGGCCAGTGATCCTTCAGATCCTTTCCTCTCAGGTAAGGCAGACGGCCTTCTCCCTCTAATGATATCCGTTAACTCAAAACCCCCTAATGATTCTTGGCGTCCGCTCCTTCGTCCTTCGAGCCGATTTCTTAGATTCTCCTTGCCTTCATGAGAAGCCCCCCCCTTTTTTCTTTTCCCTCTATCCCCGAGGCGGATATGCTCTCCGGGTCTTTGGACTGCTTTTCCTCCGAGACTAATTTTCATCTGTCCCCTTCCTACCCCTGTACCTTCGCGTTTCCCTCTCAATTATTATGATGGTCCCACATCATACGATTTCGTAGTTACAGGGTCGCCTCTGCTTCCTTCAGATCCCCTTCTCTTCTCTTCCAACGCCACGATGAGCCTCTTCCTTTTTCGCTGGCAAAGACTCAGCACTTTCCCTATCTAACTTCGCACCTTATTTTTTTCACCACTTACTCCTGCAGGCTTTCTTCCAGTGCTTCTGCCTGTATTTTCGGCCCGTTTTCCATTGAATGAGTACGCCCCCTTTGGCGCTGAAGCGAGTGCAGACGGTTGCGATACCCCGTTCTTCGCCCACCCCTCTTGACCAGCTGTTTCCCACCCGCCAAGCAGAGGAATCCACTTTTTTTCCCCTTATCGCGCGCACATGACTTTCCTACATGTCACGCTAAATATCCTTCCCGATCCCTCATTTTGCCCTCTCTCCGATGAGACGTCCGTCTTTTTTCCCTTGAGATCCCTATTTCTCTTGACTCATTGAAGCGCGAACACAACCTGAATTTTCTCGTCCCCGCACACGAGCTTTTTTAGACCGACTTTCTCTCAGACTTTTTGTTTTGGAAGTATTTTTTCTTCTCTTAAGACATTATCTCTTTTTGTGCTTGAGGACCAGACCCTCTCCCTCGCCCTAAGTTTTCCCCTCCTCCAGAACAGTCTAACATACGCCGTGTCCGTCTTCCGCTCTCCGATCACCTCCCCTCTGTGACGCGGTCGAAAGCAGCCCAAGCTTCCTCTTTTCCTGGACCTCCTCTCCTATCTTCAGCGCACCGCTTACGTTATTCGAGTCATCCCCCTCTTTTTCTGCTTTGCGTTTTCTCTCCCCAGTCCATCAGGTCCTCGTCCCTTCTGGTTCGCCGGCTCCCCCTCTCTACCCAACATTCCACCCACCCCCCCTTCCTTTTCCTTATGCTTCTTCCAATTGTTGCGAGCTGCTCCTCCGCATCCCGGTTTGATTCTCAATGCAGCCCCCTCCCCTCTCGTGGCGAACAGTCTCTCTCCCCCATTTTTTCACCACCGCGTCTCCCCTCAAAAGTTCTCTTTCTACACGCCGGTGAGACGCCGGCCTTAGAGTATGACTTCTGATCTTCTTTTCCAGCCATAAGTCTCTTGTTCATGTGGTGCCAGAGCCCCGCATCAACCCCTCTGGTATCTCTTTTATCTTGGCCCTTTGTCTCTGGTAGTCTTGAAAACTCTCTCTCTTCGGTGGGCGCTGTAAGCGACACCAGCGACAACCCTTCAACCCCTTCCCCACTAATCCTACACCCCCCCCGCCCTATGTCTCCTTCCTTTCCCCAGCGCCGTCTTACCCCTAGAGTTCCCTGTGCGGGTTTTACCCCCCCCACTTTCGTCTTTTCCCCGAGTTACCTGCACGCCTTGCATTTGTTTTTCTAGTTACGTTTTTGTTCCCCTCCGGCCCCTATTCCTATTAGTTGCCCCTCTTGCCCAATGATGGAGGACTTCCTTTCTTTTTTTTGGTCCGAGTAGAACAGTTTTGCTTCCTCTTTTTCTTCCACTTTGAACCCGGGAAGAGCTCAAACCTGACCCCCAAAAGTCTTTGACCTTTTTCTATCTTTCTCCTTTTCCCCTACAACTTGTTTTGTTTCTCTCTCTTGTTTTTCAAGTCACTTTTGGCACCTTTTGCTCCACTTCCTTTCCCCCTTATTCTCCTCCCCTCTTTGTTTTTTCATTAGTCAACGCAGGAGCCTCCCATGAAGCCATTGTGGTTGGACGCCGACGTCCGGTGTACCCCCTTCCCCTGCATTCGATACTTTCCCCCTTCCGCAAGCTACTTTCTGTCTTCCTACGATATACCCGACATGTCCAATACTACTCATTTTTCTTGGACCCCCAAACCTTCCTTCAACAGATCGTGACCGCTGTCACTATTCCCTCGAGCCTATTTTCGTCCCTTCCTCTCCTCGGTCGAGGTTTTTTTGGGAGCTTCTTTTACTCTCCCCCGAAAGGGTTCTCTTCGTCGTAAGTGGAAGACCCGTGCCTTCACTGGAAAAGAGAACGGAGAACTCCTCTCCTCTGTTGTTCGTGCCCGGACAACTCTTTCCCTAGGCTCTTTCTCAATGGATGACGGTCATCGGACTTCTCTTCTTTCAGTATTTACGGACTCCTTTTTTTCGCATCTTGATTGGAGCTCCCCATTTTGCGTTTCTTGGGCTTCTTAGCTTAGGTCTCAAGGCTTCCCCCTGTTTCCTTTTTCCACTTGTTCACGATCTTGCTTTTCCTTTTTCTTTCCAGGCCATTTAGTTATTTCCCGACAACCCCTGATTTGTTTCCGCGAGGACACTTTCATGGTCTCCATTGTTACCCCATTGATTTGCTCTGTGGTGAGTCGGTTTTTCCCTCGTTTGCACGGGGGTTCGGCTACTTCGTCCCTGGTAACTAGGACTATTGACACCCTCCTCTTTCCCCATTGAAGTGTTCGTTTCCCTCCCCCTTTCTTCCCACGTTATTTTTCCTTTACATCATTTCTCGTGCCGAGTTCTCCCCCTTTCTTTTCCTTCGGACCCGTGATTCATTTCCCCCGCCGGACCCGAAGAGATTTCCCCCCCCTCTCTTAACCCTCCGGAGGACTTTATTATTTTTGCCGTCTTTCGAGTAGGCTTCCCTTTTTCTCCTCTTTTCCGTTCTTCATAGGATCACTGAATTTGTTCAAGCCAGTTTTTCCTCCCTCCTTAATGTAGCTTTTTCATAAATTCTGATTTCCCTCGGTTCCAAGGACCGTCCTTTCCCAGACGACTCGCCCGCCCCGTAGAATTAACTGATGCCCCCGACTACCCGCCACTTCTTCTCCCGACCCTCCCTCCCAGAGATGCCATTCTTCTCCCGTCTAGGTTCCATGACCCTCCTCCAGAGTTGTTCTCTTCTCCCCCCGCGAGTCCCTCACACCAGTACACACTCCGCGTACGCTCCCGACAAGCCTTTCTTTATTTGATCCCAGTATGAGCTAGTTCGCACTTTTACTCTGAAGTATCTTTTCTGGCGTTCCTTTCCTTTCTCGGTGTTCTCCCACCTTTTCTCAGATGTCTCTCAACACGTTCTGGGGTAGCCCCCTCTCTTCTTCTTACCTCCAGCCTATCCCTCTTTATGGTACTCCCATCCCCAGTTCCTTTTACTGCCTCCTAGTCCCTCCTCTTAAGCGAGTCTACTGAGTTCTAAGTGCTCGAGGACTCTTTTCCGTAGCTTTTCTCTCGCCATCCCTTTTTCTTTCCCTTTCCCATTTCATCAGGAATCAAGTCTACCGCCTGTCTATGTCTTGGCACTGTTTTCTTCCTTCCTTTCTCAACAACACCCAAGCAGAAGGGGGTGGGCCGGTTTTTTGCCTGATCCCTGCGTCACCACTACGCCTTTTCCCTTTTCTCCTCGTACCTCCTCTTACCGTGTTTGTCCACTCTCCTTTTATCCCTCATTATGTTATCCACTTTTTTTTGCCCCTTTTCTCTGATCCCTTTTCTGGAGAAAATCCCTCTTTCATCCTCTTTCTCAATGTCCTGTCCCCCCTCTGGCGGTGTTTCTTCGAACATTCCTTCTCTCCCTGTTTCCTCGTGATGATCCTTTCTTCTCGCAGCTAGTTCTCTCAATCCCCTCCTCCTCCCGTTTCTAGCCCTTTACCTCCGAGGATATTTCGTCTTCATTAAGGGGCTTTCCTCTAGATCCTTTCTTTACACCTGGGCGCTGTCTATCCCTTCCTCTTGTACCTTTTTGTCGCCCTAGGCTGGTTCGACTTTATCAAAGTCCTTTGCGGACTGCTAACCCTACGCCCCTACGTTGGAACATCACTTTTTGTACTGCTTAGCACCCGCCTATCTCCTCTTCCCACCATCTTACCCTTAGAGGTTTAGATGATTCTCCCTCTTTGATGGACCCTGACCGCCCCTCTTGGTACGACCTCCCCCCTACCGCAGCCACAAAGCTTCAATGGCTCCATGTTCTTATTCTTCACCTTCATTACCACTTTCCCACGTACCCTTTCATTCGCTCTCCTTCTCTCGTGTTTTCTTTCCCTGAGAGACCGGTGATAGGCTCCCTCCCTATTGTGCAGGAAGACTTGGGCACCCCGACCTCACTAAGACTGTCCCCAATGGAGCTGTACTCCTTATGACCATCCCTTCTTTCCTGTCACCGTTGTCACTTATAGCGGCATCTTCCCGAACTACCCGTCTTTGTTCCTTCTTCCTTTTTTTACTCATTTGTCTCCCTGTTAGTTCTTTTATCAGCTCTGCGTTAATTTCCTCTTCTTCTTTCGATTTCATCTGCACCGACTCCTCGCTTCTCTGCTTTGTTTAGCCAAGAAGTCACTAGTTTTCTATAGAGCTTCCTTCGTCTCAGGAATCACCCATTTCTTCTTGCGTCCACCCATTCTTCATTTTAAAGAGAAATACTGCCGCAACCCAATGGAACGGCTCCTCTTCTTTTTGCTGTACCTGTACACGTTTTATTCTCTCCCAGTCTCTACTGTCCCCGTAATTTACACCTGCTTGTACCCCCTCCCGTCTCTCCACCATTATGCTTGCTTTCCCCCTTGTTGTCCCTCACCTTACCGACGGAGGTCGCCACTTGTGCACCTTTTCCTTTACCCCCCTCCGATTTTACCGTCTTTTTTCAAGATTCTCTTTTACCTTTCTTTTGATAGTGCTCTCTCACTCTTCTCTTTTATTGTTGTACCGTTCTGGTAGTTTGCCCATACACCGCTATCCTTTTCTCCCTTCAGCCCTCTCCTTTTGAGTCTCCCTTACGTGCTCCTTAAGCAGAGCATGACTTATCCTACTCTTTTTACACTACCCGCCTTCCTCTGCTCGACTTTTTCCTGATCGTATGGCCACATCTCCTTTCCGGTAGTCGTTGCCCTTTAGTCAAGCTTTCACAGGCTATTTTTTCATGTCTTGTCAGTGTCCTTTTTTTCCCTTCTCTATTCTTATCTGCTCAAATTCCACTAATTCCCTTTCCTTTCCTCAATTCAGCTTAATCGCTACATGATGCTTGTCCTGCCGCCGAGATCGCCCCCCTCCTTACTTTTTGCCCGCTTATTCCTTTTTGAGCCATACTCCCTCATCTGCGCCAGTCTTCTCACCGTTTCGTATGTCCTAAGCTTAACTGATTCTGTGTGTCGGTGTGGCGCGTTTCCTTGCTTTTTCCCGGGGTCCTAGCTTCGGTTTCTTGGTCCACCGTCCCCTGTTTCCGGTAATACCTCAAAAAAGCAAAGAGAGACAATAAGACAAAAGCTCGAGAGAGAGAACACAAGCCTTCAACAATAATCCACACTTCCCCGCCACACGATCGATTCTCTTTTAGCACTCTTCCCTTCATTCGTCTACCTTTCATCTCCCCCTCTCCCCCTTTCCCTTCTCTTTTTTTTTCTTCCCTTTTCCCATTCCTTTCCTTTTCCCCGCTCTCCAGGAGGATCCTCCCAAAAATTGTATCTGCTTCCGATGCACTACTTTTCTTTTGTTGGCGGAGATTGATTCGTTGTGAGCGTCTACATACCTTTTTTTGTCAAGAGCCTTCTTATTCGACGAATTGCCCCTCTTACTTTTGCAAGTGTTTGCCCCGCTGGAGTAACCATTTTGCATGTATCTTTCTTTTCTCCCCCTTTCCCCGACGCTTAGATGTGGCCTATTGCGCACAGATTCGAACCCCTCCCCCTTACTCTCCCTATACGCGGAAGTTATTCTTTTTCCCTGTCGCTGTATTAACTCCCCACCCCCCTGCTTTAGGATCAGATGTACGGGTCTCGCCAATTCCCTGTTCTATTCTTCTTTCACTTCCAGAACCCTCCACATCCTGAAATAACAGTCTTTTCTACGCGTCCCCGACTCCTCCGAGCACCTGACCCACTCCCCCCCTCCTGGTCCCTCCTGTTTCCCGCCTGGAAACACCACTCCATCCCTGACACAACATATGAACCCGATATATCCCTTCCTTCTCTTCCCCTCCTCCCTTTTTGCACGCGCGATTCCATTTCTACTTTTTCCTTCCTTAATTATTCTATTGCTTTCCGTACCTCCTGTACCTTTTTTCTGCTGACTTCCCTTCCTCCCCCATTTCCTCTTCCTCTCTTTTTTCCCCCATTAACGAGCCCTCCTTCCATACAAGGCATCCTCTTCTTATTCCATTCGTCCGGTCCCCATTTTATTGTACTATGTTTTTCCTATGTTGATCATCCCGGCAATCGTGCGTTCTTGACCCCTCCAAACTAGCTTCAACCTTCCTTTCTCCCCGTGTCCCTTTCCCTGGACTTTTTTTTTCCGTTTTCCGATTTTTACAGGGCCTCCACATTTGCGCCCTACTCCCCCTTCTACGTGCTCTTCACTGTTTGCTTTCTTCCCTTTACCCGCCGATCCTGGCCTTTCCCCCTCCCCCATGTTCCCCTTCTTCAAAGTCTTACGTGATATTGCCTCCTCACTTGCAACTTTTACTCACTGACACTTTTCCGATTCGTACTTTTTCCGATAGCCATTTTTTTTGAATTCGGGCTTACCATCCCCTATACTTTTCCTAGCCGCCCATTATTCCCCCGATTTTTGTTCCCTTGTCTTCCTCCTCTCATTTTAATCATTTTTTTAATCAAATGTCTTTGACCTCCACTTTGTTTTTTCCTCTTACGCTTACGGGAGTTCTTACCATATTGGACTGCCCTCCTTTCCCCCCCCTTGCTACTTCCGTCATTCCCATAGAACGAAGAATCCGATAGCAAGGCCCCTTTCTTTTTTTTTGCAAGGCTTCCCCCCAAGTTCCTATGCCAGAAGGAATTCGTATCCCTCGAGACATCAGTTAGTCTATTTTCTGGGCAATTTGCACCATGCTCCCAGACTTTGTCTTCCCTTTTTTCTGTCTTTTTTGAAGTGGTTTGAATGCTATCTTCCTTTTTCTTCCGCGATCGCCTCCCTCCTCCGTACTCCACCAGACTAACTTTCCTTGAGGGACTCCTCCACTCGATGACTTTACTTTTTCTTTGGATTGTCTTTTCTCTTTTTCTGATCCCCTACCCCTTCTTTCTAATTCAGACTTTAGTCCCCAGTTTTTTAGTTGAGTTTGCATCCAGAGGAGCAGATTATTTTACGCTTTTGCTTTCCCCCTCTCTCGATCAGCACTCTTTCAAGTGTCTGCCCTTTTGTATTTTTCCTCCCCATTTAAGTTCACCTTGCGTCCTACGCCCTGTCCCACCCCTAAATGTTTCCCCCTTTCATCTGCTCTGGTATTTCTTTGAGTTCAGATGATTTGCTTTGATGTCCTTCCCCCCTTCCATCTTTTTCCCTTTTTGACCTTCTTGAGCTATGAGCCTCCCCTACCCTCTTTTTCTGTGAACTTTGATCCTTTAAAAATCTCCTCTATGTTCACAATACGATGTCCTCCCCCTCTTCTTCTACCTTCCTTCCCCCCGTCGGCTGCTTTCCCCCGTAAATTTGGCTTTTTATAGCTAGTTCTTTTCCCTTTCCGATTCTCCACGAGTGATCCCCCTTATTTTTTCTTTCTCCACTCTCTTGCGACCAATCTCTTCCCCCCCCCCCTCCCCCCCCCCTTTTTCTTCTTTTTAAGATTGTCCTCCTCCACGATCCGAGATTGATTTGTATTTTTTCCCATCTCCTCTCTTATGCCTCTCCCGTCATCCCACCCCTAACCTTCCTCCCTTCCTGGATCATTCCTACAACCCAACCACCCATAGATTCCGCCAAGTTAGATTGTCCAAAACTACCAGAAGTCCTTTTATTTCAATTCCTTTCTCTGACCCCTTAGATTGACTAAATTATCTTCTGAGGCCACGCTTCTTTCCTCACCCCTACTCCCCCTTCGAATTCCCGTCTCTTTTCAGTGTATTGTTCATAAGACCTTACCTGTGAGATGGCCACGTTCGATTTTCTCTTCCTAGTTCCTTCTTTTCGCTCTTTTTTCTTTCATAATAGGGCCGCCAATTTCCCCTCCCATCCTCTCCTCTCTTTCCCCCCCCTCTTCCCCCTTCCCTTCCTCTTCTCCCTTTTCCCTCTTTTTTTCTTTCCCTCTTAGCTCACCCCTCAAGTCGCCTCCCCTTTTCCCGCTCCCTCTCCTCTTCCTTGCTCATCTTTCATAAACCGAACGGTGAGACCGACCAGCGACTTTTTATTTTAGTTGGGTCAGCCCTTTTTTTCTTCGTAATTATCCTCCATTGATTTGTAAGCGGTACTTATCCTCCCTGCACTTTTTGGCACTTTCCAGGCCGCTCTCGCCTTTCGTAGCGCTTTCCTCTATCTTCCTTCCTTTCGGACAGTAACTGGGTTTTTTTCCAAATTACCCAGATCCTCCCGGGCGGTTCCTTTCTTGTCCACATGTTTTCCGCCTCTCTAGCCCTGCTCGTTCTCTCACTCACCCTTTTAGTACGTGCCACAACGCTGTGGACCTCAGGCTCCTTGGTTTTTCGCATTCTGTATCCGCTGTGACTTTTTTTCTCTTCTTAACTTTTTTTTCCTATGCCCGATTTGTTTCCGCTTTTTCTTTTCCGCGCGCACCCGTGATCTTCCTTTTCCCTGGCCGATCGCACGTTCTCCCTTTTTTTAATCCGGTTGGTTTGACACGGCCCCCCTTTTGCGGACCCCCCCCGTGTCCCACACTCGCACCAGCCCCACGCAAAACAATTCTTTCCCCCGCAACCCTCCCCTCACACCTCACCCCCCAACCCCACATGAAAACATCGCCTTTTCAGTCTTTCACATTTTCACCATTCTTCAACACAATTCGCCCTTTATATTTTCCTTGAACCCCACCTGCTCACCACCTTCTTCATTTTTTTCCCATTGCCCCTTTTTTTTACTTTTCTCGGTAGGTACTACTATTCCTCCCGTTGTATTTGTGTTGTTTTATTTATTCCTCTTACGCATATGGCCATTTTCCCTCCCACTTAGGTTACACTACAGTATGAACATGGCAGTCTGATACACCCCAGAGTCCGTCACGCACGTCTCTCTTAGTCTTTAACACCTTTCTGAAAAGATTATACAGAACCTCCCAGTGTCCTTCTTTCCACACTTCCGCCCGTTCTCGAGTTTTCGGCTAGTCTCTTCTTGACCCTCATGACGTGCCCCCTCCACTTACCCCCAGACTACCCCCCCCCTAAAATCTTTTCCCTTCCGATTCCTCGTGCACGTACATAGTTCTGTTTGACCTGAACCTTTTGTCCTCTCCTGTCTTGACCTTCTGTCAGGCATCAGAACCTTACTAGTCTAGAGTCCACGATATTCTCCACCCTTTTCGGTCGCAGCTCGTAAGGAGCCCACCCCCCGCGCCCTACAATCAAATTTCACACCCATTTTTCTCCAGCCATCCTTCCCGACTTCTTACTTCCTCACCTCCTCTCTGCTTATTCAGGTCCGGTGCTACTCAGCAGTCCCTCGAGCATTTCTTGTGTCCGGTGATGAAACCACCCACCTCTTTCGATGTTTTTGGACATGTTTTCCCAAACCTCTTCCTCAATTTTTTCCTTTAAACTTTACCCCCCATCTCAGCGCCCCAGTCCTAGTACGCCTTCGGCTCCCATTTTAGCCGCCAGAGTCATCTTTTTTGGTTGTCCAACAAGATTTTCCATTGTCCGCTCCCTATTTCCAAACCCTTCGAGAAGTCGTTAGCCACACGCAATGACCCCGCCCCCCTTTCCTTTTTTGAGTCCTAGAACTACGTTTCCCCAGAAGTCTGCGGCAACAACTCCCCCCCCGTGCTCGACACGCCCCCCCCCCTTGAAGTACTACCTTCGTCTTGCACCCGCCTTTTTTTTTTCATTTCCTTCTCTGCATCCTCGTTTCATTTTCTTTCTTTTTTCCATTCTACCCCCGAGGCCACCCACTTTCCCAGATTAATCCAACCGCAAGCTTTTTTTTTCCGATTTTCCTGGTCAACGCCGGCGCCTCCAGTGCCTCGTATTGCTGGAGCTTTTACACAGGGCGTGGTCTTCTATTCCACATCTTCGCTTCTTGCCACCTTTGTCCTTCTTTACTTTTCCCGAAACATTTAACCTTCGAAAGCGACCTATCCTTTTCTGTTCTCTGTCCTTTTCGACCCTGTCAATCATCCACAGTGGTTTGGGGTGCCCCACCCAAGGACCTAACACGTTACACTTTCTTAGTTTGCATCCTTTGTGATCAACGCCCAGCTTCTTTGATTCCCCATGCAAGGCCAGTTTGCCGGGTTGCTGTTCTGAGATTTTAAGTAGCTCCACTCCAAATGTTCTCTTTTCACGTATCTTGCCTCCGTTACCGCGTACCGACTGTTCCTCTTAATTTGAGTCCACTGTTTGTATCTCTCTGCGCACCCGACCCCTTTTTCTGCGTGTTTTTTTCCCTTAGGTTTTCCACCCCTCACACTGTTATTTTTCCTTTTCCCTGACCTTCTGCTATTTGGCTGTTCTTTTCTTCCCTTTTACGCTCCCACCTGGTTTTTCCCCTCAATTTGTGAGCACATTCTTTTTTTTACGCTACCCCATTTGACTCCACATCAGGTCGCTTTTCAGCATTCTTGGTCTTCTCCTTTGTTCCTCGCTCTTTGCCCCCGGTCGTTTTGTTATGATTACCCCTTTTCTTGGGAACCCCTCCCCCCCCTGTTCCCTTTTCCCAGATCTCATGCCTTGTCTGGACATGCGCTCTCCACGTACTTCAGGTAGGTCCCGATCCTTTTGACCTGCATGCTGCCCTTGTGAGGTTTTTTGGAGCTCTTCGGTGGGTCATTTTCCAGAACACTGGTATATCCGTTTCCCCACTTCACTATGTTTTCTTCCCAGAGCCAAATTGTTTTCCACCCAGAGTGCTTGTACCCCCCTTTTCCCCCCCCGATTAGTGTGACTCGGTTCCTTGCCGCTTTAAGAGTTCGGACCGGCGCATAGATCCTTTTACGTCCTTTATCTTTTACCGACGTCTGCGTTCTCGTGCGCAACTTTCGACTTCGCTCCCCTTAGCCCCCCCCCATTTCCCCCCCCCCTTCCCCTCCCCTCCCTTACGTGCCCCTACTGTTTGCTACCCCTGTGTACCTGCCCCTTCGCTTTACAAAACGCAGTCCTGCCTTCTGGTTTTTCCCGCTCCCGCAAGCCCCCCTCACGCCTCTGGATCTTCGTCATTTGACTCCACCCTACCTCAACCCATGCTACCCTTCAGTAGGCCCTCGGCAGACCCAACCCGCTTCGATTCCCTCCTCTGTCACGTTCAACGACAGTTTTATTTGATATATGCCTTTTTCACTTGCCCCCTTTCTCCATTTTCCTATTGAAAGCCCCCCCCTTACGCTGGAACTTTCTCCCGACCCTTTTTTTTTTTCCCCTCCATCCTTTTGAAAGTCCACCCCCCCTTTCCTTCCTGCTGCTTTTGTCCTCTCTTACTTGTCAAGTTCTTCTTTATGGATGGCTGCTAGAGCTGATCTCTTTTATTTTCTCTTCGGCGACCCTCGGATCTTTCTCAAACCCCACCTCACTTTTCTCTTATGTGTGGGCTTTCTTCGACCCTAGGACCACCATAAACTTCTGGCTCATATTCTAGACCAATCCTTCATCAATTTCTGATTTCCTTCTTTACTCCTCTCCCGCCAGCCACTTTTTCGCCCTCTTTTCTCCCCCCATTCTACGGCCCCCCCAGCCTCATCTGCACCCTTCCCCCTACCATCGCTTCAGATCGTACTTCACTCGTTTTTTTTGATTATTTTTACTCTGATTTTCCCCTCTTTTTTTTCCCGTTCTCCCCACTACCGGATGTTATTTTCCGTCTCTTCGTTCCTCATTTCCCACCCCTCTTCTCCTTCACCAGCACCTGCACCACCATTTCAGGCTTTGCTTTCGTTCCCCCTTTCGCCCACCCCCGAGACTTGGAACCCTTCTTTTTCCTGACCCCCACCTTCCTTCATGGCCCGCCTGCACTCATGTTTCCGACTGGGATTCCTTCTTTGACCGCAGAGGTGGTCCCCTTGACATATCACAATGACTCGTATATTGATCCCACGGCTCAAACGCCCTCTCCCCCTTGTAGCAGTGACTTTCGAGATGCCTCCCGCTTACCTCCTGGTCCCCCTCAGTCGCCCCCTTATAGAGAACTTGCCCTGTTTCCCCGTTTTTATCAGCCTTGCAATCCGGGAAGTGGGGAGATCGTTCATTTACTGCTCCGTTTTCCTTTCTTCTAAACGTCTCTTATTTCCTAGGGAAGGCTCTTTACCTGTCACTGCCCCTGTCGCGCTCTCACACGGTTGATCTTTACCAGATGACCTTTTCAAATGGTTTCCTGTTTTCCTTCCTTTGTCCGTCCTTCCTACCTTATAGATCGCCGCTAGGAAGGTATTTATTCCCCTCCCCCCGCCTTGTAGAGCTTTTTGCCGACTGTAACTCCCCAATCCCCCTTTTTATCCCAGATACCTCAGTTGCCTTGTCCCCCTTTTCTTTTTTCTTTCTCTTCTCCCCGATTTTTTTCTAGACCCCGATTTTTGCAACATCCTCTTCTCCTTCCACCTTCTCCTTTCCTCTCCTTGCCTGGCCGCCGCGGCCCGGGAAGCCCTATAAGAACCTATCGCAATTATTTTACCATTTCCTTTGTCCCACTCCTTTCCTTTCCTGAGACGCGCTTCTCAGTTACTTTCCAGGCCCGTAGCGCCTTTCTAGTCTATGCGAACAGGCCTTCAGAGCTTCTTCTTGGCAGGTCTTCTGGTGGTAACTTTTTCCCCCTTCTACCCTGCCTTGTCCAAGCGCGATTTTCGCTCTATGCATTTTCCGCCTGGTCCCAGTATTTTTTATCGATCTCTAATCGGATTGGTATTTACCTCGACCCCCTCAAGCACCTTTGTCTTTCGTTTAACCGCACTGTTCGTAAAGACCTCCTCCCTTGATCCCTCTCTCTGATTCTGTCGCCTCCCTATCCCATGCGGCCTTTGGATTCCCCCCCCGCCCGATCCCCCCTTTTCTTTTCCGCCCAAAAGATTTTTTTGCACTCTATTAAAGTTCGCCGCAGTTCGTGTTTTTCTTTTCGTTTACGCCTCACTACCAGCGAACATACTTGCTCACAACCCCGACACTCGAGCCGCGACGATTTTTTTTAGACTTCAAGACCCGACTGCAGTAATGCTACCCTTCTTTTTTATTCAACTTTTGACCAGCCCCTTTCTATCTCTTCCCCGTCGTTTCCCCCACTTTGTTGTGTTTTGTTTTTTCCCCGCACCCGCCTGTAGATCTGTGCCCCACTCGCCCTCGTTTACGTCTCGATCCCTATTTCCTCACCTCCTTCGTCTTCATTTTCTCTTTCTCCAGTGTCAGTTGCCTTTTCCCAGGCCGATGCACCTTCGACCCACGCTTTCGATCCGGTAGCCAGTTAACCCAAGGAACCCGTCACCTCCCTGGTTTTTTCTTATGATGTCACCGAAGGCAGGTGCGTGCCCTCCCGGATTCTGGGTGATTTGATTAACGACGCCATTTCCATGACTTATTTTTTTTTTTTTTTGAGCCCTTTTTTCTAATAGTCTGATTTGTTAGTGCTCCCACACTCATACTCTTTTTCCGTTCTAGTTAAGGATCCGCTTCGAGCTTGGCTCCCTTGGCCGACCTTCTCCTCTCCATCCTTCTTGATTCCCCAACACTTCCTTTCAATTACTATTAGGCTCCTCCTCTTCTGGATTGGTGCAAATACATTGATTTTTCCTTCACCGTCCCGAGCGC
>Ga0179593_1236664_pt1 | contig 18238 bp, 25 predicted proteins | sample CZODoug2_1_08_16_FD_185931 | JGI IMG/M metagenome (GOLD analysis project Ga0179593, IMG submission 185931) | Vadose zone soil fungal communities from Angelo Coast Range Reserve, California, USA - CZODoug2_1_08_16fungal (PacBio error correction) | ecosystem: Environmental > Terrestrial > Soil >... | reverse complement strand
CAACGTTTTTGTTTTACGGTCAACCCCTCTTTTTTTCCCAACCCCCGTCCAAACGTACTCGCCGGTCGTGACTGCTTTGGAGTGTTTGAGCATGATTTTCTTTTTATTCCCGTTGCTTCTTTAGTTTTTTCCCCCTTCATTGGAACGTTTGATTTTCCGGTTAACCCTGCTCCTTCCTTTTTTCTTTTTTTCCTTTTTCTGTTTTTTACCTGAATCAACCCCCACGCTTCTTGTCTTTAGTTCTCCATCTCTGACGGGATTTTTTGGAGACCCAACCGATTTTGATTAATTTTTTGTTTGCTGTGCCCCCCAGTCCTTTTTCTAATTTCCGACATTGTTGCTTAGCATGGCAGCCCCCCGCAGTTTAGGAAGTTATGACCTGTTTGATTTTCTCATTACGCCTATTTTGTTCTGTTGTCACGTCGTCACAGATGTACCCCTGGTCATTATTCTAGATTTTTCCATGGTCTTGTCGTGATTCTTTTTTTCCGTTGCCGCACTTTGCTTTCTCTTTACGGTTAGCCTGGAGCCTTTCTTCTTTTTTTCGGACGTCTTTTGAGCCAGTTTCCCTGTTCTTTTTCCCCTTGGAAAAGAGTTGTCCCCTCTTGCAACCACAACTCCGTTAGTTAGGCTCGAAGCTCCCTTTTTACTGGGTTTTTTGATTTTTCTTCCCCTTGCGGTCCCCGTATTTTTTAGTCGTTTTTTTAAATTTTCTCTTTTCCTCCGAGCTTAACACCCCCTTCCTTTGCCTCTTTCCTGTTCCCTGGCCATTCGGCCAAAGGAATTTTTACCCTTTCTTTCTTTTTTGGCCGTGATGTTATGGGTTTCTGGTCCTCCCTTTTTACCCTCTCCCAACTTTGTTGTTTAGTTGCTTTTGGACCCCCCCTTTCCCGGTTTTGTCTTTTTCCTCTTGCCCCCAATTCCCCTGTTTTCTTTACCCGCTGAACTTTTTTTTTTCTTTTTTTTGCGATGACTTTTTTCTTCTTCCCCCGTAATTTTGGTCGTTTAGTTTTCTTACTCCTTCTCCCCCCTCTTCCCCCTGGGAACCCCATAAACAATGTTAGTGGTGAACCACCCTTTGTCTGTTTGCGGTCCCCACGGATCATGCCCAGGACCCGCCTCTCTGTGTCACATTCCTTTCCTTTCCCCCCCCACCCCAAAGCCTAGGCCTTCCTCCTGGGACCCAGCCAGGTGTATCTTTCCCAATCTTTCTTCCCACTTGAACAATAGGCCGGCATTGAAATTTTTGACGGCCCTTACTTAGTTGAACGGTTTCCCCCCCCCAAATCTTAGGGCCCCGGTTCCCCTTCAAAACAGATGCTGTTATAAAGTTAATTTTGTTTTACCACCCACACACCCCCCAATTTTTTTCCCCCCTAGTACCCAAGGTTTTTTCTGTGCTTTTATTTCTTTTTTCCACCTCTCGTTTTCAGCTTCTTTAATAATTTTTTTTCTGGTTTTTACCACCACCGCCACTGGAATTTGCCCCCCCTTGTTGTTTTTTTTACCCCAACGTGCCCTTTCCCGCCCCTGGTTGTGTTCCTTAGGAGCCTTGCACTCCAGGTCTGGTCGTTTTAATGTTGTACTCATTTTTCCGATCTTCTTTTGTAGATTCGTTGTGTAATTACCCCCTTCATTCTGGTCACACCCCCCAAGTGGTCTTTCCTCATCTTAACCTCCCTTGGCGTATCCACCTTGTGAATTTGCAGTTGTCTCCATCTGCCTTTTTTTTGCCAGGGAATTTTTTTTCGGACCGACTTTTCATCCGATCCCCCCCTTTAAGGGGGTCTCCACAACTCACTCCAGCCCCCCATCTTTATCCCCCAATCAACCCTGTGAAGTGGCCTCTTTCTTCTCCAACGCTCCATCTGCGTCGTTGCACCCTTTGTTTCATCGTACTCTAGTTAAAGTGTCTGCATCTATTCGCACTGATCTACTCCATTACTAGATTTTGCTCATGCAAGATATCCACCCCCTCGCTCCTATTTTTCCCGAGCCTTTTACTTTTTACCTCTTTTTTTTTACCTTTCCCCCCCCTATTTTGCCTTTTTTTCCTCCCCCCTCGAATTTTTTAGACTACCCGGCCGGGCTAATTCTTCCCACCACTGTCAGTATTTCCCCCAATGGGTCTTCTTCTTTTTCGCGGATGTCCCAGTGCGTTCTGGTCGGGGCTTCGAAGCCCCCCCCGGTGTCTGTCCTTGCCCCCTTTTTTTTTTATTTTGCGGCTCTTACTTTTCCTTTGCCAATTCCTTACTGGCATAAGGCCCCTTGTTTTTACCATTTTTTTTCTCCTCCCACCAACCATGCCTTTGTGAACTTGACCCTGTCATCATCTGTTCCTCTTGGTCTCCTTCTTTCGTGATACACCCCCATGAAACCTCTGACCCCCCCTTTTCGCCCAATTTTTTGCAGACTTTTCCCCCAATCCTTCTTCGTGAACAGGGAGGGTCGACGAGGGTCGTTGTGTACGTCTTTTGATAACCTCCCCTTGTCCCGGCGCTTCCCATACTTTTTTTGCCGTTGTATTTTTTTTTTGCGGTATTGCCCCTCATGGTTTTCTCATTCCAGTCGACTTCTTTTAACCTCAAGTGTTTTAAGTCCCCGGGGCCCCCCCCAGCCTTCTTCTCTGTGCACTTCTCCCCTTTTTGTCAGATTTCCCCCTAATTTTTTTTCTCTTTTTCCATGACCACCCCCCCCCCAAACATTTTTTTTTCGACCAACCCCCCCAACCGCACCAAGTTCTCAGTCAGGTCCCCGCTCTCCTCCCGTTTGGTACCCTTTGTGTTTTTAACGTCGACAGCTGCCATTTCTTTTCTTTGCCTTCAACCTCGTTTTACTTACCATGACCTCGTTCACCGAGGTCAGCCAATTGCCTTGCCGAGTAGTACTTTACCTTCAGTTACCCCTCTGTTTTTTTCACATCGGTCCTGTGGGAACCTTCCGAAAACCCCGTCCCGTTGTGTTTGCCTATTTCCCGTCGATCATCTATATGGGACATCACTTTTGGTGGTTTGACTTTGTGAGGTCGAGGTGGAGTCTTTTTGACCCTTTTCTTTTCATGAGTTCCCCCCCCCCCCAAGTTTTCTTTCATGGGTTGGGCGGGTCAAATTTTCCCCCCTGCTGTCTCATCGCTTTCTTCTTGATTTTCCTTTAGACTTTCGCAGTTGATCGTAAAACCAGGTTCCCCGTTCCATCTTTGCCTTTGACGCCTTTCTCAAACTACAATCCACTCTTGATACACCTTTCTCTCTTGAACGTGGCCCCCCTGTTAAGAGATTGATGGATACTTATCGTTGGACAATTTCTTTTCATGATTTGAATTGGTGTGATGTTCTTTCTTTTCGATGCCTTCTTTTCTCGTTTCTCCAGGATTCTTTGCCTGTCTCCTCCGAGTTGGTCCGGTAGCCCAGTTCCCCGACCGGTCTTTTTTGACCATGTTTTTCCTTTTAGCTACAAGCTCTGGTGGGCCCTCTGGGGGCTAGGGTTCATTCTTTGTATCCTTTTGTCCGCTGTTACACCTTCAGTTTCTGAAATTTTTTTGTCAATTACTTCTTTTTTTCAATAACAACCCTTTTTTTTAGGGAAGTGTTGGGCTGTAAGACCCCTTTTTATTCTCTTAGCGGCCGTTCTTGATCTTATCCCCTCTTTTGGATTTTTTCATCCCCATCCTTCAGCCCTGTTACTCTCCGGATTTCTTGACCATTATGTCCACTCAGGTTTTTTTTTGAACTTTTCACCCATTTCCTTTTCTTTTTGGTTCTTCTTTTATTAATTTCCAGGGGGCGCAAATCTCAATTCGATCTTCACATTACTCCGCTGTTGATTCCTGTTTTTTTTGTTTGCCTTTTTTCTTCATGTGGTTCCTCCCTCAACAAGCTTTCTCCATTTGTCTTTCGATTCGTATTCTTTTGCACATACGTGTTCAACTCCCCTCTGTCCTGTCCCCTATGATCTGGGGTTCGTGCTTGAATCAGGTTCTCTTTTCGACCCACCGCCGTCAAGTTTCAGTTTTCTCTTTCCCCACGGCATTCTATGTCAGCGTGGGACCACACCCCCCGCACCTTTCTGGGTTAGCCGTCTTTAATTTGTCTTTCGTTTGTCATCTGGGGAATTTTCTCGTTTCATATTTTCAAGCTCTTTTATGTCTGTTTTTTTTCGGCCTCAGTCGAATCTTTTTCTTGTGCCCACACGGTTTCCCCCGCTCACTTTTAAGGTTCCCTTCTGCAATTTGAGTTTTCCCCCCCCCCTCATACCCCCGGTCTTGCCTCGCTTTTTTTGTGAGCAAACTCTTTCTGTGCCACTCGGTCTGCGTTTCTTTTTCTATATGTCTGCGCTTTCTCTTTTCCTCTGTGCTGTTCCTTGGTCTGTCTATTCCGACCCGACAACTTCACTGTTGTGTCTTGCCTACAGGTCAACTGCCCCTTCCCATGTTTATTCCTCCCTTTCTCGATGGACCTTCGTCTGTTTCACCCCTTACTTTTCCGATTATTTTTCAGTTTCGGATCATTCCAATTGCAGATTCGCAGGTTGTTTGATTCGTTTTCTGATGCCACGCCAACCCCCCAAAAAATGATTCCCCTTGACCCGCCCTCAGTTGCTGAAAGCCCCTTTGTATGTCTCAGACTTGAGGTCTTTTTTCTTGGGTTCTCTTTCTTTCAGGCCATTGTCCCGCCGACACCCCTTTTTTTTTTGCGTTTTCCGCACTCCTTCCTTTTTTTTCTTCCCAACCACAACCCGCAATGATTGTTGCAGTCGTACCTCTCTTTTCTTCTCGTTGGTCCCCACAAACAAACACCCACAAAGGAGCCCCCGGCTTTTCCCCGGAATTTCCCTGGTTCTTTCAAACCCTCATCTTCTGGGCTTCTTTTTTTTCTTGACCACTGGATCATTTTCTTTTTATCAAACATGCCATTTTTTTTGTTTTTGATCCCCTTTGGGGTCTCCTTCAGTAATTCTTACCGTTCCCAAACCCAGATGGGACAATTTTTGACTTTCCCTTTTTTTCTTTTGGGAGTTTTGCCCAGTTCTTTTTTTCATGTTTACTTCTTTCCCCGTTACCCATGGGGCTTCGCAGCCCCCCCTTTTTTTTTCCAAAATTCTGTTATTTTTCCTTGTTGCCTTTTAAATGTAACATATTCCTTTAATGGATGCATACGGATTCTGATTCTCTTTTTTCACCCCCAGCAAGTCAGGGTCCCCCCCCTATACCGATCCGATTTCTGGCCCTTCAGATTTTGTTACTTCCCTTTTTTCCCCTTGGTCCCACACTTTCTAACCAAGGCTGGGAGTCTCCCCTGGTCCTTGAAACCTACCCCCCACGTTCCCCCCCCAGGTTGGTTTTTCGGATTTTTTGGGGGGTCCTTCCTGCCAATTCACCCCACCCAACCTGTGTCCTCAAGAACGTTTTCACCCTAAACACCTCCCCCCCCCCCCCTCTTGATCCCTGTCTGGCCTTCTTTTTTTCCGGCAATCTTTCATCTCGACCCCCGACAGTCTTTCCCTCGTTCCAGGCGTTTGCTTCTGGCCGTTTGCCTTGGAACATAACCCCGGGACCTTCTTGTCCCCACCATACTTGCCCCTTTTAATTCCCTAGATTTTTTTCGGATTTCCACCCCTTTGTTGCTTGCTTCGCTTTGTCAGTGCTACGCCCACCACCTCACCCTGAGCCTTCCGGCCTCCACATACCCCCGTGTTCACAACCCCTGTACCTGTATTTTGTTTGACCAGGGCCCCGAATTTTCGGCACGATCTTTTGCCCCACCCCTTGTGCCCGCTTCCTTACCCTATGGCTTTACCGTCCCGTCCACCAATTGTGACAAAACTTAGCCTGTTTCCCTTTTTCAAGCTGCACCGCTGCTCCTATTACCCCAGCCTCCCTTTTCCCCCCTTTGCCTTTTGTCTTCATCCTACACCTTGTTCAAAGGGGCTCACCGTGGTTTAACATGAAGGACGTCTTTTTTTCCCCCCCTTAACAGCACTATCATTGTTCTTCCTCCGAGGGTTTGAAGTTTTTGCCCCCTGTTACACACCCGTACCAGGACCTTTCTCACCCGTTTAGCCCCTCCAAAAAATTCTTCCCAGTTCTGTTTCCCCTTCATCGTCTTCCCTTTTTCTTTTCTGGTTTTCTTTCCCCTTCATTTTAAAACGCATAAGTTTGTTTCCCCCTTTCCGTTGTCAAAGCAACATTCTTTTCCCCCAAAGACTTTTGGTTCCTCCGTGACCCCCTCCCATGCCCAGACTCGGACAACCCATCCCCCAAATCCAATTGTGTCATCAAGCAAAGAGCTCGGTCTCACCTTTTCTTTGTTTTCTTTTTGCCACTTTGACGATTCCACCCAAACGTTCTCTTCTCTTTCCTCCCCCCCCGTTTTTTTTTTTGTGGTGATGATCTCTTTTCCCCGGGTTCCATTCAAACCTAACTGCCACCGTACTTTGGCGGCGCTGGCGTTTTTTTAAACCCAATTTTTTTTTCTTCTTTTTCTCTTTGTCTCTTTTTCGTTTTGTTTTTATTATTTCCCTGGGATTTTCCCCCAAATTTTGCGCAGTACTTCCCCGCACATGACCACTACAAACTCGTGGGGTCGTTTTGACCCCCCTTTTTTTTGCGACGGGGAGGGGCAGCAACATACGTCCATGTCCTCCTTTTTTTTTTGTCTGGCTCCCGGTCGTTTGTTATCCTTTTCAAGGGATGCCCCTGGAGGTTTTCGTGCTGATATGATGTCCGTTTTCCAGCCGCGTGAATTCGTCGCCCATGTTCCCACCTTTTTTTAATGATCTACACCCCTTCGTTTCCATTTTCTTGCTTGGGTACCCCTTTGCCCTGACCACGTGTTTTAGGCATCGTTCGGTTCGGTCTTTTTTTTCCCATCGGTCGTTGTTGCTCCTACCTTTCCTTTCCGGTAGTTTCCTTGAAGGTCTGTACCCCTCCTTGTCCGCTGGTCCACAAATCCCTTGTTCGATTTTTTGCTGTGTAATCTAAGTGTTGATTTGTTCTTGATATCCCTCCGGTGTTCCCCCTTCTTTAAGACAGTTCTCTTCATCCAGGTTTATTATCTAGTTTGCTCCCCCCCCTTGATGCATCCTTCCTTTTTTTTCCCCCCTTTTCTTTAGTTACCCCTCTTTACCCCCCCCACACTTTTCCCCTTTAGTGCTTTTCCGTTTTTTTAAGTTTCGTTTCCGCGAGTCACGTCCCAACTTTTTAGTGTTTGACCCCTGCTTAAGTTGTTTTGTACCTTGTTCTCTTTTCACGCTAGGAAACATATTGGTGGTCAACGTTTTTTTTTTTTTCTTGCGATCCATAATTGGTTGGTCCTTTTTTGCTGAACCGATTCACTCCCATTTTTGTCCCCTCCACCACTTACCCCTTTCTTTCCTTTGTTTGACCTTGATTGTCTGGTGCGCTTCTGTTTTGAAAGTTGAAGTAGATCTTTTACTTCCTTTTGCCTCAACTACTTGTTTCTTCGGTTTTTTTTTCCCGTTGTTTTTAGAGACCCCCTTTTCTTTTTCATATACTTTCCCAGAACCCAAGAGCTGACCTTTATGATTTGGTTCCTTCTTAGACAGGTCACCCCCCCTCTTTGCTGATAGGCCCTGTCTTCCCCCCCCCCTTTGCTGTTCAAGATCCCCAAATTTTTTGCCACCCCCCCCCCCACCCACAATGTTTTTACCGTTGATCTACCCGTTTTTGTTTCGTACCTTCGTCAACACCATTTTTTCTCCTTTTTTCCCTAGATTTTGGCAAGCTCCAATCAGCCCCACTTTTTTTTTTCATTTTTTTTTGATAGCCCTTTCCCCCTGTGAATTTCGGAACCCTTTCAGTTGTGCCTCCCCCAACCTCCCTTTTCTTCTCCTTTTTTTTTAGCCCGGTTGCATTCGTATTTCCCTTTTGGTTTTCCCGTGGAACCTTCTCCTTGAATCTGATTTGTCAATGATCCGTCTTTTTTCCCAGTCCTTCTATTTCTTCCCCCCCAAAGACGTTAGGAATTTTCGCTTCTTCCCGTCGCTTTTTTTCCATCACCATTGTGAATTTTTTCTTTTTCCCCTTCTCCGATTTACTTTTTCTTTAGTGGTCTCCCCTTCTCACTTCTTTGGCCGTTTTAACCGCTAATCCCCTGTCCCCACAATTTCGAAACCAACCCTCTCTCCAGTCTGATGTAGTGATCCCACCGCTCACCTTTTCAGTTTTCGCCTCCACGCTTATAGTCCGGAAAGTCCATCCTGTTCGTCACGTGATGTTCAACCCCCCGTCGCCGTTCGTTTGCAATTTTATCCGACCATGCCTAGTGTTGCATTACCGAGAGCCGTGGCCCCCCAAGTCTTTTTTATCCTCCTCTCTTTACATTTTTTCAACGCCCGCTTTTTTTTATGGTGTTCCCAGCTCCCTCAGCTTGGTTTTTCTCCCCTCCTGTCGAGTTCTTCCCCGTTTTGTGGGTCTTTTTCCCCACCACTCTGTGGTGCATGGCCCGTTTTCTATTATGGATCTTCCCCCACTACGCTTTATCCATTTTTGCCTTTGTTTTCACTTGCGACCATCATTTATCCCGCCAGTTCGCCGTCCAGCCGTAATTTTCTCGATTTTTTCATTTCCTTGTTTTCCCTTTATTTGAAAGTACCCCCCCTCTACCCTTTCCCACTTAGCTGAAGTCCCTTCCGCCCATCCGTGTTACTTGTTTTACAAGGTTAGGTCCGCTTGTTCACCACCCGTCTTGAACAGATTCCCCCTTTCCCCGCCGATCTCTTTGCCGTCCCTTTTTTTTTGTTTCCCCCCGGCTCTATTCCCCCTGACAAGTATTGTCCTTCTCCGGCCAATCGTGCTTGCGCCCTACTCTGGACCCCAGCTATATCTCCTTTTCCCCCCTTCTTTTTTTTCCCGATACGCAATCATGGCTTATACTTTTCCCACTCCCCCCCCTGAAAGTACATCCCCAAACCCCAAAAACAGCATGTTCATCCCTTCCCCCTGTCCTTGTTCCCTTCCCAGCTTCTCGACCTTTTCTTCACTTAGCCTTTGGAAGAGTTTTCTTGTTTTTTTCCCTGTCACCCACCGCGATTCCAGTTTTACCCATTTGTTACGTGCCTCGGTGAGGCCTCCATACTTCTTCTAGTCACCCATGACACTTACGATGACCCCTCCTTGCATTTTTTCCCAAATACCCAAGACATTAAAGGTTTTTGAACGTCTTTTCTTTTTCCTTTCAGTACTATATCTCTTTCAAATACAGACCGTTGTTCTTTTTTTTTCGGGGGTTTCTTGTTCTCTAACCGTTTTAATGAAGTGTCACCCTGCCGGTATTGAGTTTGGTCTTTCGTTAAACCCCTTGGCCTCGGTAGTGTTATGTTTTCCGTATTGCGCATTCTGAGTAATTGTGCTCGCCCCTTACGCCCGCATTTGCAAGTTGCGATGATTTTATTCTAGATTTTAGTCCTAGTACAAATCAACCCCCCCCCACCATTGCTCCTGTCATTATTTGACAAAGTCTTCCCCCATCTCGCTTTTACCCTGGAAGCGGAGCTCCTGTACAGGAAACGCAACGTTTTTTTTGTTGCCTCTTTGGTGTGCTGGGGTTTGGTTGTTTACTTCCCTTTATTTTTTTGGAGTTGTTTTGTTCGTTTCGTTTTCAAGGCCTTACGGCTTCTTTCAGAGGCTTTTCGTTTGTCCCTTCCCTCTCTGCACGCTTCTTTTTACTTCAACGCGATGTCGCCCTGAGTCGGGCTAGTGACCCCCGATGATTGAATTGTTCCTGTGACTGTCTATGTCTTCTTTCTCATCCTTTCTGCACCCCACAACCAACCCACTGCTTGTGGTTTTTTTTTTTTGACGCTCAAGATCTTGAGTTTTTTCTTTTTCCCTTGCTTTATCCAACAGCTGTCTTTCTTTTCTATCAATCAACTCTTTTAGTCGTTGCCCCCCCTACTTGTTTCACTCTACTTATTTGCTGATTGGAAAAGGCTGTTTCCCCCACTGTTCTTTGTCAGCTTCCACCCCCCAAGCTTGTTTACTTTTGGTTGAACATTACAAGGTTGTACCACCAGCCCCTGAAATTTACTCACTCTCGACTTTCAGTGCCTCTGTTTTTTTGTGGGTCCCCTTTTTTTTTTTTCTCCCCGTAAAAGAGTTTTCCTTTTCATGGCGAGGTAGTATATGCACACATCCTTTAGAACACCGTCAGGGTTCTTCACCGTACTTTGACCTTGAGATTTTGATCCATGCCAATCCCGGCCAACGGTAAGTCCCAATCGAAGTACGAGGAACAACCCTCCGTAGTTTTTAGGTTTGTAACCCCACCCCATTGTCCACCCCGTTAGTTACGGTGTGCTCCAGGTCTTTCATCGCTGACGACTTCTTGGGCTTGTATTTCTGGTCATTTTTTTCCCCTGTTACACCGTGTTCACTTTGTATACCCCCCTAGATGTCCCTCGAGACCTTTTTTTTTTTTCGACCCGTTCTTTTTCTTTTTTGTCACACCCCTTGTGGTTGACGGCTACCGTTTTGTTTTTGAATTTCCCATCTGCATTAGTTGTCGAAGTCGTCACAGTCTTTTCCGCGGTTTTTGTGGAGAACCGCCCATGAAAATCGCTTTTTTCTTTTCTCAGACTTGCAGTTGCTTCATTCTATCATAGACAAGCCACTATTTTCATTGCTTTGAATACCTTTGTTTTTCCCTCTTTTGGCATTCTTTCCCCTTCCCCGTTCTCCAAATACCGGTTGCCGGCTATTTCCACTTCAAACCATTCCCCCCTGTTTCTTCCCTCCCTTTTCCTTTCCTCTGTGTTGAAACACAATCCTTGCCCGGAACTCTTGTTTCTCTTCTCATTTTCTTTCAATGACCCTGAATTTTTATTCCCCCCCCAACGCATTTTCCTTCATTTCGCGTTTACATGATGTTCTTTTCTTTGTGCAAAGTCCAACACCACATTTTAGCAGATTTTACGTCCGCCGGGGCCGTTGAAACGATGCGTTTTAGTTGTTTTCTCCCCCGTGCCCCAACTGCCTTTTTTTCTTCCAGTTTATTCCTCCCCCCCTCTTCTCTTAAAACATCGGCATCCCCGTCCTTTCTTCTTCCCCCCTCTGTTTTTTACCCAAAACCCCCCCCAACCCCAACTTTGGAACCCCCCTTGATTTTATGTGCATCTGTTTTCCCCCCCTTGGTTTCGTCGGCTGTGCCCACGCCCCCTTTTTGTTGGTTTTTTTAACCGTATCTTTTTTCCCTTCTAGTGGTTTGGGGTTGGATTACGTTTCCTTTTCTTTTCTTTTTTTTTTCGGTTCAAAATAGAGTCCGTTCCTTTTTTTTTCTTCCCGTTCCCCGGTTTTTTTAAGGTGCGTGTCCAGTATCTTACACCACTTTCCATATTCCCCATCTCGGTACTTTCCTTTCCTGTCCTTTCACCATCCCCTTTCCATTACGGGCTGACGAATTTGAATTTTGCTGGTCCCCCCCCCGTTCCCCGTCCGTGAGACCACCTTTTGAGAAACTCCTCTATTGCTTTTCTTTTGTCATTTTTTTTTTGCCCCCCTTAAAGGACCGGTTTTCTCCTTTCGACCGGCTCTTAAGAAGTCCCATCCCGACCCCGTACCCCCCCCCCTTTTCCCACTTTTTGGTTTCCTCTTTGTGGAAGATGGTTTTTTAAAACCCCCATTTACCCCAACGCTTTGTTCAAGTCGTTTTTTCACAAACTACCCCTCCCCCCCGATTCCTTTTCATTTTTGTCTGGTTTTCATAATCTCCAATTACCAAGCGCCGTTTCCCCGTTTCGTCTCTCCGTCTCTCGTGGCCCGTTTTTCAAATTTTGTTCCCCGTGCCCAATTTCTTCTAATCCTTTTTCTCTACGGAGGTCGAGTTTCTCCCACCCGCCTTTCCCTTTTTGAAAAACCCGATTTGTCATGAGCTTCCTATGCCGATGCCATCTTCACCCAATCACCGGTGCGATTTCCTTCCGAAACCAATGCCTGTTTTGACACAATTGGTGAATTATGGACAATTTTCCCCTCCTAAGTGTTGTCAAAGCCTTCTCGCTAACCCGCCGCCCTTTATGACTTGACCAGACGGCCTTTACCGGCCCCAACCGATTGCAAAGTTTAATTTGGAGGTTGACCCCCTCCCCCTCATTTTTTACCCTCCCCCCCTCTGTAGACAGGAGATGGCTTTTTCTTTCACAAATTGTCCTAGGGGTAAGTTCACTTCCGGCCGGGGTCGCCTTCACCCCCCCCCCCTATCCCCCGTCTTCCCTCCTGTGTTTTCGGGACACTTCCCCAAACCCTGCTACGACTTTTAGCCAGCCAAACCTTCCTCTTCGCTTTGTTTTCTCCCTTCCCCCTTTTTAGTGACTTGGCTTGTTTACAGCAACCGCCACCCACTAATCCAATTTCCCCCCAGTGGTCCCAAACTGCCTAGGAGTTTACCCCCCCCCCCCAATCCTCTTTTCATGTGCAACCCAGATTTTTATTCAATCCCCCCCCTACACCTCCCTTTTTGTGAACTTCAAGCACCCTCCAACTGCGCCCTCTCCCCCCCCAGTCCTTTCCTTTGTTTGTTTCCGCGTGACTTTCCCCACAACGTCTTTCTTTTCCTTCCTTTCCCCTTTTTTTTGAGATCTATTCCCCGGATGTGGGTAATACCCCGTCACCCCCAAACGTGCTTTCTTTTGCCAATGTTTACCGTACAGTTCTGTTTGCGTGCTGACTTCACCGATTCTTGCTTTCTGGGCTCTTTTTTTTTCCTGTTCTTTTTGCCATTACTTCGTGATCTTTTTTTTTCCCCAGTCTATGTTTTATGCAAATTTTTGGACCAACAAACACGTAAGGTGTTCCTGTTTCCACATCCCACCTGCCTTATGACTTGGTCCTGTCAATGATTTGTCTATACGTTTTGCCTTGTCCGTCGGTTTTTTTCGCCCCTCTTTGTTAGCATTTCCCCGCCCCCAAGCTTCTCCGCTTATAGTTTTTGTCTGGTTAATTTTGGCGTCCTAAGCGCCCCGCTGTGTACCCAAAAATTTTAGCTTTCCCTACCTCCCCCGGCCGGTTTTTTAACACTGTTCCTTCTTTTGTTCTCTCCTTTCCAGGTTGACCAAGTGGCGGGGTTCATCTTCGGTACTCCCTGGGGCAGTTTAATTGATTGGGTACCTTTTTTTTTCCTTTTGACTTTTAGGCTCGCCGGTGCCAGACCTTTTCCCCCGCTTGGCCCCCCCATTCAGGTTTTGTTCAGTTTCCGTCCTCCTTTTTTTTGCTTTTGGATCTAGCTTCCCCGTCTCGTTCAGCTTTCCCTTCCGGAGTTTTTCCCCCGCGTCCCCCCCTTTTCATTTCCTTTCCCCCCGGCCCCTCGTTCGTGTTTCGATGCTGACTGAATTCTTGTTTTTTTGTTCGTACTTCCGCCTTCCGTTCTTTTTCCATTGGCTCTTACCTTTTGACTTTTGCCCGCAAGCTCTCCCATTTGGTGGTTTTGGAAACTGTGGTTGTTTTCCCGGTTCGCTAATTTTTTTCGTTTTGTCATTTTGAATTGTGTCTTCCGGTTTTTTCTTCCTCCACGGATCACCCCTTCCTTTTGGTCCCCCTCCAAACCCAACCTTTCGGCTCAGGTGTGCCTGTTCCTAAGCGTCTTCCGGTAGGGTACTTTTCTATCTGTGGCCCTTTCCTGCCAATCCCCCCCACAGCTTCGGACAGTGCGCTTGCCCCGCCCAGGTTGTAGCGACCCCAATTGTCGGTTTTACGTTCCCCCCCCAGAACCCTATTCCGGTGCAGACTCCGTTTTGTATTAGTCGTTTTTTTTGTTTTACCTTACAACCACCCATTGTACTCCACACGGTACCAAGATTTTTGTTTCTCCCCCCCCCAGATTCTTCGGTACCCCCCAACACCCCCCCCCTTCAATTTTTTCGGTGAAGGGCATTTTTGTACCCCCCCAACATGCTTGACCTTCTTCGTCACCCGCGCTCCGCTTTTCCACGTCAGCTTTTTGCTCGCCATTCGAACTTCTTTGGTTTAGACCTTTTTTTTTCACCCTGTGCCCTGTACCCCATTCCTTTTGCGCACCCACACCTCCTCCTTCTCTCACTTTTCCTGTTTTGCGTTTGAATTGGTTTGTTGTCGGTTCCCGCTTCCTACCTTTCCCCTTCTCTTCCCCTTTCCCGTTTGAATGATAGTTATGTAAACACTTCTTTTCATCGTACCCAATCACGTTTGACATTACTACTTTTTTTCCCCACGTTCTTTCAGTGCTTCCCCCACGGTGGTCATTTCCTTTTTGCCAAGAAGAGGGTTTCCCATTTTGGATTTTATTTGAATCCCCACGGATACCTGCCGTCCCCTGTTAACCTTTCCTCCTCCCCTTAGACTCCCCTCAAAATTCTGACGTTGTCATTCTTTTGCTCCACCCGTTTTTGTAGCCAGTTTATTGCTTTTTCGTGGCACTCCAATAGGTAAGTTCTTTGCAAAAGACTCCCACAAAACCCCTCCCTCCTTTTTCTCTCATCTTTTCTTCCGACATCATCCCCTTTTGACTATTTTTCCCTCTCTCAAGGCCTGAACAACCCCATGACGTTTTTTGACCTGTTATTACCCCCCGCTTCCCCCTCCCTCGTTTCATTGTTCCCCCTTGATCTTCTCATCCTTGGGGCTTTCTTCTCGTTGGGGATTTTTTTTTTTTTCCTTTTCCTTTTTTTGTCCCTGGTGCCGTGGTGTTCCCTCCCAGTCCCCACAGTCTTAGCTTGCAGTTGCGGCCCCATTGACAGATTGTCAAGCCGTCCTCCCTCCATGCCCTTGTTACCTTTGCGGACCCCCATGAAGCCGTTTTGGCACGCGCGTTTTTAACCAAGCTTTGACTCGTTTTATCCCTCTCTGTTTTTTTCCTTTTTTTCCCGGGATCTTTGTAAGCCCACCATAACCTTTTGTACCCCACCTGCAACCCCTTTTTCGGCCGCAGTCCAATCCCCTTTCGTTTCACCCAGGAGGTGAAGTCCTGTGGATTTCTGCAAACTCATCCGTTTCCCTGACAGGTCCCCCCTCCCACCTCCCCTTTCGTTCTGCTCCTCCCCCTTTCCCATCTTTCCCCACCCCCTCCGCCCTCCTCCCCCCTCCCCTCTACACCCGCCTCCTCTCACCGCCCCGACTATCCCCGCTACCTCTCTCCCTATTTTCTCCGTGTCTTAATCTCTTATTTTCTCACCTCCCTTTGTTTCCTTTTTTTTTCTTTGGATTCCCTGTTTTGCCTTTTACAGTCGCCATTTTCAGGGCCCCTCTCCCAATTTCCCTCGTGCATTCTGCCCCAATTCCTACGCGAACTGAAATTTTTCCCACTTTTTTGTTTTTTTTTCCTTTGCTTTCCCTCCCTTTTTTCCTCGTCCCTTCCGTAACCCACCTCCCCAAATTTGCTTTCCATCGACCAACCCCCAACCAACCTCCCCCCTTTCATTCCTCCTCTTTTTTCCCTTTTGGTCCCCTTTCCCGTATTTGGCAAGCCGCTCTCCCTTTTTCACGTAGGAGAGCCTATTCTGTAGTTTTTTCTTTTTTTTGAACAGTCTCCCAACTAACAGTGCAGGCTTCCGTGATTTCATTATTGAACCAAATCGCCGTAGAGTGACCCCCGCTTTCCTCCTATTTACCTCGTCCAGTTGTCAAAACATCCATTCCCTGTACCACTTTTTTCCCCTCCGCCAAGATGGCTCCTTTCTATTCTTTATCATCAAGTGTTTTTTTTTTTTTGCTAAGACTGGTCTGTTGACCTTTGGCCCACCCTTGTTGCCAACCCTTTTTTGAAGGGTCTTGATGGTTGTCTCTTTTGAACATTTGGAGTCTCCTCCTGGTTGTTTCCTTTCTTTTTCCGTCTTCCTTCGTCATTTCCTTGCCGGCCCGCCAGGCACCTGCCTTTTCTGGATTTCTTTTCCTTTCAACTACCCCACCCTGGGCTTACTTAGAAGGCCTCACCCCCCCTGGTTTCCCCTCTCTCGTGGAATCGGTTTGGAGGACACCAATGCTGCGAGAACTTTTGCTGTGTTTGTTTTTTAGATGTCCCTTCTTTTTTTTCTTTGTTTTTTTTTTTTTCCTTCTTCCCCTCTTTTGTCATGTGTATTTTTTTTATTTTCTTGTTTTTTCTGCAAATTAACTTTCTTGAATGGAACCCTTCCAGTAGACCCTAATTGACTCTAATTCCGTTGGTGGTCTTCACAGACTTCCTCTTTGTATACCGGCCTTTCTTTGTCACCTTCCCTTCCCAACCTTTCTTTAATTGCAACTGGTCGTGTTTCACCCTTCATTAATTTGACACCCCCCACAACGTTGTTTTTGCATGGAGAGTAGTGATCCGGATGGTTGTCCACCTGCCCCTCTAATCCCACCAGTTTTGGTGTCAAGTTCCCATCTTTTACCTGGTCCCTTCCCTTTGTTTACTCGTTATTGTTTTGATTTTGACAAACATTTCTGTCCAGTCCTTAGGTGGTTGCAGTTTGTTTACTTTTTATTCTCTCTGGTTCCTCGCCTCTTCCCGGGCGACCCTCTTTTGAATTTTAAACTATCGATCAACAGTATCGTGCATCTGTTGGGTGTTTTGTTCTCTTTCACCCCCGGTTGCAGTACACTCATCTTGCTTTTGTATGCAGACTTATTGAAAAGTTAGATTTTTCACCCCCCATCCCTCGCTGCCCCCGTAACGTATCGGGTTGTTTTTGTGTCGTGCGTTCTGGGCAAACATTTGGTAACTTTTCGTAGGTGGCACCGCCGCCCGCTAGTGCCCAGATTAGCTCGCCAAGGTTTTGAACACACCCCCCCCTCCCGCTGAGGTCCGGTAGTTTTGTCCCTTGCATTCCCTTTTTTTGTCTTCTTTTTGTTCCTTTCTGCCCCTTTCACCCTTTTTCTAACCCAGCTTTGAAGGTCTTTTAGTTTCTGCTTCAACGTCTAGTTCTTCCCCCATCGGTTTTTTCCCTCTTCCTGTTCCCCCCCTTCGCCTTGCGTGTCCTCGTCCCTTTCAACGTCGTATTTCGCGTTTTTTCTGGACCCCATTCCAACTTCAGGGATCCTTTTTGAATTTTCTCTTTTTGCCTGGTAAGTTGGATTGTTAGTTATATTCTCTGTATCGTTTTCTGCACTTCTCCCCTACCCCATTCCGGGTGGCCTTGCGGGCTTAACTCTTCACTTTTTTTTGCCCACCTGTTTCCCATCCACAGGGTCTATTCCCTACTTCTTTTCCTCTTTTTCTTAAACACCAAATGGCACTGAAACACGCTGTTTACGACCAGCAGGTCTTCTTTTTTGAAGTCATTTAAAACCTCCGCTCTTTTTTATTCGGAGGGGCTTCCGGCTGGTTCCTCGGCAAGAACCAACCCCAATTTTCATTTGCTCAAGGACTCCGTTCTGAGCCCATTTTTTGGGGGTGTTTTTCGGTTTTTTTTTTTTTTTTTTTTTTTTTGAAGCGCTTTTTTTTGTGCCTGCCCCCCACCTGCACTTCTCATCCTTGGGCCTTTTTTCCTTATTCCAACATACCAAACCCCCATATGTTGCTGTTTCTTCTCCTCTTCCCTCCCCCCCCGGCTCGTTTGACAACCCACCCAGTCCACCCAATACTTTTTTTTTTGCCCTGACCCAGCAACTTACAAGTGGATTTTTTCTTCTTGTGCGCCTTTCAAACCAAATTCCTTTTGTGTTTTCTCGTGGTTGTGTGTTTTTTGGGTCCCCACCTTGTTCATTTTGAGGTGCCAACACCTGTCCTCGTGTTTTTTGATTTACTTGCAGAGTTTGTTTGTCTTTCCAATGTTCCCTAAGCAAAACCTAATAGGACGGTCATTTCTTGCCGTCATGGTCTACCCCCCCCCCCCCCCCCCCCCCCCCCCTGTGCGATCTTCAAGATATTTTAGGCTACCCCCTGGGCTGCCCACGCCTTTTTTTTCTAGAAGGCCCTGTTCTTTTGCTTCCTTGTCCGGTCCACAAATATTCTACGTCCTTTTGATGATTCCATGAGGCTTTGCCCAGTAGTTTCGGGGATTCCCCAAACGCGGACTGACTTTTTGGTTTTGTTGCCCCCTGTTCATACTTGCTAATTCAGTACCTCCCTTCCACCCTCCAGCCCACTTCGGCCCACCTACAACCTTCTCGGTCAAGTTATTAGTCCAAATGTGAACCCCCCAACGGCCCCCCCCCCTTGTGCTTTATCAGATTTGGCTTTTTTGCCGTCGGCCCATTCCCCCCCCCCCTTCCGTCGTGTTTTCCACCTTCCACTTTAAACCTAACCACCGGATTGTTTTTGCCCGAGCCCGT
>Ga0179593_1315359_pt1 | contig 18239 bp, 34 predicted proteins | sample CZODoug2_1_08_16_FD_185931 | JGI IMG/M metagenome (GOLD analysis project Ga0179593, IMG submission 185931) | Vadose zone soil fungal communities from Angelo Coast Range Reserve, California, USA - CZODoug2_1_08_16fungal (PacBio error correction) | ecosystem: Environmental > Terrestrial > Soil >... | reverse complement strand
TCCCCCCCCTTCTCCCTCGGTTGCGTTCAAAAAAACGCGTCCTTTTATTTGCTCCAACAGCGTTTCACTTTTTTTTTCAGTTTCCGTCTCTCTTTCCCTTCCGTTTTTTTTTCATTCTAGTGATTTGCCGAGGTAAACCTTTTTATTTAAACAAAAACGCTCTTACACACTTTTTTGATGTCTTCCCCTTTCCTTTTCCCCTCCCCCCCCGGGGTGTTGACTTCATTTGCCACACCTTTCTCTTCCCCTCTGACTTATACCACCAAATGAGGGCTGATTTAGGTCAGTGATGACTTTCCTCTTCTCATGCAATTTTTTTTTATGGATCTCTTTCCATAATGCACCCCCTGGTTTTGCCTGGCTGAATTTCCATAACCCTTTCACCTCCCCACCCAGGGGTAATTTTCAACAGCTTTGATCCGGCCCCCCAGTTCCTCACTTTTCCAGAATATTTTATTTCCCCATTCCCGGGTAACCTTCCCAGAACCAAGGTCTCCTCCCTTCCCCACAAACACGCCCCACACACCCGAAATTTTTTCTACGGATTTTTCCCACATGCTGCTCTTAACGCTGCCACTTTTTCTTCCCCCCACTTTTTTTTTTTTCCCCCATTTGGATTATCCCCCACCTTGTATGTGACAGGTCGTTTGCCCTTTTCTTTTTTCCCCCCACCGTTCTGCGAAAAGTCCCCCGTATGGTTTCATGCTCACCCACGGTCCCACTTTACAACTGTTTCTTTCGCCCCATCGGAAAAGTTTTAGGAGATTTCTTAGCTTAAGTCCCTGCTTTTTTCCGAAAAAGGCTGACACTCTCTCCCTACGCCAACCCCTTCCCCCCCTCTCCCCACCTCTGGAGAGATTCGTCTTTAAGAATCCTTTTTCTCGTCCACCCACTATCTTGCGGATTTTGCGACCAGAAAATGCGACCTCCCAGTTGTCCGTACGAGTTAGTGTCCTCCCCCCCCGTCTTGTTTTTAAAGTTTTATAGTTCCTTATGCGCCTTCAGAGTTAGCGTACCATTGTTCCCCGTCTTTTTTTTTGCTGCCCAAGTTCTTTGTCGGCTCCTCCCCCCCCCTTAACCCCCGGGGGTGTTCCGTTTACCCACTCCAACTTCCCCTTTTGATTTTTTTTTTTTTCACTCAATGAGGTCGCTTGTTGACTTTAGAAGTCATTTTTTTTTTTCCAATAATCCGAGGTTTTGTAATTCGGTCTGGTTTCGGGGGCTTTGTTTCCCTTTCCTCCATATGTGTTTTCCGCGGCGTCATTCCCAGTTTTTCTGTTTTGGTTAGCCATTTCTAGTACGCGCTTCTTTTTTTTACCCGTCCAATTGCTTTCAGTATGTGTTTTCCCGGTGGCAGCCGGATTACAGGCCCTTCCGGGCGTTTGTTTGAGCGTTTTTGTGCAATGGCAATGGAGCGATGGACACTCCTTCCCCCCCTTCTTTTGATGAGTTTATATATTTTTTTCTTGTATATGTGTCCCATCCCCATGTTATCGTACGTCGTGATTCCCCCCCGTTCTCTTTCCGATGGCTGGAACCCCCTGGAGTTTCTGGGGGACCCATTTTCCCCCTTTTCCCCTTCTTCCCCCCCCCCCCCCTTGATTTGTACTTCCACTCCTTTTTTCTCCCCCCCCGTCAATCCGAACCCCTCGAAATGCAATAGGGGGGTGTAGACGACGCTTTTACGAAACCAATTGGCACGGGCATTACTGTTCAGGCCTCTCCCCTTTTTTGAACAGGATCCAACTTTTCCTCCCCTCTTCTCCCCGATGCGGGATAAGGTCAACCGTTTTTTTTTCCTTTCTTTCTTTCACTTTCTGATATTTCTTCTTTGTTAGTTTTTTTTACAACGCAAAAGGAAACACCCCCTTTTCACAAGAATTTCTTCGTCGGATCACCTGTGGATGGACCCCTTTTGATCGACCCAGAGACTTTGTTTAGGCAGGAGGCAGACTTTTTCCTTGCTTTCTTTTCTTCCCTGTTTGATTTTGGCTGCGTCCTTTTCTTCCTCCCTTCGGATTCCCGGCGTGCACTCCAGTTTCCTTTTGTTTGCGCGCTGTCTAAATCTTTTCACCCTCGATTTCCGCTGCGGTTGCTTTGTTCGTTAACCCCTCCGGATCTTTGATGAATTTTTTTGCTTTTTCTGTGCCGTCCTTTTCCCCCCATTGGGCTGATTTCGTTCCGGGCTTATGAAGTTTTTTTTACATACCTTGTCCCCCTCTTTTTTCCCCTCCCCGCGCATCCTGTTTTCGCGTTTGATTCTTTTTTGTTTGTTGTTACCGGGACGAATGGACCCGTCTCCCCTTTTTTCAACTACCACCTTCCTCGTTTCTTTCTTGGGAGGCGATGGCTGAGGGCAGTTTTCCCCTCTCCCCCGGTTCTTCCATGTCATTTTTTCTTTCCGTTTGGCCAGTTTTTTTTTTTTTCTTTTTTCCCTCCTCCCCCTGGATTTTCCTTTCCAGGGCGAACCGGCCTTTCCCCCTCCTGATTCTTGTAATCTCCAACTGCAAAAGATTTATACCTTCTTTTTTTTTAACTTTTTTTTCCCTTTTTCCCTTTCCTCCTTTGAGGCCCAAGCCAAATCTCCATTCTCTTGGTGCGTGCCCCCTTGACCCGTTTTTTCCGAGACTTTTCTCCCTGCCCCCCACCCCATGAAGGAGCTGGTCTCTGGGGTGTCCTTTTCTTTTTTTTTTAATTCCACCCCCGTGGCGGGAGCTTGTAATGTTTCCTTTTCCTTTCACCTCTTTTCCTTGGACTACCCATTGACCTGCTGACCAGTATCCTCCATGCCTACTCCGGGGAGGTCGTTTTTTTTTTTTTTTCTCCGCCCCTTCTGTTTTTTTGGCACGGCAGGTGGCGCTTTGGCCAAGAGTTTTTCCCTTCTTTTTTGTTTTGCGCTTTTATGTTTTTTCCGGTTTTCTTCTGGGCTTTTCCCCCAAGCTGGTTTTGTTCGCCCGTCCATGGATTGTTCGCCCCCTTGTGTTGGTTCTCGGTTTTCGGCGGCATGAGGCGGTTCGTTGAAGGATCCGGTCTTGTTGACGGTAACCCACACCCCCCCCACCCCCTCAGGGTTTCTTTTTCTTTCTTTTGCATTTGCGATGTTGAATGACTTTTCTCATCCTCCGGTTTTCCCGCGGCCTCTGACTTTTTTGGGGTCCCCTTCCCCCATGGGCTTCTGTTTGTTTCCCTTGGTGAATCCAACTGACAATGTGTCTTGAGATCATCTTCCTTCCTTTCGTTTTCGCTTCAGTTTCCACTTCTCCTTACCACGTATGCACTTTTGTCCTTTTTGGGTTTTTGTGGTGTTCTCTTTCCCCTTCCCCCCCTTCATCACTTGAGTCTTTTTGGCTGTTTTTTCTCTTTTTTTCCCTGGATGGACCCCTCTCCATTTGTTTCGCCCTTCCCCCCCCCCCCCCCCCCCCCCTAACTATCTCCTTGCCTCCTTTTTTCCCCTTGTTCTGCTTGCCCTGGGTGCGAGAGCGGGGTCCCTTACCCCTGATGATTTTGACACCGCTCGTGTCTTCAAGGGTGTCTTCTTTTTGCCGGGGCTTCTCTGATCTTCCTTTCGTTTGCGCTTCGTGGCATGGCGGATTGTTGTGTTTCGTCGAAGCGGCGTTAGTGGATTTTTTCCCGATTCAGTCGAACTTTTTTCTTTGGCTTTCTTTCCATAGTCCTTTCAGGCTGTTTGGGCAGAGGCCTTTCGTGACACGTTTCCTTTCCTTTGCCGTTTTTTCTTTCCGTATAAACAGGAAGCGAATTTTTTTGAAGGGACCTATTTTTCCCCCCGTATTTTTTTTCCCTCCCTTTCGGCACCCACAGTGAATGAGTTCTCCTTTTCTCTCGATTTTGTTTGCTTTTCTGCGCGTTATCCAAAACCCCCCCCCCCTTTTGCCCCTTTTTCGTTTTTTGGTTTTGGAAAGTGACCTTTTTTCGGCTTTTCTTTGTTTGTTCTTTAATTGCTTGTTACAAATGCAAATTTTCACGGGGCGGCGGGTTTCCTTTGCCCTTCTTTTTTTTGGACTTGGCAGAGATGTCCCCCCCCCTTGCTCCTTTTTTCTTTCTCTGGAATATATATCTTTTTCTATCCGTTGTTTTGTTAGTTATCTCCTCGGACTCCCCCCCCTGATTTCCTTTTTTTGTCCCTCTTGCTCCTTTTTCCCCCCCCCCCCTCATGTTAAGTTTTTCCGTGATTTTGCTTTTATCGGGCAGGGACCCCCCCCTGTCCTCCCTCTTTCCTCCATCTTTTGCCTAAACGATTCCCAGGGTTTTAGGAGCGCCCGTCCTTTTTTTTTTGTAAAAATCCCTCCCCGCCTTCGAGTCTTTCCTCCTTCTCTCCCTGTAGAAGCTGGCTCAGTCGAATTTTTACTTCCCTTCTTCCTTCTGGGTCTTTTTCCCCGTTAAATAGGACGGCCTTTTCACCGGTAAATTGTGCAGGCTCGCCCCCCCCCCTTTCAGAACCGTTTAATCCCCTTCCTTTTCCACCCCTTCCCACCATTTAGAACGCTCCCATTCCCCCCGCGCAGATTCGACGTTCCAAGCCAACTCTCGGGGAAGAATCCTCCGCATAGTGATTTTCCTTTTTCCCCTTGCAGTTTAAGACCCCTTTTCCTTCCCGTCTTTTTAGTCGATGCGTTGTCAGTGCCTACCTCCCCTTTCTATCCCCTGCAAGAAGATTGCCTGTTTTATAGTATTCTTGTGTGTTCTTTTTTTTTTACTTTCCCCCCATAAAGATTTCATCCTCCCCTTTCTTTTCCCCCCCCTGACCCAAAAGACGGTTGTTGAGGATGGATCCCAAATGACCCCACTCCTCCCCTTTTAGCCGCACCGGTGTGGAATATCGAAAGAACCCCTCCCATCTAAGTCTCTGTTTTTTAGATAGTCGTTCCCCCCCTTTTGTTTCCGAGTAATTCCAGCTCCAGCCGCGCCCAGTGATTGGCCCACCCCCATACATTTCCGCGCGGGGCGTATCGTACGTCCCCTTTTTCTCCTTTCCCAATCGCACCTTTGGCAACGTCTTTCTGTGATTTCCTTCCCCCCACCCCGTCCCCCTTCCTCCTCCCCTTAGAAGTCGGCCGCCGAACCGGTGCGCGAATTCACATTTCCCCTTTTTCCACCCTTTTTTTTTCTCCCCTTCCCCCCTCAGCTCGCGACCCCTCGGAAGGCCCATTGGTTCCCAGGTTGAATTTACTTTTTCCAAGGCGCGGTGGTGATTCCACCCGTGGCAAACTCTCCCCCTTTCCCTCAGTTCATTCTTTGGTTTCCCGTCTTTTTCGTATCCCTTTCCTTCGGCCCGCTTCCTAGAACACAAAATTGACCCTTCCCCTTTGTGGCACCCTTTTTTTCTCCCCCACAACACTTCGAAGCGCCTCCGTTCCCCACAAATCTTGTCCCATTTGTTTCTGTTCCCTTTTTTCTTGACGGTCCTGGCCATCACCTGCCTTCTTCTTTCTTTGTTTGTTCCCCTGTCCCTCCCCTTTTTTTTTCCCCTTGCGTTTAATGAGGACCAGCGGTTTTGTGCAGGCAGAGGGTAATTTTTTCCTCTTTTTTTTTTTATGGTTATTCTGGCGTCGCGACGAACAAAAACCACTTCCCCCTTTTTTGGTAAGGCCCAATGTTAGGCTTTCCGTTCCTCGTTTAACCTGGACTCCTCCATCGGGCACGCGATTTTTGGTTCCTTTTCTTTTTTTCGGTTGCCTCATCCGCCAAAATCTTCGCTCAGATTCGGTTTTGGCTTCACACAACCCACTTTCCCTTTTTTCCTCCCCCCCCCTTCCTTACAACCTCGGCCTTGCCGGAACGTGAACCTTCTGCAACCGTTGGTGAAACTTGGCACGCGATTGGTGAAAATCCGATTCCTCCCCCTTTTCTGCCCCCAACTCCCTTTTCCCTTCCCCCCCATAGTCTGGGCCCACGCCGTTTATTTCATGAATCATTCAGCAAAATGCCCCCTTCTGGCTCCAGTCATGGTCCCCCCCTCCCCCCGCCCAGCGTTTTTGAACCCCCGGCCTGCTTTTTTTTCCCTAAACTTCTCTCCAAGTTTTTTTCTTTTGCCGGTCCAGTCACACAAGTGATAGACCAACACCCCCCCCTTCCTTTTCTTTGTTTCCCCCCCCTTGTAACTAAGACATACGGAATCAATTCACGGTAACGTTTGCTTTTTTTTCCCCCTCCCCCAGATGTCGTGAGCCTAGTCAGTTCACCCCCCCCCGCTTTCAAACCCTCCCTCCCCCGATTGAAAATTGCCCGCTCATTTCCTTATTGCATTCGGATTTCTTTCTCCTGTCTTTTTCAAATCCCACACTTTCGTGAGTCACCCATTTCCTTAATGTTTAGGTCTCCCCCATACATTCCCCGTTTGGCACTTTTCAGTTTGCCCTCACTCTCTATCAATGGATGATATACCTGAGTCTGTACGTCCCTACTGTGTTTTTGACGTGCCACCCTCCGCGCCTGAATTCATGCGTTCTCCGCCCCCCGTAGACACGCCCTTTCCCTTCCATTTTTCCGAAGCGTCGAGAAATCGATGACTCTTTTTTTCCCTCTGTCGCGGCTCCCGCTCGATAATCCCGCCCCTGACACCCAATTGGTTGATCTCACCCCTTCCTCGCCGCGCTATCCTTCCCCCCCTCAACATTACTCGCTGTCACCAAGCTCACCCGCCTTTGGAACTCGTCCCCCACCTCCCCGTTAGTACACGTAGACCTCATTCCCCCTCCTAGAAACAACTTTTTTTTCCTGTCTCCCTCTAAGGATTCCATAACTATCCCCCCGACAGCTAGCTTTTACTGGCCTACCCTCTTTTCCCTTCTTTTTAGTCCTGTATCAACCCGTGGTTTCGAAAAAATTAGCGTAAGGACTTTCCCAATACGACATCCTCTTCCCATTCATCGGAAGCGGGGCCGTTGAGTCCTTTTCTTGCCTTTCTTCATTTCTGGTTTTCCAACAAATTCTGATGAGATCGCAGGACCTATTTCCTTTTTACATTGTTTGTTCCCCCCTCGTCCAACTCCCCCAGTTGGTTTTTCCTTTTTTTTTTACTGTTGGCTGTTGTAGCCTGAAACCTCCCCCACTTTTCCTCCATTCTTTCCCTTTTTTGGGTAAGAGAGAAGCTTTCTCCCCTTCCGATACAATTTTATAGCCCTTTTATAAAACCCATGTTTTCCTTACTAAGGTGTCCTGGTGAAGCTCAGCCTTTTTCCCCCCTTTCGCAACATTCGGTTTTCTTTGGTATTCGTATATTATCTTTCCCCTTACTTTTTTTTTCTGTTGGAACAAAAAAGATTTTGGTATTACTTTTCTTGGCCCTATTGCTGTCTCACCCTCCATGGTTGAACTACCCGTTTATTTGTTGTTCAATTGGAAAAGTCTTTCTCCTTTTTTCATAATCTTGTGCATATCCCCTCGGATCAACCCCCCCCCCCCCATGTTTTCTTCCTTTTTCCACTATCTTGGACCGAGTGGCCAAGCTTTTTTCATTTTTTTTGGGGGCAGGTCCCTCTTACCCCCCTTATATGTTTTTAATTGATCTAGTTTTTCCTTTACCTTTTTTTTTTCCTTTTATGCACACCCAACCTCCCCTTCCCACATCCTTTCACCTTTGTCTGTCGAACCCAGTTTTTCCTACTGTTCCACGTGGTTCCAGATCCGTTTTGCGCACCTTGAATTAGTTCTCCCCTTCTCATTCTCCCCTCTTTTCCTCAATACGGTTGTGTTGTTTTTTTTTCCGAGAGCTTTTCAAACCCCTTCGCACGGTTAAGTCATTGTTCTTTTTGCCCAAACCGGGTTTGATCAACCTCTTTCTTGAATCCCCCGCTTAGTCTTCTTCAGAGCCAGGTCCAGTAGTGTTTTCGTGTTGTTCACAGGTTTTTTTTTTAATCCCCAACCCTCTTCCCCTTCAGTAGGATCCAATTCATTTAAGCTTATTCAGGGACTACTTTACTTTCCCCCCCGATTTTGCTTTCCCTTCTTTTTCGACTTCCCCAGAAAAGTGTGACTGACCCTGGTCCTCCTCATATTGGTACTTGGCTCTCTTTCACTCTTTAACAAGAGTCTTCTTTGTACCCCCCTATCCGGGGTAAAAATCATTCCACGTTTTATTATTCCCAATCGATTGATCCTCAATCTTCTACGCGGAAAATCTTTATTTCCCAATGGTCCCTTGCCCCCTTTTCTAGAATCGACGCCTCCCACACCCCCCCCCCCCTTCCCAACAACGCCCAATGTTCCCCCCTTCATGTTTCCACATGAGGCTTTCTCCCCCCCTTGTATTTGCCCCCGGCCCTCTAAACCAGTTTTTTTCTCCCCCCCCTGTTCTCCCCAAGAGAACTATTGAAGGGCGGTTCCACGAGCCTTGGCAACGGCGATTGTCGTTGATTTTCAAGTGGGTTTCTTTGTGCATCGCTTACCCCCAACCCCCCTTGCCCCCAACAATTGCCCCCCACCTGTTGGTCCCATTTACATTTAGGAGACTTCTTCAGATTCCCCTCCTCCCTGGATTCCGATTTTGAACCGCCTGGCCCTTTTTTTCATCACATTTCCTTCCATACTCCCAGGCCCGCTTCCCTGTATTGGAGTATCGGAGTTCGTATAGCATTGTCTGCGACCCCTTCTCTTTTTTCGACACTTGCGACCACCCCGAACATCCCGCAAAAAAATGGGTGATTCAAACTGTTAGTCAAGTACCGAGTTCAGGTTTTCCCCATCTTTGTTTCCTTTTGACTTTTTTCTTGTCAGCTTTTTTTTATGTGTTTTTTAGCGACTACAGTGGTTTCCCTTTTCTTGTTCACCGGTATTTTTTGATTGCCCCCTTATGGCTGGCGTTCTCCCATTGACTTTTATTTGTTTCTTTTTTCCTGGCTTTTGGTTCGGTCGGGTCTTGAGGCCCTGTTGCCTTTTAATCGATGTTGCTCTTTTTGTCCTGTCTAATCCCAGGGGCGGCTGAGCTTGTTCCTTTTTCTTGTTCCCTCCTGCGGCAGGCCAAGATGGAGGGTGTTCTTGTTCTTCTCGAATCTTCGAAAAAACTTGCATTTTGAGTTTCGTCGGACCGGGCGCTCCGCCGCAGGTCCCACCGGGTTTCGTTTTTTGGGTTTTTCTCTGCCCAACTTCTGTCTGACTTTTTGTGGATGCGGTCTTGTTTTTTTGAGTATAGCAGCCATTTGATAGTCGTCGTCGTCATTTCCCCCATGGCTTTTTTTGCTTTCCTCCCCTTCCCCGTGCCTTGGGCAACAGTCACCCTCAGTTGTGGGATTTTTCCTTTTCTTTTTTTCCCGGTTTCTCAACCCCGTCAGGGGACTCCGTGCCCCCCCTGAAATGACTTTGGGGACATAGGTTCTCCCCCTGACTTTTCGTTTTTGGCCGACTTTGTCTTTTTCTTTGTTGTTGACAATCGTTTACTTTGCCGTTTGAGATAAAACGTCCCGGGGTCCTTTTTTTTTGCCGGGATCCCCGTTCAGCTTGGCATGTTCGTCAATATTTCTTCTGTGTTCGTTGTTCCCCCCCCCAGAAAGAACCCCACACTTAATGTCCTGACTGATGGACCTGCTCTCCCATAGATACCTTTAGGGGACAATTTTTTTTTTGTCTTCCGTTTTTAAGACTGTTTGTTGGCTGCTCTTTTTACTCCGGGCGGTTTGCACTTGAGTTTCTGAGGTACTTCCCACCTTGGATTTTGGGCAAGACGAAACGTCTTTTCCCTTTGCCCCCGTCTTGGCTAATCTTTCGTCAATTTAGACTTGTCCTGTGCAGTTCACACCTCGATCTTTTGCGGTGACGGTCCTGGGCAATGCGATTTTCTATTTCCCTTCCTTCCCACTCACGGTTTGCCTCAGTTTTGTTTTCATCTTTTTCGAGTACGCTATATTTTTTCTGGTTCTTCTCTGCGTGCCCCCCGGTTTTTGTCCGTAAACCCCAAAGTTGCGTTTGCTTTTCCCTTCTCTTTCTCTTTCTTTGGAGTTTGGTTTTTTTTCAGTTTTTCCCCCCTTTCCCTTGACGGTGATCAAGAATTTGAGCTTTTCCGTTTTTTTTCTTCATCTGGCCCTCTTTTTTCATCCGAGCGCAATCTTGCCACCTCCCCCCCCCTGTGTGTTCTGTTTTTAATTTTCGAACGCATGCCGAACTGCGGGAAACTGGCTTTTCCCCGTCCTCGTGGAGGATCCTTCTGTGATTTGTCTGGGCCAGTGAACCGTTTTGGTTGGACCCCCCTTGATCCCAGACAAATTTTTTTTTTCCCCCTCCGTATATGAGGCCCCCTCTTTTTCCTTTTGTGGTCCTGAACCCCCTGTGCGGGCCAGTGCTTTCTTTCTTTTTTCCAAACGGGGCGGTGGGGGTCCCCTCAAGTAGACTCCCTTCTTTTTCAACCCCCCAAAGGGAGTCTGCCCGCATTTCTCGGGTCTCTTTGGCATTCTGGGTTGATATTAGTTAGCGAGCTTTTTTTTTTCTCACACTTCCCCTTTTACCAACCGGTATTTCGCTTTGAGAAATCTTGTGGCCTCCCCCTTTTCCTCTGGAGTGGCTGGCGTTGTCGCTTGAAGTGATTGTTCCCCGTTTTTAGGCTTCATTGTACCCCCCTCTTTTGGGCTTTCCGAAATGTGATTAGCCCCCTTTGATCGGTTCTGCCGGCGGGGGTTTTGCTTTCTTGATTTACGGTTTCTTGTCTTTTCCTGTAAAACAAACACCCAACAAAAAAACCCAAACCCCCCCAAAAAAAACACAAAAAATACCTGGGTGCGGTTGTCCGGTTTGCGGAGCTTTTTCTCCCTTTCTCGACTTTTTTTCTCCTTCTGCCGAACGACTCTCTCTGATCCCCTTTTTTGGGCCAATTTATTGGCATTTGGGCTGGCGGGCGGGACTTTTTCCCTTTTCCCGTCCACCCAAGGTTATGATTCTCTACTTGCTTCGGCCCATGCTCCTTCCTGATCCCCCATGTTTGCTGTAATATGGCCTTTTGTTTTTCATTACACATCACGCATCGGTTGTCTGATGCTCGGGGTTCTTTCCCCGTTTGAGGGGTCGGATTTCCCTCTCTTTTTTTGCTCAATACCACCACCTGCGACTACAGGCCTATCCTTGGGTCTCTCCTTGCCCGATTGTTCCGTTGCGGGGGATGAAAATGCCTCTCGCACCCCCCCCCGACCCGCCGGGATGCATGGGCTGGCGGTTTTGGCTAGGAACTGCCGGTTGCAGATTCGTCCTTTTCCCCCCCGTCGGAGGTTTTTTTCCGTTTTAATTCTTGGACGTCCTTTCTTTTTCTGACTGCTTGCTGGTTCGTGACATTACACCATTTCGGCTTTTGTTTGTAGAGTATTTTGACTCTTGAAGTGTTCCTTTTTCTCTTCCTTTTCAACCCTGGCAATTGAGAAGGGTAAGTGGAAACTGTTCCCCCCCCCCTGGACCGTGCATTCCCCTTTTGTTCTCCCCCTGTGATCGCCGGGGCGTCCGCTGTTTTGAATTTCTTTTTTTGCTGTTTTTTGATTTTCCGGTAGTGTGGCCGCGCAAAAACCCCCCCTTTTCTGTTGATCACGTCGATTGAGCTGCGCTTTCGGGAATTTTTAATTTTCCCTCCCACGTTGGCGGTCCGGTTCCCCCAATTTGTTGGTTGGTTTTCGTGATGAGGAAGGCTGGAGTCCTTGTCCCTATTTTCCCTCCCCCCCCTTTTGTTGGTGTATCCCGGCAAGTTCGGGTACATTCTTTCTCCTTTTCCACCAACTGGTCCGACCTTTAAGCTTGACTGTAAGCAGTCCGCCCGGCGGCGTAAAGGCCTTCAAACTGTCTTTTGCACGCACAGTCATTTCCCCCCCTTTTGTTGTTAGTTCGGCACGCTTGACCACACTTTTCATCACCCCCCTCCCCTTTTTCCCCCCGTGTTCTCGCCGGCTCTCATTTTTCCGGGCAGCTGGGATTTGCAGTTTCCTTTTTTCTCCCCCCATTCGTCCCTTTTCCTTTTTGCGGGTAGACGTAAGGTTGGCCCTTGGCCTGCAGGTGCCCCCCCACCCCCATCATTCAAACGGGTAAGCTTCCCTCCCAAGACAACCGTCTAGACCTAGTACATAACCCCCGAGGATTCGTTTCCTTTCCCTTACCAACTCCTCAGTTTTTACTCGGGCCCTCTTTTCCCCCTGATACCTAGCGCCGCCCATCCGGAGCTTTGTCGAGATCGTTGGTCAAGACCTTATCATTTTTCTCCCCATAAAGACCTTTCGCCCATATTACTTCCCCTTTTTGGCTGAGCAACATCCATTTACTCCAAGACCTTCAAAACGGCACACCCAAGACCCGTTTCTGAGGATCTGCTTTTTAATTATCCCCCATGGGTGCACCTGACTCCCCCCATTATTTCCTGGGTGGCGAACTAGAACTTCCCATCAGTTCCTGATCGTGTATTTCATCGGTAGACACCCCCTGTTGTTCGAGAATTCCCCCTTTCCCGCCGACCCTGCATCCGCAATCATCAAACAGTCTTTTCTCTGTTAGGAATCGCCTCACCATTCTTCATAGAAACCGGCCCGTCCCGTCAGTCTTTTTTCCCTTTCACACGCCCAAGCCGGGAAATCCCCGTCCTTTTTTTTTTCAACCCCCCAGTGAATTTTTTCTGACTTTAACATTCGCATGCCCTTTGACATCCTCCTACCCAATATTGCAGTACCCCGCCGCGAATTGGCCCACGGCCTGGGACCTCTCCAAACGTTGCAGTGCAAATCCCCCCCCCCTCTTTGGTAGTCCTCCCCTTCACCCTGCTTTCCCCGCCGGTCGATCTGTCGGTTATCTTTTCTTTCGAGAATTCTCCCCGCACAAGAGTTCTCACTGCAGCCCTCGCAACGGTTTACTGGCCCCCCAAGCAGAGCTCCCCCCTCCCGCCCAACCATTCGTTTGCTTACGGTGGAGGAATCCAGTTTTTCATTGCTACGGGTACTGTCACGTCCGCATCCCTTCTAAGTCCTTGCTTCGGTTTTCCCCAAAGGCCCAGTACAGGCCTCATTCCCCCCCCTGGTCCTCTTGATTTTTGCAGGGTCACCCATTGTTTGCTTGAGTATGCGTCGTTTCTCTTGATCCAAACCCCCCCTTGCACAGAAACTTTCGTTTTTTCCTTTGCCCCGTCCCTCTTTCCCAGTACCTCCATGGCCCCCAGAACAGCGTTTTTTATGTTCTGCCCAGTGTTCTCATCCCCAGCAACTCTGGAGCGATTCTTTTCCCCCCCCCTGGCTTGGTAACCCCCCAAACTTTGCCGTGGAAGTTTCTGACAATTCTGGCATTTTCCCCTGGATCCCGGTAATTCCTTCCCCGCTGTTCCCACTTCCCGCGGCAACAACTAGCTTTTTTCCCTGCCCAATCGCCAACTGCGCGACCTTTTTTCTTTCTCTTTCAAACGAAGTTCCTTTTCTCGCGATCAGCAAATGCCCTGCTCGGCCCAAGAAGTTTTTCCACCCCCCGTGACCCCAAATCCATTTTCTCAACCCCATGACTTCCCCCCCCCTTCCTTTTCTTACTCTCCCTCCACCAGCACCCCAGTGATCACCACCCTGAATTGTTTCTTTTTTTTCCCCCCCCCGTTTTTTTCTATGCATATTCGTAACTTCCCCCCCTTTTCTTTTTTATGCCCACCTGTCCTTTTATCCCCCGTTTAGTTCCGCGCCGTTAGTGATGAGGTTTAACCTTTCACTCCTTTTCCCCCAACTTCCCCCAGGCTCTACCATTGTCTTTTTTTCTTCAACCCCTTCCTTTCCCCTTTTTCGGAATTCGTTGCACAGTAAAATCCGCACTACCACCTTGAAATAGTGCTTTTTTCCCCCCCCTCCCTGAAGGGTTTTTTCCACCGTGGCATTCCCTACTAAGGATTCACCTTCATGGCTCATACGCTCCTCCTTGTACGTCATCGGGCCATGCCGAACTGGGTTTTTTGGTCATTAGGGTTTGGGGTTTTTCTTCCCTCCCTGGTTCCAGTGAACGACTCCAAGGCCATTGTGCCGTCGAGACCCCTCTGTCAACCGTTTTTTTTTGTATGAGCGCTCGTGTTGCCCGAGATACTCCTTTCAAGGGGAACTTTCCCCTTCCCCCTCTTCCAATTTTTTACATGTCTCGGCCATTCATCTACTCCTTTTTCCTTTCCCCCAACCTTTTTTTTCTTTCCGTTTCATCAACCGAAGCGCCACCCCCCCCCGACGTTTCCTTGTATCAGTCCCCCCCCCTTACAACAAATCTAGCAAATTTTCCTTCTTAACTATCCTTCCCCACTACCCTCAACCAGCTGATTCGGGGGCCTACTACTTGTTCCTAATATTTTAGTCAGCACTTTTTTTTTTTTTTTCTTTTTTGTTTTCTTGCAGTTTCGCAACATCCTAGTTTCTTCTGCTCCTCTTATTTCCGTTTTCGGACTGACCTTGCTCTCTCAGGGACAGTTTTTCATTTTTTGGCGTAGCTGGAGATAGTTTTTCTGTCTTTTTTCTTGCCCCCCCGGCTTGATTATCGTTGTCCCCTGGAATCCTTTGACTAAACATTTTGCCCGAGCCCCCTCAACAACTTTTTGTTCACTGTTGCATTTTTACTGCTTATCTTACCCCACTCCAGTCTTGCCCTGACGTTTTTTTTTTCATCGCCCTTTTTACAGTTTTTTTTCCCGCCCTTGTTAGTACCCATTGATACCCACGGGTATTTTTCCCCACCCTTTGTTTAAGGCATCCGGGTCAGATTTCCCTTTCCCAGCTTTTTCCCCGTTTATTTTCTTTTTCCAAAACCCCCCTTTTTTTCCGTGTTCAGGTTTGGTAGTCCTGAGTTTCTATCTTCCCGGCTGGCACAAGCTTTTCCCGTCGTCGACCTTGATTTTTTCTCCACCCTCAATTGTTAACCAAGTGTCTTTTCATTCCATTTGATATTCCCATATGCTTCCCTTGTGCATAGTTTTCCCCAACCGGAGTCCTCCCCCTCAGTTTTTGGCGTCTTTTTTCACCTCTTTTTTTTCTTTTCCGATTTTTTTTTTTTTCTTTGCAGCTAATCGGGTGTCTGTCTGCCCATGAGTCACCCATTGGATATGCCCCCCCTGGATTCCTCATTGGACTTGACAAAATTCCTTTGTACTGCAACCGCCCCCCCCCAAACGTTAATGATCTTTTCTTTTGTTCCTTGCGAGCTGCTTTCCCCATTTTCCCCCCTCTGTGACAGCTGGCTTTGCGCCACACCTTTCTGGTTTTTTTTTGAAAATTGCTTTCCTCTCTTTCCTCATATTTTGTTTGAGTCTTTTTAGCCCTTAATTCCCCTTTTCCTTCCCTCCCCCAGCTTTTTGCGGCAAAACCCACGCGATATGGGTGCCCCCCCCCCACCAAGCGTTGTCCGTGAGCATTCGGCACGATCTCCCTTCTTTCGTTTTTTTTCTTCTCCTTGTTTTTCTTGTGCCAGAGCGTCTCTTTCCCCCGTCTTCTGTCATGGGATTTTTTTTCCAACTCCTTTTCCCCCATCGGGTTGTTTTCATTGCACCCCGATTCGCTTACCTTTCCTGCCTGAAACAACTTTTCCTCTTGATCTCCTGCTTTCTTGCTTGTTATGTTCTTGCCAAAAAATCCCCCCAATGTTAATGATGGTGCCAACACTCTTTTTCAACCATCCCCCTTTGTATCAATTTTCAACATTTTGATTCCAGCAATCCCCTTAGCCCTTAAATTTTATTTTTCCCCCTGTCTGGGAACAACTTTTCCCCTGAAAGAACCTTTTTTTCCCCTCCTCCCCACAACCTCCCACCCCCGCCCAATTTGCTCTACCCCCCCGAGTCTTTGTGCCTTTATGACTCTTCTAACTCTATGACCCCCCAAAGTTTTTTTTTTCTTACACATTTTCCATCTTTGGCCCTTTCCCACCCCTTGTGGCACTCTCTTTCTTTTTTACCACTTTGACCGTCAACCCCTCTCCATCGTTCTGCCAACCCTTCTATCTAGTTAAAAATTTTCTGATGGGTTTCACTCGCACCACAAAGTAACTCTGTTCCAACTGTTCAGGTACCCTTGCTCCTCTTCCCCCCCCCCCGGGTAGGCAGATATCCCTTTTTCTATTATTCCGCCCCTTTGGCCACAGGAAAGGCGGAAAATTCCCCCGTTGTTACGCCAAAAACCTGTCCTTCTCCCCTGCCACTTGTCGTATGATTCCGTAGGCCTTCTGTATTAGCACTGCTTTGTGCATCATTTTCCTCAACCCTCGACTAATATATCTCAACCCCTAGTAGTATATGCCGCAGAATAAATCTCTTTGGTTTCTGTTTCTTATTGAGTTCGCTTCGTGCGGTCACACAATCCCACCCCCCGTTTTTTCTATAGAGTGTTTAAGTTATTGTTAGACAGTTTTTTTCCTTAACCTTAGGTGTTGTTTTCTTTCTTCTGACCATTTTTCTCTATTTGCGGTGTTTTTTTTTCATGCCTTTTTGAAGGACACATTTTCCGTTCGCGGCGGCTCTTTGCTGGTGAAGTCGAACCTAATTTTTAGTAGGTCGATGTAATTTCGGGTTTTCTGCATTCTCACTTAAAGTGTGATGCGGGTTGAAGTAATTAATGCGTTATGTAGGTCTTTTCCAGGGTAAACCTCTTCGCGAGATTTCTCCCCGACGTTTTTTTCCCCCCTCTTCGCCACCCTTGACATTCCCTTCGATTTCGTCTCTCTGGGGCGCGCCGCCGTTTTACCCCAGGCGTTTTTTTTTTGCTTTTTTTCTTGCAAACTGGCGATGACCTTCCTTCTCCCTTGTCCTGTGACGCGTATGCCTGAGATCCTAGGAGTCCTTCAATGACCCCGGGATTTGATGCTTCACCCCCTTCCTGAGGGTTTGGGTTTTTTGCAACCTCCACGTAAAGTTCCCCCTTCTTTCGTTCTCTCTTTGTAACTTTATTTGCAACGGTTCAAATTCCCGTTCCCTTCCCCACTTTTTCCTTTTTTCAATTTGGGAAAAAAAACCAGCAACCAATGCAATGTGAGCCCCGGGCTGTGTCACCTTGTACTTCGGCGGGCGCTTCCTCGGCGCTATAAGGGCTCCCCCGGTTTCCTTGTCTTTGGCATTTTTCCGCATCTGTTTTTTCCACTTTTTATGTTTCTTTTTGACACCTGACCGGTCACTAAACCCCCCAATGAAGAAACCCCCCACCAAAAATGTTTCCCGTTAAAGGTGCTTGGATGTTCCGGCGAATCTCCTTTTCCCCTTTTCCGGAACTTGGTCCGGGCAAGACGGTTGTTTCGCCTTACTTTCTGTCTTCCGCTTTCTGTCCGATCGGGTCAATTTGCTTGTTTTTCTATCTTTCCCCCATTACTTTTGTTGGAAAGACGCCCCTTCCCTGGCCGGCACCTCGTTGGCGACAGTTCTTTTTTTTTCGGTCCACTTTCACCTTTCACGCCGCGTTTTTCCAGTTCAGTGTTTCGTTTTTAACCCGCGACTTGTGGTTCTTCTTGCCAGGGTTTACTTGGGCAATTGCCCCTCTTTTTAGATCCGGTCTTACACGGCCGTGTTGTCCTCGGGTGCCGTTTCCCTTTCATCGCAGGATGTTTGCTTGGAGGGAGGGGTCGGTCCCCCTTGGTGACGCCCGACCGACCCACCTTCCCTCTTGGTCTTGAGTACTTTTTTGGGGAGGGGTACATGCTTACCCACCCCCGGCAAGGGATCACCTCCATACCTCTCTTCTTTGGCCGGTTGTGTTTGACGTTTTTCGTCATCGCCCTCTAATAATCCGCCTTTCTTCCAACCGGTTCACCAACGTGACCCCTGAAAACGCCCCCTCCAGCTTTCTCATGTCCATTGCCTGTTCTTTTTTTTTCCCCTGATGCCGTGGCGGAGTGTTTCATACTTTCTTGGAGCGGCACTTGGACCGTCTCGACATGCAAACGCCACCGACTCCTCTTGTGTGCCCTTTGGTTATTGGAGTGCAGGAAGTCCTTCTTTGTGTTGGACAGGCACTTTTATTTGGCGATGTTTTCTTCGCGGTGCGGGGGTAAAGAAAATTTTTTCCCCTTTCTTTCTGGAACACTTAAAAAAAGCTTAAGCAAATATATTTTTACAACAGTTGGTTTTTGGCGGGAGGTCTTCCTTATATTTAATCCTCTTTTTTTTTGAGGTATTTTTCTCCACATGAACCCTGTTATTTTGAGTCTTTCACAGGAGGGTCTGGCTTTGCCGGAGGGGGTTGTTCGGAGCCCATACCCCTCACGATGATGTTAAACCGCCATTGTTGGTGGCCCCAGACCTTAATGTTTGGGTTCCCTGAAGGACCAACCGGCGCCTTTCT